>Ga0315903_10002448_pt1 | contig 27263 bp, 27 predicted proteins | sample LakEriMetagenome_7_FD_203524 | JGI IMG/M metagenome (GOLD analysis project Ga0315903, IMG submission 203524) | Freshwater fungal communities from buoy surface, Lake Erie, Ohio, United States - Buoy 2 MA119 | ecosystem: Environmental > Aquatic > Freshwater > Lake | place: USA: Lake Erie, Ohio... | reverse complement strand
AGGTAGTGAGTTCTAGTTAGCCATAGAGTCTCATCGGCATAGATGTTGCCTATCCCGCTCAATATTTCTTGATTCAGCAACAAACTCTTTATGCCAGCCGAGCGCCGGGAAACAGTCGTGACAACTTCACCTAGATCGAAGGTAGATTCCAGGGGATCAGGTGCAATGTGCGTGATTGAAACTGGAATCTTCCGGCCGTCGGAGTCGGTGACTAGGTCATCGAGGTACATACCTCCAAATAACCTTTGGTCAATAAATCGAACTTCTAAGAATTTCTTGTCCCGACTAATCACCAGGCGAATTCTTTCGCACTTATCCTCAGGTGAGTTTTGATTTCGAACCAAGACTTGGCCACTCATACCAAGGTGAGTTACCAGACATCTAGAAGCACTCAGAGGAACCCAAAGAAACTTGCCTCGACGCTCAAAACTGCTAAGCCGCAAACCCGCCAGTTCCTGAACAAAGGCTTTTTGGCTACCTAGATTTCTTTTCAAAGACCTTTTGTCAAAGATTTCAACCTTATGAATCGAGAAGCCTTCGACATGTGCTGCAAGACCGCGCCGAACAGTTTCGACTTCGGGAAGTTCTGGCATTAGCGAGTTAGATTTCTAAGCGCAGCTGCTGCTGCAGCGGATTCTGCTGACCTGATGGTCCTACCTTGGCCCTCCCCCAGGAGGTCATTTCCACTGAAGCACAAGGCCGAGTACTGCTTGTCGTGCTCAGGTCCAGATGAATGGACCTTGTACGTGACCTCCGGAAGGTTTTTCTGGCGAAGTCTTTCATTCAAGGTCGTCTTTGGGTCTGCAAATTCTCGCAGCGCCAGAGGATCTCCAAGCATGGGAAGAATCTGCTCCTGGACTAGTTTTTTTGCCTCGTCAATTCCGGATGAGAGAAATGTGGCGGCGATAACGGCTTCCATGGCGTCAGCCAGGATGTTGAGGCGAGTCCGACCCCCAGACCCTTCCTCGCCTTTGCCCAGGCGAAGGTACTTGCCAAGATCTAGACGAGTTGCTGCTGTAGCAAGGGAATCCGCTGACACAAGAGAATTCTTGAGTCTGGTGAGATCGCCCTCGTCGAGCTCTGCGTTACTTTCGAAAACTTCTTGAGCTACCAAAAACCCCAGAATTGAGTCTCCTAAAAACTCAAGTCGTTCGTTAGATTGTCCGCCGTTTTCATATGAGAAAGAAGAGTGGGTTAGAGCAAGTTCTAGAAGGCTAGTTTCGATTTTGCAATCAAGCCGCGCGAGCAGCTCTTCGTACATGATTTGCTTAGGCGTCCGCTACTTTGCGGCCCTTGTACTCCATGAAAAGCTCGGTTCCGGCGGAGTCAGTTACAACCTTAGCTCTGTGAGCTAGGGAGTAGACGGTCCTACCAGCCTCAGTGCTCTTGTTGAGGCTTACTGGCTCTGCCTTCCACTGCGAGCGGCGCGCGTGAATGTTGGCTCTTGATTTGCGTCTTTTTGGTACTGGCATGAGGTAGTTCCTAAGTCTGAAGCCCCTAATTTACTCGGAAAAGGGCTTTTTTTCAATCCCCGCCCTTGGCTAATTGCGCTACCTGAGGGTGATCGAAGGGCAATGGGCCAACTTTTGAGGCACCACCAGGGGAACCTATTTCAGAAAAGAACTCGACGTTTACCGCATAATAAGAGGAAAACTGGTCTGGAAGATCGTCTTCGTAGTAAATAGCCTCAACGGGACAGACGGGCTCGCAAGCTCCGCAGTCCACGCACTCGTCGGGGTGGATATATAGCATTCGCTCACCCTCGTAAATGCAATCCACTGGGCACTCGTCGATGCACGCCCTGTCCTTAATGTCAACGCAGTCCGATGTAATTACGTAGGTCATCCAAGACACTCCAGCAAAGCTATTGGGGAATCAGTCTAACAGACATCGTTGATAAGATTTTGCGACGTGAGCTCTATTCTAGACGGCTTCGCCGGCATGAGCCAACTAGGTGATTGGCTCAGCGATAAAACAATTGCTATGACGGGTTCAACTGGTTTTGTAGGTACTGCTCTTACGGACCTAATCTATGAACTTGGTGAAAGTCAGGACATTGCAGTCAATCTCATAACTTTATCGCGCAATAAATATCCAAAAAAAAGGAATAGCTCAAAGATAACAATTTCGCATTTCGACGCTGAAAGACAGGATGACTTTGTCCGAACGATTGCTGATCTTCAGGTTGAGTACATATTTCATCTTGCAACACCAACTTCCATCGAACGTGGAAGTAGCGATTTCGCAAATGTTACTAGAGCAACAGTAGAACTGCTGTCGACAGTTATAAGCGCAGTGAGTAGCTCTGTGAAAGCAAGATTGATAAACGCAAGCTCAGGAGCGATTTACGGACCTGGGCATAAAGAAGTTTTGGACTTATCTTCCACAATTAAGTATGAAGCATTCGGGGAATCAATAAAAGATAATTACACAGAGGCAAAACGCCTGTCTGAAAACATAGTTTCGACAGCGACAGCTGCAGGAGAAATCGAGGGAACAAATGCCAGATTATTTGCGTTCATGGGGCTGGGCATCCCCCTAACTTCGCATTATGCCATTGGTAATTTTGTTTGGGACTCTATAAACAACAAGACGATTAGACTGAGAGGCAATCCCAAGTCGAGTCGGGGCTTTCTACCTAGAGAAATTCTAGCCGCTAACTTACTTGAGCTGATGTTCTCCGAATACAGAGCCACCTGCCATGTATCAAACGATAAGCACCACACTTTGGCCGAGTATGCGGAATTGCTTTCGGAAATTTCCGGCAAACCAGTGGAACTACTTGGTGGAGAAAACTTTCCCCTGGATTTCTATGTCGGTCGCACCGATGCAACTTTTCTCACAAATTCAAGTTTTAATCTTCGAAATTATTTAGAAAATTGGAGATTAGAAGAAATGAGTCGTCAGCTCAGTTGAAACTCAAGGCTTGAGTTTCTCTCTCGACCTGAGATGGCGCCATTTGATCAAGCGAACTTGACCTGAGAGCCCCCGACGAGTCCACATAGTTTGGGACTGAAGGAATTACAACCTGCTTGGACTGACAGATTACTTCCACTAGCATCGGTTTCTCAGCGAAAAGGCACTCATGTATTGACGAGCGAAGGTTGTCTGAGGCAGCAATTTTTCGATAGTTGATACCGTATGACTCGGCGACCCCTCTCCATGATGGCATAGTCACACCAGTTGACACTGAGCTTCCGATTCGGCCATCAAAAAAAGAGTCCTGAGTGTTTCGAATAGAGGCATAGCCATCGTTGTTAATCAGGAAGTAAATGGCCTTTGCCCCTAAAGCACCAAGCGTAGCGAACTCTTGAACATTCATCTGTGTGGATCCATCACCAGAGACGGCGACGCAGAGCGCATCTGAAGAAACTGTTGACAAGCCAACCAGCGCAGGAAGGGCGAAACCCATTGACCCCAATCCACCTGAAACCGTATAGGTATGATTTTCTGCGAGCTTGAAAGCCTGTCCCATAATGTAAAAAGCAAGTCCAGCGTCAGTCACAATGTGTGCTTTGCCATCGAAGGTCATTAAGGCTTCGCTTAGTTCATCTACAAAGTGATACATGTTGTGACCGTCAGGTGACTTCTTATGGGGTTCTTTGGAGACAGAAAACGATAGTTTCCTGGAATGAAGTTGCCCAATCCAAGATTCCGTATCAATACTTCCAGAACTTCCAGGCCAACACTCGGAAAGTTCATTCAGAAAGTTTCTTACATCTAAATCAACGTAAAAACTTTTACTTATCTTCAAGTTTTTTTCTGATACGCCGCGGCCAAGGTCCTGAATTACCTTGACGCTTCCCGGAGAGAATAGCTCGACTTCGTAACCAATTGTTTGGGTTGACAGACTGGTACCCACGCAAATCAAGAGATCGGCATTTTGAACAGCAAAATTCGCTGCTCGATCTCCCCTAGGGCCAGGATGCCCAATGAATAGGGGATGATTGAAATGAATCGCGGCCTTTGCCAGTTGAGTTGACACGACTGGAATTTGAAAACGCTCGGCTAGCGCTCGCAAATGCTTCGAATTACCGGCAGCTAATACTCCATGACCCAACAAAATCAGCGGCTTTTCAAATCTGCTCGATTCGATAGCTTTGCTTATTTTTTTTATTTCACTAATTCGCAACTTGGAAGTTTTTTGGATGAAGTTTTTCACAGTACCCGATGCTGCCGCAGCAGCACTTTGCTCGCCCAACGCAACCTGAATTACAACGGGGCCAGGGCGATCTCCGCGCGCTATTTCCAGCGCCTCCACCGCAAGAGACTCAATGTTGGTGCTAGAAGTGCATCTAAAGAACTTCTTGATTACAGGTTTCAAAATAGCTTCATTATCGACTTCAAAAAGCCCCCTCTGTCTTAGAAAATTAGTACGTTGATTGGATTCGAGTTCTGACTTAGCTTGACCAATGATGGCTACCATTGGAGTTGAGTCAAGGTAAGCCCCTGCCAAACCAGTAACCAGATTCGTAACCCCAGGTCCGCTCGTCACAAGACACATTCCGACTTTCGGCGCTGACACCCGAGAATACGCTTCTGCAGCAATGGCAGCTGACTGTTCATGATGAACTGGAACAGCTACCATGTCGGATTCCCGAATTGCTTCATTCAGGTACATAGCATTTCCGCCAGCAACAAAAAAAACTTGTTCTATTCCATTCTTGCGGAGTTCCGAGATAAGTTTTTGGCTAACACTTAGAGTCATTGACTTTAGTTCTTACGCAACTGAATCTGAATAGAATTTGCAAGAATTTCCAAGTCGATACCTAAAACAACATTTGGAAAGAGAGCGCTTTGCGAAAATTCAAGCTGCTCATCATTGAGTGGCATGTAAAAAAAATCCTTCTGGAAAGTATTGGCTGCCTCAATGACCTGATGCATATATTCGTTAATCTGTTGGCAAACTGGAGACGGAAGCCCTAGACGCAATGAAAGATCATAGGAACCAAAGTAAATTCCTGTGACTTCTTCGTATTGGAGCACTGCATCAAGATTGCTAAGAATGTCAACAGTCTCAACGATTGGAACAACTTCGAATCTGCTCGAATCATCTGGCAACTTGAATGAGGCAGCCTTCGGATGAACCCCTCTAGTTCCCTCTGGATAGTAAAGAATATTTTCTAAGAACTCTTCAAGGTTAGCTAGTGACTCCAATTGTGGAACGACAAACTTAGTGATACCAACGTCAAGAAAGCTTTGAAGCCAAGGGTCTCGAAAGGAACGAGGTCTGACGAAAGTCGAAGTTGAGTGTCTGAGTGAAAGATAACCTGATGTGAACCTGGAAAAATCGCGAAATCCATGCTCTAAGTCAATAATCACAAAATCTAATTCCTTTGAAATAGCGACCATGGTTGCTGGATCGTCTATGACGTTCCAGATTCCTTGACTCTTTATTGCCAATTTTTCCAAGGCGCTTTTCCTGAAATCCAAATTGCATTCATCTCAGCAAGTTCTCTTTGAGTGTCGATAGGCTTCCAAAATCCAGTGTGCCTGAACGCGTAAAGGCTTCCCTGCGTTGCAATCCTAGAGAGTGGGCCCGATTCCCAGGCTTCATTACCTTGAATGTAACTGAAAATTTGTGGTTCAAGAATAAAGAAACCCCCATTGATCCAGTCTTGGGTGACAGGCTTTTCTGAAAAATCTAATACTTTTCCATCATCGTCAGCTGTAACGAGACCGAACCTGCTTGTGGGATGGACAGCTGTGAGTGTTGCCAGGCCATTATGAGTGCCGTGAAATTTCAGTAATGATGCGAGGTTCACATCGCCTAGCCCATCCCCGTAAGTCATTGCAAAAATCCTATTGTTTACAAATTTCTCCACTTTCTTCAGCCTCTCCCCAGTCAGCGATTCGCGTCCCGTATCGACGAGCGTTATCTTCCAATCTTCGCTCTCGTTTGAATCGTGAAGTTTCACTTTCGCATCGGCAATGTCGAGTGAAAGAGATACATTCCGGGTGTGATAGTTGAGAAAGTAGTCACGGATTATGTTCCCTCGATGACCAAGACAAAGAATAAACTCACGGGCACCAAAGGAGGAGTAGTACTTCATGATGTGCCAAATAATTGGCCGATCGCCTATGTCCAACATTGGTTTGGGTCGGTTTTCACCATCTGTGGCGATTCTGGTGCCCAAGCCCCCAGCAAGGATGACCACCGGAATATCATGAAAATCTCTCAAAAGCACCTCATTTATCTAGCTACTAAAGTATAACTATGGACATTTCAGGAAACTTATGACCCTGAGAGCTGCAATTCTGGGTACGGGAAACATAGGGTTCGATCTACTAACTAAAGCTAGGAGAAGCCGCAGCCTAAAGGTCACGCAATTTGTTGGCCGACGTGCTGATTCCGAGGGAATTCGAGCTGCCCGACTCCTAGGGGTTCCAACGAGTGCGAATGGTATAGAAGGTTTACTTGAGAATTTAGACTCAATTGACGTGGTTTTTGATGCCACTTCGGCGGTTGACCACGGCCGGCATGATCCGATACTGAGAGCTACTAAAAAAGAGCTTCTTGTGCTGGACTTGACCCCGGCCAAACTTGGTGACTACTACGTTCCTAATGTAACAACTAATAATTTCAGTGAAGGCTACTGCAACTTAAATCTCGTAACATGCGGCGGGCAAACCTCTATTCCCCTCATTCATGAGATTGCTAAAAATGTCGGAGGTGGTCAAATTCGACAGATTGAACTTGTATCGACTCTTGCTTCTCCAAGTGCAGGCCCTGCAACGAGAAGAAACATTGATGAGTATGTCGATAACACAAGCAAAGCGATATCAAAAATCTGCGAAATCAATAACAAAGTAATGCTCGTGTTGAACCCAGCCAAGCCTGAAATTGTGATGCGAAGCTCAATTTATATTGACTTTGAACATTCGGAAATCCCTGTTGACAAAATTAAGGAAGCCATAAATACGACTAATGCACAAGTCAAAAAATACTGTGATGGGTATCATGTTGCAGAAAACCTCATGAGACTCAGCGATAGTAGAGTCAAGCTCTTGATTAACGTTGAAAGTACTTCAGATAACTTTCCAAAATACGCGGGTAACCTCGACATTATCAACACGGCAGCCATTCAAGCGGCAGAGGCATACGACTATGTCAAATCCTAAGCTAATTGTTTCGGATGTCACACTTAGGGATGGTAATCATGCCGTCGCTCAAAAACTTGACTTTCGTCATGCAAAAAAATTTCTCCACATGATTGATGAATCTGGGGTGGACTGGATAGAAATTGGCCATGGAAATGGCTTAGGCGCTAGTTCAGCGAATTTCGGCTACTCGGCGATAGAAGATGAAGAAATGATTGAGATTTGTAGATCCGAAATCAAACGCGCCAAAGTGGCTGTCCATGTTATGCCTGGAATTGCAACTTTTTCAAAAAACGTCAAACCAGCTATTGAGTTGGGTGTTGATGTTTTTCGAGTCGGAGCCCACTGCACCGAGGCCGACACAACTCAAAGAATGATTGAAAAAATAAAAGATTCAGATCGCGGTGTATTTGGCGTTCTTATGATGGTTCATCGAATCAATCCGTTGGAACTGCAGGCTCAGGCCAAGAAAATGTTCGAAGCGGGTGCCGTGGGAGTTGTTCTAATGGATTCAGCTGGAGCCTTGAATGACAAGTCTGTGAAAGAAAGAGTCGATGCCCTGGCTCAACTTCAATTAGGGCGTGTGGGCTTCCACGCTCACAACAACCTAGGCGTTGCAATCTCGAACTCTCTGGTCGCCATCGAGTCTGGGGCGACGGTGATCGATGCCACAGCTCTGGGATTCGGGGCGGGGGCGGGAAATGCAGCGATGGAGCAGCTATTTTCCCATCTAATAAAGGCTAGACGGGTTGACAACGTTAATTTTGATAAATATTCCCTAGCAATTGAGGAGGGAGAGAAATCTCTCGGTCTAAAGGCTCCAAAGGTGTCCACCTTGAGCATACTCACTGGCTCACTTGGAATTTTTTCGGGTTTTGCACGTCAAATCGAGAGTGCTGCCCAGCTCTTCCACGTAAACAAAAGTGACATCTGCGAGGAACTATCTCACTTTGACACAGTCGCGGGTCAAGAAGACCTAATATTTGAAGTTGCTGAGAGACTTGCAAACAAGGAAACTCGATGAATACGTTTGGAAGACTATCTACTATCTCGAAACATGGAATCTAAATACTAAGTTGTTGACAGTCCAGCAAGTTCAACGCAGATGAGAGAAAAAAATTGGAAAATAACCCCATTATAAACTTGGTAAAGGAACAGCTTCTAAAAGTTGAAGCCAAGCCTGTGCCATTTATCCGGGGTTTAACTCCCGTCCCAGTATCGGGAAAAGTTATAGACGTTGACGACAAATTAGCTCTAATTGAAGCCAGTTTGGATGCTTGGTTAACGGCAGGGAGATTTCATGATGAGTTCGAGCGAGCTCTCGCTCGATATGTGGGAGTAAGAAATGCGCTCTTTGTCAACAGCGGGTCGAGCGCTAACTTGGTCGCTCTTTCAGCCCTTACAAGCCCAAAGCTCGGGAAAAGGGCGCTTAGGCCTGGCGACGAAGTTATCACTGTAGCCGCGGGCTTTCCCACGACCGTAAACCCGATAATTCAGAATCGACTGATACCGGTTTTCGTTGATGTCGAGCTTGGAACTTATGACGCGGTAATTGATCAGGTGCGGGAAGCTATTTCTTCGAAAACAAGAGCCATCATGATGGCTCATACTCTGGGTAACCCATTTGACGTAGACGCGATAAAGAAGATCTGCGCCGAGCACGATCTTTGGCTAATTGAAGACTCCTGCGATGCCCTGGGAAGCACTTATAAAGGCAAGAGGACTGGAAGTTTCGGTGATACTGCGACCGTGAGCTTCTACCCTGCTCACCACATCACTACTGGTGAAGGTGGTGCAGTCTTTGTAAATAGTCCCCTTATCAAGAAACAAGTCGAATCCTTCAGAGACTGGGGTCGAGACTGCTATTGCGCGACGGGACATGACAATACATGTAAAAAAAGGTTCGATTGGCAATTGGGAGATCTTCCGAAAGGCTACGACCACAAATATATTTACAGCCACATTGGCTACAACCTAAAAGCAACTGATCTCCAAGCTGCTCTAGGGCTTTCACAACTATCCAAGATTGATGCTTTTGTGGAAAAAAGGAAAGAAAACTTTCGAACTCTCAATGAGCTACTGGCTAGCTCCAAAGCTTTTATCATGCCGAAAGCCACGCTGAATTCAGATCCATCATGGTTCGGATTTCCTTTGACTATCAATCCAGAGAGTGGGCTTGACCGCACTAGTCTCCTGCGCCACCTCGACGATATGAAGATAGGCACCCGGTTACTATTTGGTGGAAACCTACTTAGGCAACCTGCCTATAAAGGGATTGAACGAAGGGTAATCGGCAATTTAGTAAATTCAGATCTAATCATGAGAAACACTTTCTGGTTGGGGGTTTTTCCAGGCCTGACCAATGAAATGCTTAAGTTTGTCGCAGAAGTTTTGACGAATTATGTAGAAAAGCACTCACCCCAATGAAAATTCTCCTGACTGGGCACACAGGTTTCAAAGGATCTTGGATGACTCTCCTTTTGAATGAGCTTGGATTTAGAGTCGATGGCTATTCAATTGATATCCCGAAATCTGGACTTTACGAAAAAGGAGAGATAGCGAAGTATGTCACCAGCGAGGAATTCGGAGATGTCCGGAATCTTGAACAATTAACCAGTTTTTTTCACAAATCCCAGCCTGATATTGCAATTCATTTTGCTGCTCAGCCACTGGTACTCAAGTCTTATGCCGATCCCGTGGGAACTTTTACGACTAATGTGGACGGGACACTAAATTTTTTACGAGCTGGAACAGGCACAGAGAGCTGCAGGAAGTTACTTGTAATTACAACTGACAAGGTTTACAGGAACACTGGGGCGAGTGCCTACCGCGAAGAAGACTCTCTTGGGGGATTTGAACCGTATAGTGCTTCAAAAGCTATGGCGGATATCCTTACCCAATCATGGTCAAACATCAATCCTGATCGCGAAATTCTCATAGCTCGAGCTGGAAACGTTATCGGTTCATTTGATGTAAGCGAAAACCGACTCCTGCCAGACATAATTCGCAGCTTAGAATCTGGACTTGATGTCGCTATAAGAAACCCCGACAGTGTCAGGCCCTGGCAGCATGTTCTGGATTGTTTAGGAGGCTATGTGACCTACATAAACAAATTTGAAAGGGGACTAGTGCCAAAAATTCTGAACTTTGGTCCCGCTCCTCATGACTTCCACACGGTGCAAGACATCGTTGAAATTTCAAAATCCGTATTTCCAAGCGTGAACGTAACCTATCCAGCCGAGGTTGGGCCAAAAGAAACACCTTTTTTGGCTTTGGACTCCAGCTTAGCTTCAAAAACGCTCGGATGGAGGAATGTGTTTAATCTCCGCGAAACCGTTGAACTAGCTTTGAAGCAAAGTGAATCACCGGTCCAATTGGCTAAAGGGCAAATAGAAACGTATCTATCTAAGGCGGATTTCCTGTCCAAGCTGTAATAAGTAAAACCAACTAACATAAATTAGTTTTTAGAGTTACAAAAATTTGCTCTCAAGTTGGAGCCCGAAGTATCTGCGTTGATTTATCGCTTATTTTAGACATTCGAGTGTTACATTGTAGATTACCGTTTCCAAAATTGGCCCCCTAAAGAGACAAAAGATGGCTAGGTATGAGAGTATGAAGCTGACCGAATACACAAGAGCCAACAGAGAAATTTCTGGGGCGTTTGATCGGTCCCTAAATTATTCCCTCACAGTCTTTGCCGGACTCTACAATTCACAAGAGTTTTACAATTTGATTAGGCGCAACTTAGATAGTCAAGAACACCAAGACTTTTATCTCGTTCTAATTGATAACTCATCCACTGATGACACATGGAGTTTTGCGAGGGAAATAGTCGATAGTCGTCAAGGAAGAGCAATCGCTGTGCGCAATCCGCTTAACCTAGGAGCAACTGGGTCTCTTTATGCGAACATCGACCTAAGTCCAACAGACTGGTTGATTACTATGCACCAGGATGACTTTTACTTGCCAGATCACATTTCAACGCTGGCCGACCTTATCGACACTGCGTCGACGACAACTGCAATAGTAAGCACGAGTATGGGTAGAGCGAATGTCGCACGTGGGAAGTTAGAGGTGGTACCTCGTCTGGGTTGGGTCATAGGAGAAAACCACTCAAACATTGATTATCTCTTAGCAACTTTGCGAAATCACTTTGTGCCCTTTCCCGCGGCTGCACTTTCCGTCTCAAAAATATCTAAATTTGATTTGGCTTGGCATGACACATCGTTCCCTGATTCAGAACTTGTATTGAAGCTGCTAAAGGATTATTCAATCATTGTAAGTTCTAAAATAACAATGGGGTACAGAGAAAATCCTAATAGCGAATCGCATTCCCTTTCAGTAAAAAACCGTGAGAGTGGGCAATTCTATGCACTGATTCGCGTATTCAATTCTTCGGAATTTCTTTCTGTTTGTAAATCTGTCGATCCGACTCTACAGGGCAATTTCTTCGCACATGCAAAGGAATCTATTGCTATCCGATTGACTGAGCCAAAGCTTGCGGAATTGGCACAGCTAAGTCTTGCTAACAACTTAGCTATTGCCTGGAACTATTCTTGTTCTGCAGTTAACGAATTCTTACTGAATAAAGGATTAGAAACAGCGGAAAGCTTCTCGAATAGTTTCCTGAGTCAAACATTGAGTCACCTTTCTCCCAAGTTTAAAAAGACTAAAGCACAAGAAATTGTCGCTAAAGAGAAAATCGAAGTCGAGCCCAGCATAGAACTCAAAGTTTTACGTTTTGTCAAAATTAAGCAATCTTTTTTCACTTTTGTAATCAAATTAGTCGCTCGTTTTGGAATGCGAAGCGACTTAAGCTTTGAATGGAAGGGAAAAAGGACACGCGACTGATTCACTGAACTTAGTGCAGGGATAAAATAGCGCCACTCCTAGGTAAGAAAGAGTCCGGTGTCAAATTCAACTCCAATCGAGATGGATTTACTTTTTTGCCCTAAGCGTGCCTCGTTCGTCAGGATGCAAACTGTCAGAGGAAGTTCGACACTTCTAGCCTGAATTTGTCTGACCTAATAGCCAAGCCCAGGTCCTCTGGAGTGCCAAGACCCACCACGGTGTCAGCGAGCGAGCCCGAGAGGTGTCTGTAAATTGGTACCCCCTCCGAGATCAGGTAGTTGTAAGTTGGAGCTAGATACCATTCCCCATTAACCTTGGCTTCTTCTGCCATCCCGCGATTCAATGCCAAACTCAGCAACCCCTTGGAACTCCAGCCATAAACACCTACAGTCGCCTCATTAGAGATTTCAAGCTTTTCTTCAACTCGGACAATCATCCCTTCTTCCACTTCCACGTATGACCATCGACTCCCGGTTGCGATCATCGTCATAATTAGACCAGAAGGATGGCTAAGTCGGTTCAGTTTGTCAACAAACTGTGTTAGTCCACCCAAGACATATTGGTCGGAGTTCAGAGCAACAATCGAACCTGAATTTGGTATTAGAGAGATGGCTAATTTTATTGTGCACGCGGGCCCGCAGGTGAGGTGATCGACTTCAAGAAACTTGAATTTCACATTTGCGGAGAGTTTAGGTTTCCACTCACTAAGTCCTGTATGTGCTCGCCCCACAACAATTAGAGTGTCGCCCTCCTGTAGTTGACAATTTTGAACTACTAAGTCGATCATTCGATGGCCCAGAACTTCGATTAGTGGTTTTGCGACTCCAGGATGGGTTTCAGCGAAGCGAGATCCGGCTCCTGCCGCTGGAATAATAAAAGTAGTCAATGTTCGGAACACTCCTGCTTATCGCCTGGAATACTTGGGAATTTTACAGAGAGGACAGTCGAATTTTCCCAGACTTTTAGTGTGCCATGCTCACGTGGTTCCAGCCTCAGGTATTCGTCTCTTTCCAATGTGACACCGCCAAGTTCAATTTTTCCTTCTATGACAACAGTCAATTCTGTAGCCCGCCCTTGGAAGTGACAGTAGTGTTCCTCTCCTGCATTGAAGCGTTTGATGGCTATTTCTATTGTTTCTGTCCTAAAGAGACTAGGTTCAAAGTTTCCTAGAAGCCATCCTTCAACGAATTCAGTTATTCTTCCTACTTTCAAGGTCTATCAATCCCATCCCGCTAAAAACGTCCTTAAGTCCTCCGGAAAATCCGTGCATATTGATATACGTGATTGAGGTAACCTCATGAGCAATTTCTGCATTTCCCTCCAATACTCCATGTGGGGTAATTGATGTAGTTCAGGCGAGACCAGCACTATGTGATCGTATCTTGTGAGCCATGACTCGATTTCCAATCCATTCCACCAAATTTCACCAGACCAAGAGTCAACCCAGAGAAACTTGGCCGGAAGGTGTCCATCGGACTCAAACTCCGATATTCGATTCGCAAACGGTAACCCGGCCTGACTGATCTGGAACATTGTTGGCCCAGAACCGTCAAAGAAAAATGAGCCGGACATTTCAATCTTGCTGCCGACACCGCGGAGTACCTTCCAGGCATCATCTGACTTAATGTTCAAGGCGACGGCACCCTTGAAATTCAGCACATCAGTTTGTGGCTTAGTTCGGTAATTGGCCGTGTCATGAGAGATGTACCCAATTGATTGAATCTCAATTATATCCGTTTCGACTCCGAAACCTTCGGCAAATGCCCTCTCGATTGCAGAGAAGCTGTTCTGCTCCTCAGGCTTCTTCCATAAACCCCTATGAGCAAAGATTTGAGGGAACTCAGCTACACTGAGAGTCATGGCTACTCCTGAAGTATATGCGAAATTTGGTCAGATGCCAGCTTACATTGGCACAACCAGCTCAAATTCCACCGATGAGTTCTATCCCATGGCTTGGGGTCTCCGCGGCGATGGTCTCTACGGAGTAGTCGATTGGCCCAGACTCGACTTGATATATCTGAGAAATCATAATGATCTCGTCGGGAAAACCTGGGAGCGTCATTTAAATCAATTTGCCCAGTTTGTCTCTAAGCATGCTCTCGGAAACATTTTGGAAATCGGCTCAGGCCACGGTCTACTCTCCCAGAAGTTCATGCAAGAAAGATTGGCTTCAAGCGATGAAATTAGATGGCACTGTATCGAGCCGAATCCCTTGAATGAAAACAATCATGGCAAATTAGTTGAGGGTTGGTTCCCCGAAGACCTTCCTAGTGATCTGGATTTTCATACAGTAGTGCACTCTCATGTTTTTGAACATCAGGAATCGCCACTTGAATTTGCTGCATCTATTTCCAGAGTTCTACCTCTTGGTGGCAGAGTGGTTTTTAGCATTCCCAACATGTCGGAGATGGCAGAGAACCTAGACCTGAATATGCTCATGTTTGAGCACCTGACTTTTCTAACGGAAACCGAGGCCGCAGGAATTATGGCGCACGCGGGATTTGAATTGCTAGAGATTCTTTATTTCGAGAAACACAGCGTTTTCATGTCCTTTTCAAAAAAAAGTAATCCATCGGACGAAATTTATGTTTCCAAAATAAGTCACTTGGTCTTTAGGAATGTTTGCCAAAATTTTGCCAGCAATTTGAAACTCCTGGCTAGCAAAATTGAGCGATTTTTCTCAGATGCCCCGGGGCAAAAGTTTGTTTTTGGAGCGCACGTTTTTTTGCAATACATCATCGGGGCAGGATTGGATCAAAATTCGATTGATGGGATCCTTGACAACAACCCTAAAAAGCATGGGGAGCGTTTATACGGAACGCACTTGAGAGTTATAAACCCGAATACTTTCTCGTTTGACCAACCCGCTAGCGTAGTAGTCCCAATGGCATCATACGAATTGGAAGTGATCGAAGGTCTTGCGCCTAAACTGCCTTCTGGTTCAAGACTTCTTGGGCCAAGGACAGGTATCAGGAGCACTTAAGTCATGTCAGTCAGTGCGGTTATTTTTGACATGGATGGAGTGCTGATTGATGCCACGGAGTTACACTACCTGGCTTTGAACACTGCCTTAGAGTCAATCGGAATTACGATTGAGCTCGATGAGCATTCTCAAAGGTTCAATGGTTTGCCAACTAGAAGAAAATTAGAAATACTTTCGATAGAGCGCGGACTTCCTGTAGCGCTTCACAAGCTACTATTTGATCTGAAGCAAATTGAGACTTTTAGACTCGCTGCTCAGAATACAAAAGTGAGAGTAAAGACGATTGAAATGTTGGAGAAGTTAAGCGAAAGAGGGCTCACGCTTGCGGTAGCCACAAACTCAATAAGACTAACGACTGAGCTTTTCCTAAATTTGGCTGGAATTCGCGATTATTTTCAACAAGTCAGCACCAATGAAGACGTATTCAAGGCAAAACCCCATCCAGATATTTACCTTCATGCCTGCAGCTTGCTCGACCTACCCCCAGAGAATGTTCTAGTCGTTGAAGACAGTGATGTCGGAGTGACTGCCGCTACTTCAGCAGGTTGTCATGTCCTAAGGATTGATGGACCCGATAATCTGAGCTTGCATACCATCGCTGATTACATTGATGGTATGAGATGATTAATGTAGCTCTTTGTGCAAATGAGCTAACCTCGACATTTTCGCGAGCGGGATTCTCAGTCCCCAAGAACTTCATCAGGCTGTCCAATGGGAAGTATTTGCTGGAGACAGTCCTAGAGAATAACTTTTCAAAAGCAAAAGGTGATCTAATTGCTGTTGTTCCGCAGTATCAAATAAATTCAGAGGAGTTGCTAAAAATTTCAAATTCTCTTGAAGAAAGAGGGCTAGAAATTAAATTTGTGGGCTGTCCTCAAACTCCAAGTGCACTCGCATCTCTACTTTGGGCAGCAGACTCCTTCGGGGACCATCCAATGAGAGTAACGCCAGGAGATTGCTTAGTAACCGTTAGTGAGACGGATACACGAAATGACGTCGACTACATGGTTACGGCTGAGGGCCATGAAGACCGGTGGGGATTTGTGTCAATGTCTTCTGACGGCAAGATAATTGAATTCGCGTCAAAGAATCCCATTTCTTCGACGATTTTCACTGGGGAATTTCGCCTCTCTGATTCGATCAATGTAGTCCGAATTGCTACAAAATTGCTTTCAGGACAAAATCAAGTCCATCCTCATCTCGGTGAAATCTTTCTCATAGGAGCAAGAAGTGCTCAACCAGCGCAACTTAGGGCTCAGACTTTTATACCATTAGCATCACCTGGAGATGTTAGGCGATTTGAGCGATCTTTCGCGTAAGTCGCTAAGAAAGCCTTTGATTGTAATGAAAACAAATCGAATAGGCCCGTGAGAAAGGCTCATTGATACCAGATGATAAAGAGTTGGGGCTCGTTGCATTATCTTCAAGTGAACGGGAGTCAAGAGACTTACCACTAAGGTCAATGGGGAATAGCTAAAAAATACTGTACGCAAAGTGTTGGCTAATGGGCTCAAGCTCTGTTCGCACCTAAGCATTGAAATATAGCTTGCTAACGATACTTTCCATCCAATTCGTTGTAAGGATGTGCGTGTGAGAGATCGACCAATTAAGCCCGAAGAAATCTGAATCTTTCCCAAATGACCTGAGTAACGTGGTAGGCCCACATGACCGTATCCATCTATATGCCGAAACAGCTCCTTCTTAGGGATAAAGCTTAATATCTTTCCGCTTAAGACGCTAGGTCCAAAGTAGTTCTCCGTTGATACCAATTTTGCCCCTTGCGTAAAGTCGTTTTGAAACCATGATTCGAGATCCTTAGGTCTAACCAACATGCAGCCGACCGGAGTAACCGCCGGAACCAAGTAATGCGTCTTGAATCGAATACTGAGACCAAGAGCTCTCCAGCCGTCAGCTTGCAAATGCGACTCGGGAAAGTGGCTCAAAATTGAAATTGGTTGCGACTGGGGAAATTCACTACCGAACTTTAGAATCAAATCAACGAGATCCAAAAATTCTTCACTGGAAGCCTCTATATTTTCGTGATCTTCATACGTAATCAACAAAATGATGTCAGCAGCCCTAACCCTATGACTCCTTGCCACCTGTTGCCATTGATCGAAGGAGTCAAGGCGAGAATCATACAAACAAGAATCTTGACAGGCTGCCTTGATTCTATGTACCAAATCGTCCCTTGAAACGGCCACTTCACTACCGAACGAAACATAAAAGTCTCCGCTTGAGATTGGAAGAGACCGAAGCGACTGAAGGGATCTCCATAAGTATTCCAGGCGATTAGCCTTACTCGCAGAGCCGTCTCTTCGAATATTTGTAACGAGGCAGGTGAAGACTAAATGAATCTTAGGAATGGCCATATCCCAAGTCTAATGAACCAGAGAGGTTTCTAGTCCGTTACTCCACAGGAGGGGAGAGATTGCAAATCGCCAAGATGGTGAAACTTAGCAATTCAATTTGTCTTCCGAGCCCCGCGAATGAAAATAAGAGAGTCCACGATGAACCTTGGTAGGGACATAACCAAAAAGACAGCGAATTTGATAACTGGATGAATTGAAAGAAATCGAATGGTAGCCATGACTTCCTTCCTGGGTATGTTTTCATCCTTTCTGATCAAAAAAGCAAACCTCAAAACATGAAAAGTACGGAGCGAAACATCGAGCCTCTTTAGCCAAATTGAGTTGGGGCATGCTCCTCTCGAAACAGAAACAATATCTGACCATTGTCGATAGACCCTAACGGCAGAAAATCCCCGATCCCAACTCCCATTCTTATTCGTATCTAAAACAACTGCTAGCTTTCGATACTCAAACCACTTAGCGGGGACTTGCGATTTTTCAATCAAGAAATTTCTAATCAGTTCTAAGTGAGGCCAGTATTTTGTTTCTCCCTCCCAAATGTCGGCGTTGTTCATCTTTGTCAGCCTCCCAGATTCATTTTCACGTCGAAAGCCGTCGCTCGTTTGCAAGATTGTCTTTGCTATGTCACCAGAAATTATGTTGAGTCCTACTGCATGATTGAAAACGGGCACAACATTTCTTTTTGCGGATGAGCCGACTCTCACTATCGGTAATTGTGGTTGATAACTCTTGTAGTCTTGAAAATTAAAAAGTCCCATAACTGTACCCCAGTGAAACTCTGAATCATTTAGAAGGTCTACGATGTCTGCCAAGGCATATGGCATCAAACAATCCCCTGCTCCTAAGGTCCAAAAATACTTTCCAACACTCTTATCAAAAAGGAATTTGAGATTTCCCGCAAAACCTAAGTTTTGATTTTGAGAAAAGACATTCCAACTTAGATATTTTTGACTAAGTCTTTCAGCAACCTCAAAGGAATTATCTGTAGAAGCATTATCAGAAATGTTTACCTCGACTAATTCATGCTGACCAGCGCCCGCTGCTTCAAGCGAGAGCAATGTAGAAGCCAGTGCAGAGGAATCATTTCTAACAGGAATGCAAATGGTAAGAAGTTTGTTCACGCTTCTCCTCATAGACCTAGGGCTCGATTTCCCGGCAATTCGCCACAACTGAGTTAGCGGCGACTTGTAAAATTTTACTGTGACATCAATATTGTTTATTGGAGCTAATAGCCCCGTTAGATCGCAGTCTAACATCGGATCTCTCGCCCAATCCGCTGTAGCCTTGGGGGCCGAACTTGCCACGGATGTCCAAAATGCTGATTTGATAATCTGCGTTGACTACCTGAAAAGAGAGAAAGACTTACTTCTTGCAGCAGAAGAGTTAGGCAAACCGCGGATCTTGATCAAGCAAGAACCTCCTATTGTTTTTCCCGATCATCGATTTGGCAATCCGGGTAATTTATTCACAAAAGTCATAACGCGGGGTTCTCCCAATGATGCCGTGAAATTTGCAACTTTCCAAACTTGGGATTACTCAAACCTAAGTAACATCAAGAGAAAAGACCGAGTTGTCGCCATTAGTGCAAATAAGTGGTCAGCCGTGGCGGGACAGCTCTACACGTTGCGTCGTCAGCTTTATGCAACCGATCGAAGGATTGACTTGTTTGGCTACGGTTGGAACAGGTCTCAAATACAGAACCTGGAAATCATTGTAAAAGAATCGGTAATAGCGTTGAGAAACGGCCTGATTCCAAACTTTAGTGGCGCCAGATGGATGTTTCAATCACCGGTAGCTGCACTTGGCCCGGTTAGGGACAAAATGAAGACTCTAGCTGACTACAAAGTTGCGCTCATAATTGAAAACTGGATAGGCTACATGAGTGAAAAACTAGTAGACGCGATACTATCGGGAACAATTCCGGTCTACGTCGGTCCAAATCCGAGTATTTTTGGCATACCCCGGGATCTTGTAATTTGGAGCGAACCAAGTGGTGACAAAATTCTTAAAGCAATAGATTTGGCCATGACCCAATCGTCGCAAGAGTACATCGAACGAGCAGGGGAATGGATTTCCAAGCCGGGTGTTCGAGAGTTCTGGGAAGACAGCTGCGTGAACCAAAGGATAATGTTGGATATCCTTTCTAGCAAGGAAGGACTAGTCACTTAATGGGAGTTGCAAGATGAAGAGAGCCTTAGTTATGGGAGCTGGGGGTTTTATTGGCGGGCATATGGTCAAGCGGCTCAAGGCTGAGGGTTACTGGGTTACCGGAGTTGACATAAAGATGCCCGAGTTTTCAAATACTAATGCGGATGAATTTGTTCTCGGCGACTTGACTGACCCTGGTTTTGTGGAAGGGTTGGTCTCTCAGCCATCTATTGGCAACTTTGATGAGATTTACCAATTCGCAGCTGACATGGGTGGTGCTGGTTATATCTTCTCAGGCGAAAATGACGCAAATATCATGCATAACTCTGCAACCATTAATCTAAATGTACTAAACACTATGGCGAAGAGTAAAGTTCAATTCGGAGATAGCTTCAAGACAAAGATTTTCTACTCCAGCAGCGCCTGCATGTACCCTGAACACAACCAATTGGATCCAGATAACCCTAACCTGGAAGAGTCAAGTGCCTATCCTGCCAATCCAGATAGTGAGTACGGATGGGAGAAACTATTCTCCGAGAGGCTCTACCTGGCCTTTTCCAGAAATTTTGATATAGAAGTCGCAATCGCGCGCTATCACAACATTTATGGGCCAGAGGGAACCTGGCAAGGTGGCCGTGAAAAAGCACCCGCTGCTATTTGCCGCAAAATCCTGGAGTCTCAGAAGAATAATCATGTGATTGAAATATGGGGAGATGGTCAACAAACTCGTTCATTTCTCTTCATCGATGACTGCATTGAAGCAACAAGACGTCTTATGAAGTCTAATTTCAGTGGCCCCGTGAACATAGGGTCGGAAGAAATGGTCACCATTAATAAATTGGTTGACCTAGCCGGATCCTTTGAGAACTTGAATCCCAAACGGAAATATATTCGCGAAGCTCCTGTTGGTGTGCGAGGTCGTAACTCGGACAATAACCTAATCCGAACCGTCCTGAAGTGGGACTATGAAGTTAGTCTTAAGGATGGGCTTCGAGAGACTTACTTCTGGATAAAGAATCAAATCGAAGCTCAAAAGTAGATTCTTCCTGGCCTGAAATTAGTGAAGATGGAAAAGCCTACGCATCCTGAAGTCATCTGGATAACTGGAGCCAGTGGTTTTTTAGGGCAACGACTCGTCACCTTTCTTTTAGAGGAAACGGAAGCGTATTTAGTCTGCATCTCAAGAGATATTAGTAGCAAGAGATTCAGTAGTAGTAGTAGTAGGCATGTTTGGGCGACAGTGATGGATTTGAGCTCAACAAACTCAATCCCCCGTCCGGAACTAATAATCCACGCTGCCACGGACTATGGAAGGGGCGATTCGCCAAAATTCAACACACTAGAAGCTAACTTTTTATTCCCTATAAGAATGATTGAAATTGCTGGAAGCAAGCTTGAGTCATTCATTGCAGTTGATACTTACTACAACAAAGGCATCTCTCCCTACACTTACCTGCCTCACTATTGCACATCAAAGAGGCTCCTTATTGAATGGCTGAAAAGAGAGTATCTTGACCTCCAAGTTACTCGAGTGTTTATTGAACACTTGTATGGTCCTGGAGACTCAAAACACAAATTTGTTCCCAAGCTACTGCAGGACTTAAGTAGAAACTCTGACATTGATATGACGCAAGGTGACCAAGTTAGAGACTTCATTTATGTTGATGATGCTGCTAAAGCAATAATTGAGGTTTTGTTACTCTCTTATGTCAAGGACACACGCTATGCAGAATATGAAATTGGAACAGGCGAAGGAACAAGTGTCAAGGATTTTGCCCGAATTGCAAAAGCTATATTGCGTTCTAGTTCAGAATTGAAGTTCGGAAGCTTAACCATGCGTGAAGGCGAGATACGAGCGTCGATTGCGAGAAGTCCCCTGGATCAAGGTCTTGCGTGGCGCCCGAAGTTTAGTATCGAAGAAGGGCTACGAGAGATTACATCAAGAGAGGTTGGAACACAGAAACCATGATTTTATTGATTCGATAACTCTGCCTAGTGTTTATTTAAATTATGTGGCAATCTTAATTCGCAGTAGCGTCATTAGGATCATACTTCACAGAATTCAGGGCTTTTATGCTTATGGTGAGTTTTCCTGCAAAACAAAGGCACTCTACTTCAGCGAGTAAACGATGAATCCATCACCAACGTATTGACTTTCAAATTGCCCATCCAAAATTACGTCTGATGTAGAAACTACGAACCTTGTTCCGTTGGGAATTGATTGACTTGGGACTCGACTACCAGGGGTGACTAACTCATATTCAATAAGTGGACTATCAGCCCAGATTGCTATGTTCGTCGCATCAAACCTCGATGAGGCAAGAATCCACGTATTGTCTATGTCTTCCATAGCTAGATTGTCCCTAAGGTACTGACCCGCCCTATCAGCTGTGCTGAGGGCTCCTCGAAAAGACTGGTACTGATCTTGAATTTGCCAACCCGTACCAACCATGGAAAACGGCAGAAGCAAAAGGAAGGTCCAGGATGCATAGCGAGGAAAAGTTGCAAAAACGGCTAGTGCAATAAAACCAGCAACTGCAACCCCATTGAAGATGTCATTATTGACGACAAGTCCGGCAAGTGTGGGAGCGTCAGCTATCTGAATCGTGAGAGTTGCAAAGAATCCGGTGAAGGCAGGGGTAAGTAATGCAGCAAAAACACCGAATAGACTCCATCGAAGCCAGACATTGGTCTTTTCTCCAAGCCCGCTGTTTAAGACGGAGAGTCCAGCCAGGGGAACTATCACAAACAAAAATTCATAATATCGAAGAAGTACTCGGGAGGTGTGGTCGTCGCCCGTACCTGTTACCCAACCAGTGAAAATTACAATTTCAACCATTAGGCTAAAAAGCCAAATAAAGGAAAACAAGGCAAATGATGTAACCGAAGTTATTTTTCTTTGCTTAAAAATTTCAATGACGCCAATGGTGACTGCGACAATTGCCACTGCCATTAGGGCCGTTATAACTAAAATGTGGACATTCAGCTGAATACCAAAGAGGCCAAATACTCCCGACATAGGTGAAAACCCTGTACCAGTTTCAGTGCTAGCCGGAACTGGACCTGAAATAACCTGCTCTACAGTCGACAATCCTAGATACTGCCCAAAGAAGCCTAGGGCTTTTGGGCCAGCAACAATAAGGCCGACTATGACTCTGCTGAGAGCGGATCCGGCCACGAGGGCCCCAACAGAAAGAGTTGTTTTCTTTAGTCCGATTTCTCGACTGCCAAGCCCAACAACCAGCAGCGTCAATCCAACCGCAATCGCCGAGAGCCATGCATGCGGCTTGATGAGTGAAGCTATTCCAATTGCGGCTCCAGCCAGCGCCCAATTCTGCCAGTTGAATTCCCTTATTGCACGGAGAACTGCTAACAAAAGCAACCCAATAAAGAACATGTACATCGACTCGGGCAAAAACATTGATGTGTAGACGCTAAGCGGAGAAAGTGCAGCAGCAATCATGAAGCCATAGGCTGCCCAAAATGGTAAAAACCGGGTGGCCACTATGAATAGAGTGAAAATAAACCCTAGAAAAAATACGAGGTTAAAGACCTTGGCGCAGCTATAGAAGGCCTGCCCGCAAAAGTTTGTTCCTTGATAAACGAAATTGAATAGGTAATTCGAAAAGTCACCAGCTGGAGATGGGTCCCAAGGTGCGGCCTTCCTTGAATTCATCGAATAAAGGTACTCATCTCCCAAGATTGCGGGATTAACCATCCAGACTCTGGAGTAGATCCAGGCTCCGAGTGGAATCAGAGTCCCTAATGCCAAAAGGTTCCGCCAGGAGCTCAAAAAGCTCTTTACTTTGGTAAGGGTCGCCATTTTTTACCTTTTCTGCCTTGGGGTTCTAGGCTCTGATTGAACATCGTACGAAAGAAACGAAAGAAGTAATTGCACGCCAAGAATTAGAGCAACGGCGCTACCCGTTACTTGGCCTGCAGTTGTAGGAACACCGGCTGCGGAGGCTGCGAGATATGAGCTAAGGCCAAACCATGTGCCAAAAACCAGTAGGAGTGCCCCCAAGGGAAGCTCAAAACTCCCAACCGACCACTCTCTGAGGTAATAACGGTAAAAAATGCGCTTTAGAAAATTCACGCCGTGACGCCATGGAAATTCAAAAAGAACCTTTGAAATTTTCAGATTGCTTCTCTCTTCTCCATACACTGCAACCATTGGGACATCTGCCACGACGCAATTGGCGATACTCAGCCTAAAGAGCATGTCTGACTCGAAAAAATAGCTTTTCCTCACTTTGTCTAGGTTTATTGCCTCTAGAGCTTTTTTATGAATGGCGGTAAACCCATTGGTTGGATCTGTCACGGTCCAGTAACCGGAAGAGACCTTTGACCAAATCGACAAGACAGCGTTTCCAAAGATTCGAATCTTTGGCATACCAAAGAGATTTTCCAGAATGTCAAATCGGTTGCCTTTTGAATAGTCCGCACTGCCCTCAATAACTGGCCTGGCTATGGCAGGTATAAGCCCTGGATTCATCTGACCATCGCCGTCAAGCTTGACAACGACGTCCATTCCATCAGCCATGGCAGCCTTGTATCCCGTAATTACAGCACCGCCCACTCCCTGATTTTCCTGATGGAAGATGATGCTGACCCTTTTATCCTTTACTTCAGCCTTAACAAACTCACCAGATTTCTCCGGGCAAGCATCGTCTACGACATAAATACGAGAAACTTCTTTACCAATTCCTGAGATGACATCTTTGATGTGGCTCTTGACCCGGTAGCTGGGAATAACGACGCCGATTCGAGGACCCTGCTGCGACCTGGGGGTAACGGTTTTAGTAACCAACTTCCCTCCAGTTTCCCTTTTGTCTTCCGATGAGTCCTAGTTGAAGTTTCCAATCTAAGTCTCGCAAATGAGCTTAATCTAACGGTGCAGGTTGTCCCAGCTTTGATGAAGCCTTGCTGTTGAAAAGAGGAACCCAAGCACTCGATCTGAGAAATCAGACACTTGATAGCCTTCTGGCATGGATGCTGTTAGGCCCCGTGATCTAACTAACTCCACCGATTGAACCAAATTTGTGGGGTTGAGTCCTGTGAGAACCATGGAGCCAGTTTCCAGGGCCTCAGGTCGTTCGATTGAATCCCGGATTGATACAGCAGGAAATCCGATAATTGCCGACTCTTCGCTTATGGTTCCAGAGTCAGAGACAACGCAGAAGGCATTCTTCTGAAGTTTGTTGTAGTCGAGGTATCCAAATGGCTCGTGGAAATTAATTCCTTCTAAATCACTGCCATCAACATTTCCCAGTCTTGCTTTAGTTCTAGGGTGAGTCGAGACCAGGATCGGCAGTGAAAAACTGTCCCATAGAGACCTTAGGCAATCTAGAACCATTTGAAGTCTTGCCGGGGAATCCACATTCTCCTGGCGGTGCACACTAATAAGAATGTAAGAGTCTTTCTTCAGATTGAGGGTTTCCAGTATTTTTGAGGACTCAATCTTGGACTTGTAGTGCTGATAGATTTCGGCTATTGGTGACCCGGACTTTTGAATCTTTCTTGGATGAATACCCTCAGCCAAAAGATTTCTCATGGAGTAGTCGTTATAGGGAAGGTTGAAGCTTGCAACGTGGTCAACCATCCTTCGGTTGAGCTCCTCAGGAACGTTTTTGTCGAAGGATCTGTTTCCAGCTTCCATGTGATAGACGGGGATGTGCATTCTCTCCGCCACAACAGCTGCAATTGCAGAATTGGTATCCCCCAGAATCATTACGGCATCTGGCTTTTCCTTCAGGAATACGTCCTCGGACTTCTTGAGGGTATCGCCCATGACAGAACCCATTGAAGTGGTGTCCACGTTTAGGTAGTAGTCGGGGGCTCTAAGGCCTAGGTCATCAAAGAAAACCTGGTTCAACTTTGGATCGCTGTTCTGACCGGTGTGGACAAACACGTGGTCTGTGTGTTCATCCAGCTTTGGGATCAGCATGGACAGCCGAATAATCTCGGGTCTGGTTCCAACAATTGTGACTACCTTGAGCTTTTTCAATTGCCAAGCTCCTGTCTGACTTCAGGTATGGTCAAAAGCAGCTTCTTAACCGCTTCAACATCCAGTCTCTCGGTGTTGTGAGAGGTGTAGGCCTCAAGACTTTCTTTGCGTGGCTGACCCTCTTCAAAGTAAACCGAATAGTTCAAATCTCTTGAGTCAAGTGGAACCCTGAAGTAACCTCCAAGATCTTCAGACTTGACTCTCTCTTCTGTGCTGAGTAGCGACTCGTAAAGCTTTTCTCCGTGACGGAATCCAATTGTCTGAATCTGGTTTTTCTTACCACCAAACATTTCAATTAGCGCATGGGCCAACGTGTCAATGGTTGATGCTGGAGCCTTTCGAACAAACAGGTCTCCGGTCTGGGCATTTTCAAATGCATACTTCACCAGATCCACAGATTCAGCCAAAGACATCAGGAACCTGGTCATGGTTGGGTCCGTAATGGTTAGTGACTTTCCAGACTTAATCTGAGAAATAAACAGAGGAATTACCGAGCCCCTCGAATACATCACGTTTCCATATCTGGTAACGGCAATGGTGGTCTTGGAATCTTGATAATCCCTGGCAAAAGCTTGGGCGGTCTTTTCCATCAGTGCCTTGGACATTCCCATGGCATTAATTGGGTAGACGGCCTTGTCCGTGCTGAGGCACACAACCCCTTTGACCTCGTTTTCAATGGCGGATCGAAGCACGTTGGCTGAGCCATTGATGTTGGTCTTTACGGCCTCCAGTGGGAAAAACTCTGCTGATGGAACCTGCTTGAGGGCGGCCGCGTGGAAAATCAGATCCGATCCGCGGACAACCCGCTCAACTGATTCTGGGTCTCTGGTGTCGCCAATAAAGAATCGGACTCTGGTGTCCGAAAGGGCATGCCGCATGGCGTCTTGTTTTGCCTCATCGCGGCTAAAAATACGGATTTCTTCAACATCCTGGGTAAGCAGATATCTTGCCATGTTTGAACCAAAAGAACCGGTTCCGCCAGTAATGACGACCTTGGATCCCTTTATTTTGCGAGACATTTGTTCCCTTCGCCCTACCTAGTTTGGCAGGTCTGAGCAGATTTCCTCTACCATCTGAGCGATAGTTGGCACCTTCTGGTAGCCGCCAGCGGCAAATAATGCTGAATTCTTAGCCGGATTAGAGGTAGTCAGGGTCCTGTCGACAGAGTCAGGCGCCGAAGTCGATTCCACCTGAACATCGGCTCTGCCCAGAGCTTTCAGCTCAAGTCGGACCAGCTGATCTTTAGTGAGCTTGTCTGCCGGAACTAGGTGCTGAACACCAGCTTCGAACTCATTTGAAGTAATTATCCCGGCAACAATCCGACCAAAGGCCTGTGATGAAAGACCATTCCAGTGGTGATTTATGTAGCCAGAGATCTTGGCTCCCTGGGGCTGCTGTCTTACCCACTCGAAAAACAGAGAACTTCTCCACAGCTCAGGACCTATCAACGAACACCTGAGGTGCAAAACGGAATTCGATGGAATCTCACCAAGGCTCTTGGTTTTCCCATAAACGTCAAGTGGATCATGCGCATCGGTTTCTGAGTAATTGCCTCTGAGCCCGCTATAGACACAGTCGGTGGCTACCTGAATCACTCTCAATCCAAGCCTCTCTGCGGCAACAGATAACTTGTAAGGAAAGTCAACATTCAAGGTGACAGCCAGAGCCCTGCTTTGAGCCGAAGACTCGTCAATGCGGGACTTTGTAAGTCCTATGCAATTAATTACATAATCGCCAGCACTCAGTTCAGCTTGGGTCAGAAGCTCTTCAGCATTTACCTTTGTAGCATCAAATTTCAGGC
>Ga0315903_10002447_pt1 | contig 27267 bp, 28 predicted proteins | sample LakEriMetagenome_7_FD_203524 | JGI IMG/M metagenome (GOLD analysis project Ga0315903, IMG submission 203524) | Freshwater fungal communities from buoy surface, Lake Erie, Ohio, United States - Buoy 2 MA119 | ecosystem: Environmental > Aquatic > Freshwater > Lake | place: USA: Lake Erie, Ohio... | reverse complement strand
GTCGATTTAGCATTTTTGAGACTAACGCACTAGATATTTGTGCATTTCGGATACTCATGTACCTAAGAGTTCTTCTTAAGAAATATACTGACAGAATAGTTTTTAGAATAAAGAAAAAGATTGCACTACCACCAAGTAAAAGTAATAAACTTTGTTGTGGTAATCCATCCAAATTAAACAGCTCTAAAAACCGAGTTACTTGATCACCTGCTGCTAGTCCCTGTAAGCCTCGAATCAAAATCGCAGAAGTTATACCAATAAGTGCTACGCCAAATAAATCCAGAAATGCTAGAAACGTATTTATTATCAAGACCAGAAAGAGTTTAAAGCGATCTTTTTTTTCTAAGAGAAGTAGGACTTTTTTGATCTCGGTAAATTTAAACAAAGAGGAGCTCGGAGAAACCATAGTTGCACTATACCCAATAAATTCTGCTGATATCAGGCTTGAACAATTGGTATTTATCTTTTATTGATTTTTAAACAACTTATACTTTGCTTTATTCTCTTCTCTGCCTAGTGCCCAGTCATAAACATCTAAAGTTTTTCGAGCAGTCATCTCCCAGCCAAAGTGGCTAGCATGTTCTATTGCACCCATTGATAACAACAATCTGCGGGCAGGTTCCGCTATTAATCTTGAAATTACTGCTGACCACGCCTTTGGATCATGGCCATCAACTAATGAGCCAGAGATACCATCTGAGACTGCTGTTCGTAATCCTCCAATAGCTGTTGCAACTACTGGTGTGCCGCAAGCTTGGGCTTCAAGTGCTACTAAACCAAAAGACTCACTGTAACTTGGTACGCACACTAAATCAGTTGCCCGATACCAATCAGGTAGAACTTGGCGTGATACCGGATCTACAAAATGTGTAACATCTTCTATCTGTAAAAACTTAGCAAGTGACTTTAATTTTTCTAACTCATTTATATAACCAGAGGCCCCACCAATAATTACTACGGCAAGTTTTGCCCGCAGATATGGCGAGTGGGAGATCATTTCAGCCGCTGCCCTTAGCAATACATCAGGGCCTTTGTGAGGTTGAATTCTTCCTACAAAGGTAAGCAAGATGGCATCGGGTGCAATATTTAATCGCGCACGTGCAGCAGTCTTGCCATCAGCTGGTGAGAAACTTTGAAGATCAACACCAGGGGCAACAACAAAGACTCGATCAGGACAGGCATCATAAAGTGATACTAAAGATGCAGCCTCGGCATCAGTGTTTGCAATTAAACCAGTTGCAGCCTTTACTACCTGCTCTTCGCCAATTGCCCTAGTGTGGGGCTCAGGTTTTTCACCTTGCGCCAAATTTAAATTCTTAACCTTTGCCGTGGTGTGCATAGTGTGAATTAAAGGTATGCCAGTTGCCTCACTTACCACCCAACCTAGTTGACCTGAGATCCAGTAGTGAGAGTGAAGCAGTGAGTAGTAATCCTTTGGTAATTGTTTTTGGTAATTCATAAAAGCACTAGTTAGCGCTCCTAATTGGCTAGGAAGCTCCTCTTTAGAAAAGCCTTCTACTGGACCGGCTTGTAAATGTTTAACATTTACACCATCCACAACCTCAATTGACTGCGGTAGATTTGATTTATTTGCTCTGGTAAATATATCTACGCCAACTCCTGCTTGAGCCATCTTCTTGGCTGTTTCAACTACATAAACATTCATGCCACCGGCATCCCCAGTCCCTGCTTGATCAAGGGGTGAGGTGTGAACCATCAAGGTGGCAATCTTTGAGGAGCGTGAGGATTTCATATGATCAATTCTAACTTAAGTTAAGTGATTTAAATTTTGGCAATTACCTCACCAATTACGCTGCCACCCCCATATATCTTCACACTTTCATCAGGCATTGAGACATTCCACCTTTTGAAGATCTCCATAATTATTGGCGCAACAGGTCGCCAGGAACCATCAATAATCTTTATTGCAATCACTCTGCCATCAGATAGCGCGCAAACCTCAATTCCCTCTGCTCCCTCCTTCATAAATAAACCAGGTACTGCTCTCATCATTCGCGTAGTAAGCCGGCCTTCTCCAGCAACTAACTCTGGGTAAGTAGTGCAGGCGGTAACAATTTGCTTGTGGACTGCTTCATTGGATTTAACTAAATTAGAGATTGATTTGGCTAAACCAGTTAGTGAGATTGCAAATAATGGCGCTCCGCAGCCGTCAATACTCACCGTACTGACCTTTTCACCTGCTAACTCTTCAATCTCATTCTTAATTGCAATTTGCAATGGATGATTTAGATCTAAATATGTAGCCATATCCCAACCATTTTGCTTACAGGTTATCAACATCCCAGCATGCTTACCGCTGCAGTTTTGAGCTAATTGGCTTGGTGGTTTCTCACCCCAGGCAATCTTTTCTTTCTCACCAAGTGGTTTATCAACTGAATTTTTTAGTATTGAGATTGATATATCTCTTTTTTCTAACATCTTGATTACTAAATCAATATGGCTTTGATTACCTGAGTGGGAAGCACAAATTATTGCTAACTCCTCATCACTAACAGTTAGCCCTGCTTTTAACATTGCTGATGCTTGTAAGGATTTAACGGCGCTCCTTGGAAAGATTGGTAGTTCAGGTGAGCCCTTTGAAAGGTAAGTTGATCCATCTGCATTTAAAACTATTAGGTGTCCTAGGTGTAATGATTCTGCAATGCCACCTCTTGTAACGGTGGCAAGAATTTCACCAGCAAATTTATTATTAATTTTCACTCGCTCTTTCAAGGGAGGACCAAAGATGTGCTTGCAAGGTTTGTCCTTGCGCTGCCATGTCGTAGGAGGTAAATAATTCACCTTCTACTAAGCCATACAACCTAGAGCCGGCAGTAACTATTTTTGCGGTTGGAGATGAGTACCCCTGATCCATAGCAAGTTGAATCTTTGCTCCTTGTACTAAACCAACCCAGCCCTCTGCAATGCCGGTGTTGTGTGCAAGTAAAACTTCCAAAACATTTTTCTCTTTGATGCGCCAAAAGCCAACCTCAGATGCCGCTGGTCGCACAATCTCATCATTTTCATCAATAATCCAAGAGCGGGAGAAGTAATTTAAAAAAGCTCTGCCATCATGATTAAAGGAGACCTCTTGGGCAAATTGAAAGCCTGGCACATTTGGATACTCACCACGTCCTTTGCCTCGCCAAGTTCCAACTAACCAAGCAAGTGGCATTAGATCAGGATGTAGATTCTCTGGGATGGTAAATGACATTACTTATCTACCTTTAAGGTTTTTCTAATACCAGTAACACCTTTATAGATTAAGAATGCGGAGAGCGAGAAGGAGGTAAGAATTAGTAACGCGGTAGTTAGTGTCTCCATCAGATAAGCCTAACTCCTTACCGAAGTGCTAACTCCTCCTGAGTAGCAGTAACACCCTCACAAATTAGAGTGGCATCTAATGCAACATTGCGTTTGACCACAGCCAATGCAATTGGTCCTAACTCATAATGACGGGCCAGGCTTCCAATAAAGCCAACCTCTTTATCATCTAAAAACACCTTTGCGCCATGTTCAGGCATGGCAACCATTGAGCCATCAAGGTGAAGAAGAACCAGCCTTCTTGGCGGTTGGCCTAAATTAAATACCTTAGCCACCGTCTCTTGTCCCCGGTAGCAGCCTTTATTCATGTGAACTGACTTGTTTAAAAACCCCAACTCATTTGGAATAGATTTATGATCTGTGTCAAATAACAATCTAGCTCTTCCTGCTGCAACTCGTTCAGCTTCTAAGGCCCAGATGCCAACTTGAGTATGTGATTTATTAAAGGCATCGGTTGTTTCCTTTAATTCATTTCTTGGCACAAGTGCGTATGGGCCACCAATTGCATCCGCCATACCAGGGGCTCTAAGTACAGCGTAGTTATCTGACTCATCCTTAACCTCAACTGCTAACATAAATTTCATTTTATTAAAGTACTCAATTACAGGAGCTACTCGCTCTTTTTCTAAATGAAGCCAAACACTTTGCCCATCATCTACTAAAAATAATTGATCAATCACATGTCCTTGGGTATCAAGGATTAATGCATCAACCCAGGTTGTAACTTCTAACTTCTCTAGATGCTGTGTGGTTAATGCATGCAGCCAAGTTAGGCGATCCTTACCAGTTATTGAAATTACTCCGCGGTGAGATAGATCTGCCCAACCATCACCTTTTGCTAATGCTTTTTGTTCATAATTTGGCTCACCAAAGTGCCAGATCGCACCTTTATCAGGGCCTGACTCAACTAAAACGGCGCTCATTACTTACTATTCTTATTAGCGCACTTACTACACAACCCATAAATAGCAAAGTGTGTTACATCTGTCTTAAATCCGTAATCATCAGCAAGAGTATTAACAAAGTTTGCAGCGGTCTCAATTGGGGCGTCCCCAATTGATTGACACTCAGAGCAAACTAAATGCAGATGGGTTAGCTCCTCAGCCGCATGATAGGTAGCACCACCATGACCCAGATGGGTGTGTAGAACTAAGCCAACATTTTCAAGGGTTTCAAGATTTCGGTAAACAGTTGAAAGATTAATTCCAGGATGAGTTGCACGAACTTTTTCTGCTACCTCCTCAGGGGTTGCATGGCCTAATTGCCGGACTGCTTGCAACACCAACTCACGTTGTGGAGTTAAGCGAAGCCCTTTTTCCCGAAGCTCATTTGGTTTAGCCATGAGTTAAGTCTAACCGCTACTTTTTCACCACCTAATTTTGTGCGCTGAAACGGGCCTTACTGCGCAAAATTAGCAAGTAGAACTGGCAACCAAGGCAAAAACCAAAGGCGGCATTTAAAAAGGCAGCAGCTAATGCAAAACTAGTTGCAACTAAAAATACTGCGCTATTTCCAGTTACTCCACCAATTAATGCAGTTGCTGCAAAGAGTGCGCCAATTAATTGGGCAAATCTTGGCGCTGCCTCATTCTCACTTGGCACCGGCCCTGAAAGGCGCGGCTGAATTAGATTGCGATAAATAAAGCCGTAGATTGATCTGCGAAGACCAAATAAAACAGCTGTTAAAAATACTGCAAATTGAAATCCGATTATTAGATTTGACTCTGTTACCAAAGCTGCCGATAAAACCAATGTGGTGATAGCTGCTGTGTAGCGTGGACCTCTGGCATCAATTAAGCGAACAGGTTTCTCTTGAATACTCTTTGACACTTTTTACTCCTTGTAGTAGTTGGAAAATAAATTATTAATTTTTTTTAAGCAATTAATTATTTATCCAACACATGCAACCTTTGGAGCGGGCAAAATCAATTACGCGCCGCTTTGTGAAGTAAACAGGTTGTAAGGAGAACATAGATCAGATTTTAGAATACTTTGCGTAATACTTCTTGCAAGGCCTTTGCAGAAAAGCGCTTAGAGCGCCTGGATCACCTTGATAAGTTGATCACGCTTTGGAGCACCCTTTGCCCTTGCGATCTCATATCCGTTTTTATCTAGAAATATTGTGGTTGGAGTGGAGCGAATATCAACCCTTCTTACTAAATCAAGATTTGATTCAGCATCTAGTTCAATATAAGAAATATCAGTTAACCCTCTAACAACATCCTTAACTATGGCTTTAGCGGCTCTGCACTCAGAGCAAAATGTGGTGGAAAATTGCAAAATGCTTGCCCGCTTGCCATAACTTGCGCCAATCTCACTTTCTAAAATTTGTAATCTCTTCCCCTTTTTTATATCACCTTTTTTAGCGCGATAGATGATGCCAGAGATACTGGTGAGCGCAAGAAGTAAAACAAGTGGCAGCAGGCTTTCCATAGCGGTATTCTTGCACTCTTATGGCACGCCTTCTGCTTCTAACCAACTCATCAGGTGCTAGCGCTGATGTGATGCCAGCCCTTGCTCTTTTGCAACATGATGTGAAGATCTTGCCCCTAGAAGCATCTGTACTAGTTGAACCCCCTGTAGTTGATTGCTTACTAATTGATGCCAGACGCGAGCTGCCAAATGCCAAATCATTTACCAAGTTAATTACCTCAACTGGGGTGGATGTGCCAATTATTGTTATTACAACCGAAGGTGGCCTATCTGCAATTAATGCTGACTGGGGCATAGATGATGTAATTCTTGATACCGCAGGTCCTGCTGAGGTTGATGCCAGAATAAGAATAGTTATTGGACAATCTGCAATTGATAATTTAGCTAATGATCCATCCCTTCGTGAGATAAGGAGTGGTGAGGTAATAATTGATGAGGCCTCCTACACGGCTAAGATAAAGGGCAGGGTTTTAGATCTAACATTTAAAGAGTTTGAACTACTTAAGTATTTAGCCCAACACCCTGGCAGAGTCTTTACCAGATCCCAATTACTGCAAGAGATCTGGGGATATGACTACTTTGGTGGCACTAGAACTGTTGATGTTCATATTAGGCGTCTTAGATCAAAGCTAGGCCCTGAGTTTGAGGCAATTATTGGCACAGTTAGAAATGTTGGGTATCGATTTGCTACCCCAAGTAATCAAGCATCAGCTGATATCAACTAATAACCAATTGCAACATTTAAATCACCTATCGCAATCACAGCAAGTAGGTGTTTTAGAGTTAATTAAGGCTGCCACTGATCTAGATGGTGTGCCACCAATTGCTGAGCATGTGCTCCTGCACTTACGTCACGGCGGTGATAAGTCAGATTCACATTTAGTAATTGAAAAAGATAATCAAGTAATCGCCTACGCTCATCTTGATAAAACAGATCTAGTTGCGGGTCCTAGTGTTGAAGCAGTGGTTCATCCTAAGTATCGCAGTCAAGGATTTGGTACTGCGTTGTTAAAAGAGGCAATAACAATTTGTGGTGATAAAACTCGTATTTGGTCTCATGGTGATCTGCCCCAAGCACAAAGTGTTGCCGACTCTTTAAAGCTAGAGCGGCTTTGGGCAAATCTGCAGATGAGTAAAAAGTTGTTAGAGATAGAGGAGATAACCTCTAAGTATCTAATTAGAAGCTTTCTGCCTAGTATTGATGATCAGGCATTTCTTGAGTTAAACAACAAGGTGTTTGCTGATCACCCAGATCAAGGTGGGTGGAGTAATGGTGATTTAAGGGTGAGAGTAAATGAGGAGTGGTTTGATGAAAAAGGTTTTTTTGTTTGTGAGGATAAGGGCAAATTAATTGGTTTTTGTTGGACCAAGATCCATGGTGCTCACACTCACTCGCATGCAGGTAATGAGGCAGATCATGGCCATGAGGCTATTGGTGAGATCTATGTATTAGCAGTTGATCCAGCATATAAAGGAGAGGGAATAGGAAAGGATTTAACTACCACCGGACTTAATTACTTAAAGTATCAAGGCTTAAGCAGTGCGATGTTATATGTTGGAGTTGAAAATAAAGCTGCCTCAAATCTTTATAAATCCCTTGGCTTCAGCAATTTTGGAAGTGATGTCATGTATCGGGTAAAGAATTAAATTAATAATCTTCACTAAATGTAATTAGGCATTCGATATAGGTTTCACCTGTTATACCAAGGTTTTGGGCATCAGGAGGCGCCGTTACCGGTTCAATGCAAATACCATCTTCATCTTGATCATATATATGCCAATATGGTGTATCGCACTCCATTGTTAACCTGGCAGCTCCTGGCCAAACTATCTCAGGAACGCCTTTGATTTCCATAAAAGTGTCATCCCACGGTGGTTGGGTTGGTGAAATGATCTCACCCGTTGGTAGGTAATCATCACCTCGCTTAAACATTTTATTTGCACTAAATAACAGCTCTGCCGAATCTCCCCTGCCAATCTCACGGGCAAACCAAGGATGAAAGCCAAGTGTTACGGGTAAGTCACAACCATTTGCCTCATAATCAAGTGACCATCTAATTGCGTTATCTAAGATCTCATAACTTTGAGTAACGCCTGCACCAGCAAATGGTGAAGGAAGCTCTAGAAATTGTCTGCCACCACCAATGTCCTCCCATGAGGAATGCACACCTAATCCATTCAAAGCATGGGGAGGATCAAAGCTATTTGGTAGTTGATACTTTTTTCCTTTTGAATCCTTAACAATTCCGTCCCTTATCCTTCCTGCAAATGGGGACATAGAAAACCAACCCCAGGTTAAATCCTGTCCACGAAATGGAACTACAAACTGCATATCTCGCCACTGCACAGAAGCCAAACGAGCTCCTTGATCTAAATCAATTGCAATTGAGATTTGATCCCCATCAATATTTAACATTTAATCAATCTCATCTTTACTTGGTGGATTAGCGCCAGTACGTGAAACAGTTATCGCAGCAGCCTTTACAGCCCGCTTAAGCATGGTTTTAAGCACCTCTCCAGTTAACCTATCAAGGCCATTATCAACGATGGCCTCGACCAATACAGCCCCTACGGTGTCGCCAGCACCCACAGTATCGACTACAACCACTTTAACTGCATCAATTGAAATCTGTTCGTTCTTCCGGTATGCAGTGATCCCTTTATTGCCAAGAGTAACCACAATTAACTGAACACCAACTTCTATCCAATTATTTACTATTTCATCAATTTCTTTGCCAGGATAAAGCCAATTCAAATCCTCATCACTTACCTTAACTGTCGATGAAATTGCTACCCACTTTTCTACTCTTTTTACATACCCATCTCGATAGCCTAAGACAGCAGGCCTAATGTTTGGATCAAAAACAATGGGTGAAACCTGTGCAACATTTTGCGCCCATTTAAACAAAACTGAGGCACCTGGCTCAATTACTGTAGCAAGGGTTCCAACATGAAGTAATGATGGCTTTAATCTTTGTGGATCTGGTAGCCAGATGTCAGAAAAATCAAAGGTTGCAGTATCGTCAGTTACAAATTCATATGAGGGGCTTACTGATGAAGATAGCGTAACTTTTGCAGTGCAGGTTGGCTTATTTGAGAACTGGGCGTAATCAAGTAATACATTGGCTGAAAGAAGTTCAGTCTTTGCCATTTGGCCATACTTATCAGTTGAAATTCCATCAATGAAATAAGTTTTAACTCCAAGTTTGGCTAATGCTTTAGCTGTATTGGCTGGTCCTCCTCCGACAACTGCAAAGTACTGATCTCCATTTGAAATTAAGTCAATTAAAACTTCACCAGCTACCCATACTTGATCACTCAAAGTAATTCACCTTTACGGGCCAAAAACTCAGTTAAAACTTCAACCGCCAGTAGATGATCTTCTATTTGGGGTAGGCCGCTAATAGTTAATATGCCTTTAAATCCCTCTTCCGTTATTAATGGTAAGGCACCGCCATGAATTGCATGAGTTTCATCTGTTACACCATGCTCTTTATGCCAATCCACCCTCCGTTCTTCAGCTGATACACGTTCAAACATAGTTGAATGTTGGGTCAATACGACAACCGATACTTTACGCTTAATCCACAAATCATTTTCAGGCTTTGATCCTTCGAGTAAAGCGTGAAAGACAACCCAATCACCAATTCTTACCTCGATTGTGATTGGTAATTTTCTTTGGCTACCTGTATTTACAGCAATCTGACCAATTTCAATTGCATCGCCGTTGGTAAGGGAAGGCAGTTTTAAAATCTGCTCTTCATTAAGGAGTTGCTTGCTGCTAAAGCTACCGGTGGTCATAAGATTGCCGCCTATTGGAATTATTACTTTGAATTAAAGGTAGCTATATCTTTAATAATTTGATCAAGACTGATCTCCGGCTCCCAACCTAAAACCTGCTTTATCTTTGAAATATCAGGGACTCGCCTTTGCATATCCTCAAAACCCTCTGGGTATGCCTTCTCATATGGAATAGTTTCGATAATAGATTTAGACCCAGTAATTTTAATGACTTTTCTAGCCAACTCCATAATTGAAATTTGAGAGTGATTTCCTATGTTAAAGACCTGACCGATTGCTTTATCTGAATCTATTACCAAGAGTAAAGCCTTAACCACATCTGTCACGTGGCAAAAACATCTAATTTGATCACCGCTGCCATAAACTGTTAGTGGCTCATTTTTCAATGCAGCACTCACAAATCTTGGAACTACCATTCCATAATGACCAACCTGACGAGGCCCTACCGTATTGAACAATCTAACAATTCGTATTGGCAATTCCTGCTCTAGGTGATAAAAATATGCGAGACTTTCATCAACAGCTTTTGCTTCACTATATGACCACCTGGATTTGAGAGGATGCCCAATAATTCGGTCATCCTCTTCATTTAAAGGCACTTTGTCGTTTTTTCCATAGATCTCACTAGTAGAAGCAATTAAAACTGACTTATCAAATTTAGCGCATAACTCTATAACTATTTCAGCGCCTTGAAGATTTGTTTTTAAGCTCTCTAGTGGCTTATTCACAATATTAAATACACCGAGGGCTGCCGCTAGGTGCACAACAAAATCACTATCTGCAACCAATCCTTCTAAATGTGTTTTATTCAAAATATTTCCTCGTACAAATTCAATCGTCTTACTAACACCTGTAAGATTATTAATCTGTCCAGAAGAGAGATTATCAAATATTACTACTTGATCTCCGCGATATACTAAGGATTCTGACAAATGAGATCCGATAAAACCAGCTCCTCCAGTAATTAAATACTTCACTAGATCGTTCCTTGGGTGTGTAATAGTGGTACACCTGCGAGTTCATTTAAATCAAAATAGTCGTGATACGTTGCTAGAATTGCCAGATCAAAATTAGCACTAAGTTCTACAGATTCTTCACCTTTCCACTTCTTAACTAACTCATCATGCCAAAATACATGTGCACCTTGTGACCTGAGCTCCAAAATTAAAGCTTCTGCGGGAGTTTCTCGAACATCAGCTATGTTTGGTTTATATGAAACACCTAGAATCAAAATTTTCTTATCGATTAATGTGCCAATTTTTTCTTTAGCCTTTTCAATAAAATAAGAAGGCAACTTTTTATTAATTTTAACGGCTAAATCAATCATTTCTATAGGCGATCCATAATCATTTGCCGACTCCATCAAATAGACAGGATCTACAGGTATGCAATGCCCCCCTATACCAAGGCTAGGGAAAAATGGCATAAAACCATACGGTTTGGTTGCCGCTGCTTTTATTACCTCTCCCGTGTTTATGCCAGATTTTTGGCAGTAAATGGCTAATTCATTTATGAAAGAGATGTTAATTAAACGGAAGGTGTTTTCAAGCAGCTTGGCTGTTTCAGCTATTTCTAAAGTTTCACACTCAACTATCTTTTCAATAAATTTTGAATAAAACTGAATCGCTCTAAACTTAGAATTCTCATTAATTCCTGCAACAAGCTTTGGCGTATTTTTTAAATTCCAAATCTTGTTCAAGGGATCTATTCGCTCAGGTGAAAATGCTAAATCTATTTGAACGTCTTCGATCTTAGAATTGTTTTTTATCAATGTCATTACAAAATTTCTAGTAGTGCCAGGAGAAACTGTTGATTCCAGAATTATCAATGTTCCGTTAGACATATTCTTAGCTACGGATTTAACAGCACTTTCTAAATGAGATAAATCAGATTTACCAATATTAGTTAGCGGAGTTGGTACTGCTATTACAATAATCTCAGAGTTTCTTATATGCACATAATCTGAAGTTGCCAAAAATCTATTTTTTGATACCAATTTTTTTACATCCTCATCGGTGACTCCTTCAACTGGTGACCTTCCACTGTTTAGGAGCTCGACTTTCTGGGTGTCGGAATCTACGCCTATTACTTTAAACCCCGATTTTGCGGTTAAAACTGCAAGCGGCAAACCCACATATCCAAGACCTATTACTGAAATTTGCTTACTCAACTGAACCCAAGATCTCAATAGCCCTTTTGCTAATCTCTGAATTAGGCGCAAAACTCAAAATTTTCTGTTCCATTTGTCTTGCCTTATCCAAACTTCCTTGATCTTTAAATAGAATCAAAAGCTGCAAATAATTATCTGCATTCCAAGGATCGATTTTTGACATTTTAACTCGTGCTTTGATGACTTCAGGAGTATTCTTATTTAAATTTTCAAAAAACACGATCCCTCTTAGAAATTCCAGGTTGTTTTCATCTTCAGAATTCAATTTCTTGGTAATTTCATACGCCTTATCTTCCTGACCAATTTCATAAAGCGACACCGCCGCTTGAAATGCATAATTTGGATCAATAAGCGGATTTTCTAATAAACTTTTTGCAAAATTATTTACAATTTGATTTCTCTCAGATTCAGAATATGCGGTATATCCTTTTAATTTATATAAATTTGTTTCAGCCATATAGATTTGACTAGAGATAAAAATGGCTGGAACTAAAAAAGCTGCAGAAACTAATGGTTGAAAAATATTTATCTTGACACTTTTTCTCTTTTTGCTAAAATCACCAATTGTAGATTCTTTTTCTAATGAAATAATATTTGTTACAATCCCCAAAATTGCTCCACCGAGTAACCACCCCCAAACAGAAATGCCTAGGTTGTCTATTGAAATAAGTGATTGAGATTGAAAAGCAATCCAAGAAGTAAGTAATCCTAGTAAAATTTTTTTGTCTTCTGAACTTAAAAATTTAAGGGATTTTATTCCTAGTACAAAAATTGAAACGGTAAGTAAGATGTATAGAAGACCCACAAATATTCCTGCGGTAGCAAAAAACTGTATAAACGTATTATGAGCATTAGAACTTGTTATCTCGAAGCCATATTTCAATGGATAGCCAACTTCTCTGTATTCTTTAAAAAATGCACCATACCTATCAACACCAATTCCAGTGATAGGAAAATCTTTAAACATTTCGATTCCAGCACGCCAATAATATCCACGAACGCTCACAGAATCTTTATACAGGAGTGACTGAAGTGGGCCTTTTTGTAGCATGCCAAGCAGCGCTAAAATTACGGATACTGCTGAAATGCAAATCACTAACAACCCAATTTTCTTATTACTCAAGTAAGAGAAAATTGAAAGATAGAAAATTATGGCAAAAAATAACGCAATTAAACCTTGCCGAGAATTTGAATTTATAATTGAAATCAATGACATTATTGAGGTTATAGATCCAGCAAATTTATAAACGGTAGGCAAACTTTTCAAAAGTAAACCGCTCAAAGACATTGTGGTTAGGATTGCCAGCATTGCTGAGGCAAAATTCGGATTGCCCAATGTCGATATCATTGGATTATGTGGATTATTCCAGGAAACAAAATCATTACCAGAAATTTGAATCAATCCATAAAGGCTCATTATAAAACCTGTGATGATTGCAGCTTTGAACACGACAAGAACATTAAATTTATTTATTAATCTAAATGCAGTGAGTAAAATAACACTCAAGCTTAAATATCCCAAAAAACCATTTCTGCGCTGGGTATCTCCAAGAAAACCCACTAAAACAGGTTTTGTTACCATTGCTGCAAAAAGTAAAAATATATTGAATAAGGAGATAAGAATTATAAAATAAAATTGAGTTTTTGGAAACATAATTGGGATATTCCTGAAACTGCTTATTAAATAACCTAGCAACCAGGCTGCTGTGATACATAATAGAATCAACTTTGCAGAATTAAAAGGATCATAAAAATTAGTATTAAACCATAAACTTATTGCAACTACGCCGAATATTAAATTTCGTAAGAATTTATTTTGTTCAACTTGCGTAATGCTTACGGCTTTTTTTTTCATAATGTAATCCTATCTAAAACTTAGGCCTGGCCCCTGTAAGGGAGCCAGGCCTAAGAGACGATTCAGTTTATTAAGAGCTTTTAGGCTTTAACTTTTTTCTGAATCTTTAGGACCAGATTAGTAAGTGTTGTAATCAAAGTCCTTAGCGACGCAACAGTTGTTGCTAATGCATTCACGGCTGCAAGGGCAGCTGCTCCTGAATCAGTTACTGTCGCTGAAGCTGTGACGTCAACTCGACCAGCTACTGGTAATCCAGTTCCCCCAGTTGCAGTCAGAGTTACTTTTCCACCGGCTGCTGGCATGTATACAACGTATACAGCTGACCCAGCTTTGGCACCAGAAGTTGCGCTTGTGCTTGCCGAAGTCGTAATCGATGTAACAGTTAAACTTTCTGCTCTGTAAGGGCTTTCGTATGTTAGTGAGCCATTTACAGTAATTCCGCCAGTTGCCAAAAGATCAGCAGTAACTGACTGAATTTCTTTTCCAGCGCTATCGAGAGGTGTTACATAAATAAACGCTCTCTCGTTTGGAGCGTAAGTTGCCTTATTGAAAGACAATTTTACTGAAGCTGGAGTTGAATTTGCAATGGTTATTGACACTTCATTTGAAGTAGCAGTTGCTGCTGCAATAGTAGAGGCGTCAATTACCTTGTACTTGGCTGTGCCAGTTGTAAGCCCTGTGATAGAGCACTGTGCATAACCAAGTGTTGCATCGTAAGCGGTGCAAGTAGCTGGAGTTGTTGCAGATCCACCAACTAACGCATCGGTTGCTGATGATGCATAGATGAAAGGTGTGCCTGCCCAGTTAGAACCAGATGAATCAACACCAGTTACTCTAATGATTCCAGTGTTAGACCCTATTTTTCCGATTGGGTGTGCAACAGTAGCAGTCAATGTTTTTGCTGCCACTGCATAGAATGATGCGGCTTTGGTGAAAGACCAGCCAGCGACTGATGATGTCACAAGAATTGAGCTCGCGCCAGAGGTTCCATCAGCTTGCAAAACAAACTGATAATCACCTATTGCACTAACCTTAATACTCTTACCGCAACTGGTGACAGTTGGAGAAGCTGAAAGTGCAGCTGCACAAATCTGTCCTGCTCCAGTAACGGTAGCAGTTACAGAATCTCTAGCCGTTGTCACGCCGTTTGACGCATTTCTATTACCAACATAGATATATCCCGCAGCAGTTCCTGCTGTGCTTACTGAGGAAATGACTGCATCGCTAGCATCAGAACCAGATGCTTGAGGTGAACTCAAAATATCGACGAAGGAGGTAACTGCGGATGGGGTTGTAGATAAGTCCGTAGCGGCAGCAATAGTTATGGTGAAATCCCTGACTATTGTTTCGTTAGGCTGAACTACACCTGCTGCTGATTGAGTTGATCCAGCATGCCATGACTTAACGACAAGGCTGTAAGAATACGTTCCCGCAACTCTGGTTGTAGGTGTTGATGAATCTAGTTGCACACCAAATGTGTGAGAAACATATCCAGTAGCTGCCATTTGCGAAATACGTACCTGGCTTGCACCTGCAGTGGTTGATAACACTGTCATTGAATCAGCAGTATTACCAGCCTTAACCGCGTTTCCACCAGTTGTATTTGCTGCAAGTGTGTCAACTCTATATGCAGCGGACAAGGTTGGGGTTGAAGAATCCAAGTTATGAATTAATACCGCCCCTCCACCTGAAGGTATTGACTTAGTTACAACGTAAGCTGTAACTGAATCTCCAGCCTCCACAAGTCCTGCAATAGTAAATGTGGCTGCTGTCGTGGAGTCAGACTTGGTAAATGTAGCGGTTCCATTTTGATTGACCGTTACAGTCAAGCTAGACACTACTGCTTTTGCAGGAACTGAGCTAAGTAATCCCAGACCCAAAGAAGCAACAGCTACAAGCGCAATACGCTTGAAGTTTGTCTTTGTAGACATTTGTTTCCTTTCGTTAGTCGTTACCAGGAATTTCCTAGTAGCGGCTTCGAGATGAGTCGCACGTGCTGACACATCTCTTTCCCCCTGTGATATCCGGATCACAGGAGAAACCTTTTTGTAAGGTTTCATTTATTTGACCCCTTTGGCGCCGATATTGATCGCCTGAGCAAGGATTGTGCTCTTGCTAGAGTTCAAAATTATACGGGTAGTTATCTCATTTGGAATCGCATCGACATCTAACCCACCAGTAGCAGCCACAAATAGGGCTGAGTCCACAGTTGAATCTATATATAGGGTGGCTGTAAGGAGGTAATTTCCGTTGGAAAGGCGGGTAATGGTGGAGGCTGAACCTGATTGAGTCAGCGGAAACCATGAGCCCGCGACAGTGACTGATGGGCTTGCGAAGTATGAAGTGCCTGCGCCGTCAACTGTCACAGACTGTGACATCAATAGATTAACAACATTATCCCCATATGACTGCAAGTATGAAACCAAAACATAACCATCTGGATTGGTAATAGTTGATTGGGTCGATAAACCAACTGAGCCAACTGAGCCAACTGAATCTGAAATTGTAAACCCTGCTGGTAGTCCGTCCTTGGAAAGACCAGCAAATAATGATTTTGATGTACGGAAATTAATCCCAGAATTCTCTTCAACCAACTTTTGATTTGAGAGATCTAAGATTGGTTCTGCAGGAGATAGAGTTGAAGGTTGAGTCGAAGCTGGTGCTTCTTGAGTCATGGTTGAAATGACAGAACCATTATTAAATTCACTTCCAGTTACAGAGTTAAAACCTAGGAAAGCAACCATTACGATCAGTAGTGAAAGTGCGACCTTAGATGATTTCTTAGCAAGCTCCGCTGCCTTCTTATATGTACCGGAAATAGAATCAAGTGCAGTAGTACCGGTTTTCTCATCAACTACCCATTCGTTAAGAACACGAATAAATGAAGCACGAGCACGTTGTACAACATGGCGAACATTTTTTTCACTAGTACCAATTACAGCTGCAATCTCCTTGGTAGTTCGGCCTTCAACCTCCCACATAACAAGTGCGGTTCGTTGTGTTTCTGAAAGGCGAGATAGTGCTTCACGAATAATTGAAGCATCCTCAGCTGCAGCTAAAGTCGCATCCATTGGGATGTGATTTTCTGCTGCGATTTCAGATAAGCGCTCTTGAGTTGCATCTGAATCAATTGCAACTAGGTTAGGACGAGATCCTGTAGCACGAATTACATTCAGGCATAGATTGTTAACGGTGGTGCGCAGATATGCCATGGCACGATCTGCGGTATCTAGCTCTGGAGCTGCCAAGATGAATTTAAGGAACGCGTCTTGGACAACCTCTGCTGCATCTGCATCGCTTCGAAGAATTCGGCGGGCTTGAGCGATAAGTGATGAGCGATTTTGGGTATAAAGAGCGGATAAATCAGAAACAGACCACGCAGCAACAGTCGCTGGGGCCTGAGCCTTTTTACGAAGTGACACTTTGATTTCCCGCTTTCAGTTGAGCCAACGTCTTGACCCCTCTAATTAGTAAGACACCAAAAGGGGGCAAATGTTGTTCCCCTAGGGTGAAAATCGGAAGATTTCCATAGAAAACTGGTTTATTAAGCGTGGGCCCTGTCGGGATCGAACCGACGACCCACGGATTAAAAGTCCGTTGCTCTACCGACTGAGCTAAAGGCCCCAAATTTATGCCCACAAAAGTAGGCCTAATTTGATGAAGTCTAGTGTACGAAAAAGAGCCCCTTTACCTTGCCGCCGCCTTGCTCAATCGATCTCTAATGGCGATAGCCAGTCCGTCACCATAAGGCTGAATTACAGAAATACGTTTTAGCCCTTTTTGATCGGCCAGCCTTAAAACTGAATATAGATTTTTTGCATACTCTTCAATAGTTGATGGGGACCCTAATCTAATCGCACCCGTTGGTGTTTCGATTTCTACCATTGCAAAAAATCCATCTTCCGGGTAAGTCTTTCCATCTAAAACTACCTCGGCTTCTGGAGAATAGTGTGAAATTAAGAGCCCAGAAGTTTTTACTTTGCTGCCTGAAATATTATCGATGCTTTGTAATCCACACACTTCTTCAACCTGTTCTTTTGAGATAGTTCCTGGCCTTAAAATTTTTGGGGTTACAGCACTACAGTCAATAATTGTTGACTCAATTCCAACTTCTGACGAACCACTGTCGAGCACAAAATCTTTACCAGACAAATAAATTCCTAATTCTTCTACTACTGCATCTGAAGTGGTTGGCGATACGGCGCCAAATCGATTGGCACTGGGGGCTGCAACCCCAAATCCACCCAGATTTTCAAACTCCTTAATCAACATTAATGCGGTTGGATGGCTTGGAACCCTTAGCCCAACTAGGTCTTGTCCACCAGTAATGAAGTCTTTCGCAAGCTGGCTGCGTTTTAGAATCAATGTCATAGGACCTGGCCAAAAACTTCTAGCCAGATTTATCGCATACTCAGGAACATCAACTGCCCACTTATCCATTTGGCTAGTAGAAGAGATATGAACTATCAATGGATGGTCAGTTGGCCTACCTTTAACTTCATAAATTCTAGATACAGATGTTGAATTAGATGCATCAGCCCCTAATCCGTAAACAGTCTCAGTTGGAAAAGCTACAAGATGGCCGTCCTTTAATGCTTGGGCAGCTTTCTTGATTTCAACTTGTGTGGGGTTACTGATGATTTCCATACGTAAATCATCCCATTTAATTAGTTTTGATATAGAAGTAGATGACCGATACCCTTCTCTTTCTGGTCCCCATCGTCTAGTGGCCTAGGACGTCGCCCTTTCACGGCGTTAACACGGGTTCAAATCCCGTTGGGGACGCGTCAAAGTTGGGTTTAATTCTCAACTTTGAAGGTAAGGCCCAGTAGCGCAGTTGGTTAGCGCGCCGCCCTGTCACGGCGGAGGTCGCGGGTTCAAGTCCCGTCTGGGTCGCAAGTGCTTAACTGCACTTTGATTGGCTGAGTAGCTCAGTTGGTATGAGCGAACGACTGAAAATCGTTAGGTCGCCGGTTCGATCCCGGCCTCAGCCACTTAATCAATTATTTTTCTTTTAAACCTTACCAACTTTTTAAGTAAAACTCTTTTTCTTATTCCGCAAAATTGATTAAATTTTCTGATGTATGTATTAGCTTGCAGATTTAATCTAAAGTAGTGAAATATATTTAAAAATTTAATGGATGGTTCGCACAAATCAAAAACAACTGCTCCTTTGACTGAATCGAATGAGTTTCCATAAAACTTGATCGAGTATGGATTGGCTAATAAAAGTCTGGCGACTGCTTTCCTTTGCCTGAATCTGTGACCTTCTATAATTAAATATTTTACTTCTAATTCATTCAGGAGATCTTGAGTTAAATCGTTTGTTATATAGTCATCTATCACTAAGAAAACCGGGCTATTTTTCGGAACAGAATGCAATATTTGAGATATCTCCCTACATAAAGTATAATTACTTGAGACATTTTTCGACAATTGATTAATACACCATTCGTTAGTTTCGTAACATATTAATTTAAAATCTGAATTAATTTGTGATATTCTTATCTGCAGCAATTCAGTGATCGTTCCAATGCCTGAACCTATTTCAATTATTGTGCCTGGCGTTGTTCCTATTCCTTTTTTGTTTTTTTTTGGATCTGAGTGAACTTCTTGAACAGGCCCATAATTTTTTAAAAACTTTAACAGATAGAAATCAATTACTCGCAGCGCTTTTGGAGTTGCAATCTGATCCGGTCCCAGCTTTTGTGCAAATTTTTTATAAACTTGACTAGTTAAAGGGTCCATGTTGAATTCTAGCAAGCAATTAGAGTAAGTTGCAAAAATGAAAAAACTCATTTCGGCAATACCGCCAAACCCTGCGAGTTTCGACTACTCAATGTTACGTTGGGTTCTAGTTGGCATCACAACAACTCTAATAGATTATTTGATTTTCATCACACTTTATGACCGAATTAACTCTGTCTTTCTGGTTAATTTGATTTCAGCTGCTGTAGCAACTTCGTTGAACTACATCACTCATCACCGATGGACCTTTAAGAGTGATCAGAACCATTCTCTATCTATGGTTAAGTATTTAGTAAACTTGGCTTTCTGGTGGCTAGTCTCAACTTCAATTATTAAAGCACTTATCGTGTTAAATTTTGATCCAAAGATAGCAAAACTGGTTCCTATTTTACTCATCTCACCAATAAATTACTTTGTTCTAAACAAAATTATTTTTAAGAATAAAACTTAAAAATCTTTTTGCTTAAAGAAAAATATAAACAGAAATATCCAAAAGACTGTGCCAGATAGGAGTATATAATTTTCAATAAAAGAAGTTGCCTTTGAAATCAAAATAGCAAGTGCTCCATAAACACCTGAAAGTAGCCAGAGCAAAATAGCAGCCTGTTTTCGTGACAAACCGACTCTGATCAACCTATGGGAAAGATGATCCTGGCCGCCTTGAAACGGTGATATGTGTCGACGTAAGCGAGACATCACTGCAACGGTTGTGTCAAGTATTGGAACCGCAAGTAAAAATATTGGCACTAGATATGAGACTAGTTGTGAGTTTGTATTTGGCTCCAACCGAAGTGTTAAGGTGGCTAGCAGCACGCCTAAGAATAAAGCACCAGCATCTCCCATATAAATCTTTGCTGGACTTTTATTCCAGACCAAAAAACCAAGTGTTGCACCCGCCGTTACTGTAGATAGCGCTGCGATTAGGTATTGATCTCCTGATAGAGCTAAATAAGCCAGGGCAATTGATGAAATTGCGACTGTTCCTGCTGCTCCGCCATCTAAATTGTCAAAGAAATTAATTGAGTTACAAATTCCAACTACCCAGATAACGGTAATTATTGAATCAAAAGTGGTTGATCCTGTTGGATTTCCAACATTATCTGTAATTATCAAAATGCTTGCAGTAAAAACCCCAGCGACAGATTGTGCAATAAACCTTGGAAGTGGAGACAGATTTTTTACATCATCCCAAAGTCCAATTAGGCCAAGGGCTAAAGCTGGTCCAAGAACTGAGGTCGCAAGCCAAAAGGTTTCAGAGTTGAAGTTAGATATAAGTGAGGTCGAGTAAGAAACGACAATCACTCCAACAATTATTGCTACCCCACCTAGGTAAGGCACCGCTTTCTTATGGGATTTATGTGAGGAGTTGGGTCGATCAACCACATCTGTTGCAATAGCAATCTTTCGCATCATGGGAGTTAGTACACCTACAAATAGATAGGAGATTACAAACAGTAAGAAGTACTCCGTATTTGTTATTCCCATTTGGTGAGATTAGGTCAGTTAAGCTGAACCAGATTTGCGTCTGTGCATCTTTGGAGCTGAGCCGCCAGTTTGACCTGAGCCAACCTTGGATCCTGAGGTAGGCCCTGCGCTTTTGCCTGAGTTGCTTCCTTTTTGTTTTTTTGCAAGAGCTGCCAACATCTTAGCTCTAGCATCTTCGCCAGTATTTCTCTCTTCACTCATAGTTGATTTATATCCATTCTTTAACTATTACTTGTTGTTTTCAGGAGTAGTGCTTTTACCTCAGACTCTTTATACCTTCTATGTCCGCCTAAGGTTCTAATGGAGGTTAACTTGCCAGATTTTGCCCATCTGGTAACAGTCTTTGGATCTACTCTAAATAGTGATGCAACCTCAGCTGGGGTTAATAACACCTCTTGCTCAGAATTCACATTCACAACCTTCCAAATAACCTATGAATTAAATGTCCATTTAATACCTTATAGGGCAAGTATTATGGTTTAAATGGTTAAATGCCAAGTGCTTAACTACATCGCCTGCTCAAAAGCTGCCACAGCTCGCCAGCGAGTAACTAAGCGCTCATAACCTTGACCTGCCAGTGCCCCATCTCCTGCTGCTAAGCCAGCGAGTGATCTAGCCACATCTTCAACTGAGGTGTCGGCGTTTAATCCTGGCTGGCCATTTTGAATCAAAGATTTTTCAAGATAAATCGCTAACCCTCCGTAATCGCACTCCACAATTGAATTAGCATCAAAAATTGATAGCCACTCAAGTAAGTCTGCAATCTCCTGCTCAATTGGTCCATTTCCAAAGGCGTTGACCACAGCTTGATGGGCAAATAAACATCTTTGTTTTGCATTTGAAATTGAGGTGCGAAGAATTGTGTAAGCACCATCTTCATTAGAACCTCTAATTCGATCCGAAGGCTCAAAGAGTGAAAACCATCGTGGGGGAATACTCCAGGTTGCAGTAATTATGTGTGAAACCTTATCTTCAATAATCTCAGAGTTTAAAGAAAGTGCACTTTCTATCTCTGTGGGTAGAAAAAAACTACTTATTGTAAATGGCATTGAAGATTTAAAATCATCTAAAGCTGCCCAACACCTTGCTGCTGTCGACCAAGGTGCTACATATTTCTTTTCATCAATTTCTAAGATGTGGGCACCGTCTAGTTTTAGTGCAGGTGGTTCAGTAACAATTGTGCGACGTAATGCCCTTTGTTGCTCATCCCTACCTGTTGGGGTTGAAACTAGAATTTGACTCCATCTAGATTGATCTTCTTTGCTAAAAGTATTTAATGGCTCATAAATGCGTAAGGATGCAACGTAAGGAGTTGGTCGCATTTAGTAATTTAGTTAATTACGGGTGGTGTAATTGTCGTTAGAGGAATCATCGTCAAATCCCTTATCCTCTTTAACTTCACCATGCAACTCTTTTGCTAGCCGCTCTAAATCCATATCCTGATTTGAGTACTTAAGATCTCTTGCGACTTTAGTTTGTTTTGCTTTTGAACGGCCGCGTCCCATTTGTGGCCCTCCTTCAATATTTCTCTTCTGTCAGGTGAGGTAGATTAGCGTAAAGATGGTCCATCAACTATTGGGGCTTTTCCGCCCTTTAGCAAGGTTTTAAGGCCTATTACCTGAAGGAATAGTGATAACCCCATAATCGGAATTCTAAAGCGGTGATCGCCTATCGTGAATAAGGTTATTAACCAATTAGTTGCTATCGCAACCATCGCTAGGTTTCCAATAAATCTTTCAAGTGAATTTTGACGCCACAAGGTGAAATAGCCATAAAGTAATAAGGTTAATCCACCAAGTAACCAAAGCCAAGAGATAACTTTTCCAAATCCACCATAGACCAAATTAAATCCATCTTGTGTTGTTGCAATGTTTTTTAGTGGATTTATTGTCAGCCAAGGATTTCTTGCCATGGTGCCATTTGCTGTTGGTCCATACCAAGGTGACCAAAAGTAAATTGATTTATTGTAAAAAAGCTCGACAGCTTTTATGGGATTAGATAAATACCAATTTAGTACACAACCTACCCGCTGACTATCCTGTTGCGATGGATTTCCAGATAAATCGCACTCAACACCAAAGCCCTCTTTTATATAGCCACCGGTGGCATTGTCACCTGCGCCAATATTCATAGTTACGCCAAGATTGGTTGAGATACTGTTAATCCCAATTGCTTGATTGTTTCGATAAATCAATGTTGCTGGAAAAAACAAGGTGATCGCTAGGCTCATTGCAAGCATCGGCGCTCCGGCTTTAAGGCCTTTCCAAACAAAAATCCACAAAAGGTTTACCACTATCCCTGTCAAAAGCAATCTAGGCTGGACAAATGACAGCAAGCCAAATATTGCAGAGCTTAATATCAAGTATCTAACAAACTTTTTGTTATCTTTCTCGACAAAGCTTTTAATCACAAGTCCTACACAAAGTAATAATCCAGATGCTGTAAGTGACTCATAACCAATTGCGATAGAGCTAAGTGAAAGGGTTGGGTTAAATAGGGTTAGGAGTAGCGTCAAATAGGCAAACTTCTTCAATCTTGTCTTAGATAGCTCTTTTGCAAAAAAGTAGACAGCATATGAAAAAATCAATGATTGCACGATTGAAAGTGTTGTTAATACCCAACTCTTCCCAAGTATCGATAAGCAGAGAATTAAAAGAGGGTATCCGGCAGGCCAGTAATTTAAAATGCTCTCGGGTGAGAATATTCCATCCCTAAGTAGTGCGTTATAACCCATGAGGTAGTTCTCACCATCTGCGCCAAGCCATGCACCATCCACAAAATAAACTCGATCACCAGAGCCTGCATTTATGCCTTCAATACGAAAAATAATTCCAAGTTTGATGATAAAAACCGCAATTGCCCAATAAAGAAAGCTCTTGGAAAGATCACGCTCAGGTGACATTCGAGCGCGCTTTGATTTACTGGCCATCACATCCCCTGCTTTGAATTTTTACCTAGTTTACTCACCTGCGTAAATAGATCCTCTAGATTTGCGTTTGTGCCTGAAGCTGAAATCAAGCCCTTATAGCAAAACTCCTCCCAACAAATAGGGTTATCCACCAATTGAATCAATGTATACCCACTCATCTCCACAACATTAGGTGGTGTGCCTCTTCTATGAACTGAGCCAGAAACACATTGAATTGCTGCATATGGCGGGATTCGAAGTTCAACTGAGTTACCGGGTGCTACCTCTTGAACCATTTTAAGTATTTCCTTAACCCGGCTTTTAACATGTAAATCCTGCTTCATCTTAGTTGGGTTAATTCAACCTTAACTATCTTGCTATTTGTTACCTTGTTGATTCTTTGTCTGACAGATTCAGATTGCTCTAATGCCTTACCTGCAAAAAGTGATGGATCTGCAATCAGATTTTTCAGTTGATCAAGTGAGAGCGGAAACTCTTTTTCCTTGGCGAGTGCTTCAAAAAAATTACCTGCAGTAGTTGAAGTTGAATGTTTTTTAATCAATTGATGGGCTACCTCTCGACCCATTCCTTCCCTAACACACTCCATTAGTATTTTTGTGGTTGCAAGTAATGGAAGTTGCGCATTTAGCTCACTCTTTATACTCTCTTCAAATACCCCAAACTCATTTAGTATTGTCATAAAGGTATGAAGGAGCCCATCTAAAACATAAAATGAGTCAGGGATGACAACTCTTCTAACTACAGAACATGAAACATCGCCTTCATTCCACTGATCCCCAGCTAAATCTGCTGCCATGGTGTTATAGCCACGAAGTAAAACCATCATGCCGTTTATGCGCTCAGATGATCTTGAGTTCATCTTGTGGGGCATTGCAGATGAGCCAACCTGGCCTGATTTAAAGCCTTCACTTACTAATCTGCTACCTGCCATTAATCTAATTGTGGTTGCCATCGAGGAAGGCGCGGATGCAATCTGTAATAGCTTAGATACAACCTCAAAATCAACTGACCGTGGATAGATCTGACCAACTGAGGCCCAAGTATTTTCAAAACCAAACTCCTCTGCGATGCTTTTTTCTAACTGCCCAAAATCCTCACCCATTGCATCTAATGCGTCCTGAGAAGTTCCCACTGGTCCTTTAATGCCACGCAGAGGTAGCCGGGCAATTAACTCTTTAAGTGCGGTATGAGCAAATAACAACTCCTCAGCACATGTTGCAAACCTCTTACCTAAAGTAGTTACCTGGGCTGCAACATTATGAGATCTTCCAACCATATAGGTTTTCTCATACTTACTAATTTTTTCATTTAGTAAAAATAAGGATTGAAGCGTTCTGTACTCAATCAATTCAAGCGCTGCTTTGATCTGAATTAACTCAATGTTCTCAGTTAAATCACGACTAGTAAGTCCAATATGTATCTTTTCAACTCCTGCTAGGTCATTAAACTCTTCGATTCGAGCCTTCACATCATGGCGTGTCTTCATCTCTCGCTTATCAATTGAAGCAAGATCAACCTTTTCAATTACCTTCTCATACGCTTTGATATCACTATCTGTGATTGGAAGCCCTGCTTTTTGCTGAAGTTTAAGAATTGTGATCCAAAACTTTCTTTCATTGATAATTTTATTTATTGGATGAAAGATTGCCACCATCTCTTTTGTGGCATATCTAGTTGCTAAAACATTTGGGGTAGTACTCATGCGATTAGATCCCTAACTACAATGGTTTCATCTCGGCCAGGTCCAACACCTATGGCACTTATTTGAACTCCTGACACCTTCTCTAAAAACCTCACATACTCCTGTGCATTCTTTGGCAGCTCTGCTAATGACTTGGCCTTTGAGATATTTTCCTTCCAACCTGGCAGATACTCATATATTGGCTTTGCATGGTGGAAATCAGATTGTGAAGCGGGTAATTCTTCAACCCTTACGCCATCTATCTCATATGCAACACATACTGGAATCTTCTCCCAACCAGTTAACACATCAAGTTTTGTTAAGAAAAAGTCAGTTAAACCATTTACTCGAACTGCATACCTGGCAATTGGCGCGTCAAACCAGCCGCACCTTCTATTACGCCCGGTTGTAACACCAACCTCACCGCCGATTTTTCTTAGTGCTTCACCATCTTCATCAAATAACTCTGTTGGAAATGGACCGCTACCAACACGGGTTGTGTAAGCCTTAAGAATTCCAATTACGCGAGTTATCTTTGTTGGGCCAATTCCTGAACCAGTGGAGGCTCCGCCTGCAGTTGGGTTAGATGATGTAACAAAGGGATAGGTTCCATGATCAACATCTAGCAATGTCCCTTGAGATCCTTCCAAAAGAACAACCTTGCCAGCCTTTAACGCTTGGTCCAATAAAAGAGAAGTGTCAGTTACATATGGTTTCAAAACCTGCGCATACCCCAGATACTCATCAATTACTTCATCAACAGTAATTCCCTTGCGATTAAATACCTTAACTAAAATCTGATTTTTATCATGAAGCGCTGCCTCAATCTTTTGCTTTAAAATTGATTGATCAAATAAATCTTGAACTCGAATTCCAATTCGATTTATCTTGTCTGCATATGCAGGTCCTATGCCCCGACCAGTTGTGCCAATTTTTGATTTTCCTAGAAATCTCTCTGAAACTTTGTCAATTGTTCGGTGGTATGGAGTGATTAGATGTGCATTTGTTGAAATCTTTAATTTTGAAGTATCAATCCCTCGCTCATTTAATCCTTTAATTTCTTCAAGTAAAACAGCTGGATCAATTACAACACCATTTCCAATTACTGGAATTACATTTGGAGATAATATTCCAGAGGGTAATAGGTGTAGTGCGTACTTTTGATCTCCGATTACAACTGTATGTCCTGCGTTATTTCCACCTTGATAGCGAACAACATAATCAACGCGATCACCTAATAAATCTGTAGCTTTACCCTTGCCCTCATCGCCCCACTGCGCACCAAGTAAAACTATGGCGGTCATATCTCTCCCATGAGTAGCATCAGCCAACTTTGGCAGCTGGACAGGTAATTTCCTTGCGGGATTACGACCAATTCCACCACATTTGGAGCGGTTTTAAAAATCACCGCCCCAAATCAGCACTTAACTTTCCAATCCTTTAGTAAGCCCCAAGCAGTATCAGCGCCTTTCTAAAGAGGGCTGATAAGGCCAGGCTTAAGGTGCCAGAGGCAAGTAATCGCTCCAGCAGGGTTACTAAGGTAATCAATGATGCAGTCAACATATGTGCTCCATTTCAAGGTATGTGCAAAAGGTGATATCTGGTAATTGGTAAAGGTAATCTAAGTGTGAGCCCTTAAACATTTTCTTCTCACCTAGTGGGGAAAACTTATCGCTGATAGCCTTTATTACTATGAGTAGTGAATCATTTGAGAATCTCTCCTACGAAGATCGCACATTCCTACCTTCTGATTTATTTGTTAAAAATGCAAATGCAAAAAGTGATATTTACCAAGAAGCAGATTCTGATCGATTAGCTTTTTGGGAAAAACAAGCAGATAGA
>Ga0315903_10002442_pt1 | contig 27312 bp, 36 predicted proteins | sample LakEriMetagenome_7_FD_203524 | JGI IMG/M metagenome (GOLD analysis project Ga0315903, IMG submission 203524) | Freshwater fungal communities from buoy surface, Lake Erie, Ohio, United States - Buoy 2 MA119 | ecosystem: Environmental > Aquatic > Freshwater > Lake | place: USA: Lake Erie, Ohio... | reverse complement strand
CCATCGTTGTAGTTTCGCAAGCCTCATTTATATTTGGGGGAATATCTATGGCTCTTGCTCCCAGTCTTTTAACTCACCACAGGGCTGGTCGGTCTGTGTGTGGCTTTAGAAGGTACCTGCTGTACCTCGTTGTGAAAGAGATACTTGAGAAGTACCACTTCTACCAGCAAACGTTGCTTGCTCTGTTTGCTCAAGTTTCTTTCGTTTCTGTGAAGCCAAACCTTGGAACTGTTCTGCTTCTAATTCTGCTTGAGTAATTTCTTCTCCACCATAAATGCTTTGAAGTTTAGATACGGTTGGCTGCAATTCAGAAATCTTTGAATAACCTGCACGAGCAAGAGTTCTACTTACACCCATCTGCTCAAGTTGTTGTGCTCTTTCAGCACTAGTTGCTAAACCTGCTCTACTTGCTTCAGATGAAATCTCAGCAGCAGTTAAACGTCTCTTTAATTGAGAAGCCATATCTTGTGGTGTCTTACCAGTTAATAATGCTCTAGCAAAATCTGAAGTACCATATGTTGGGAAGTAAGTTGATAGTTGTGTTTTCAACACATCATCAGCATTCTGTACTCTGTCATAAACATCAGTAATTCTTTCAGTCACTTCAAGAATAGAAACATCCCCACCAATTAAATCAGAATATGTTTCTTGATTAGCAAGGTCTGCTAAACCAAATCTGTTAAGAACATTCTGTGCTTGCTTCTCATAAGCAATATATTCTGCAGGTGTAGGCTGTGCTGCTTTCTTACCTGCTGCAATATCTGATGCAAAGTTTTTCTTATACTTTTCTATACCAGCAAAACGTGCTTTATATTCTGGTGTATCAGCAATTGCTAAATCAACTGCTCTACTTGAATAACCTTGATTAGCAACAAGGTCAATAATTCTATCAGCAATGCCAACACCAATACCCATTGTCTCTGCTTGAGTTTTAATAAAGTCATAAACACTTTGACGTTTCTCAGCAGTTTCAGCAGCCTTGGCTGCAGTTTTTTGTGCTTCTAATTCTGCTTGACGTGCTGCTTCTGCTCTTGCTGCTGCTTGTCTATCTAACTCTGCTTGACTAGTAGTATCACCATAGTTACCAGATGGATAAAGAATTTTATTTATTTGAGCATCTAGTGCTGTAAGTTGTGCTTTAGTAGGATTAGTAGGAATCTTAACATTAATATCTCTACCTAAAGATTGAGCAAGTTGAACTCTTTGATTTAAGTATTCATTTCTAGAAGGCTTTGCCATTTAAGCGATACCTCCTGAGAATCCAAAAGTATTAGCAGTCTTTTCAAAAGCGTCTAGTATAGTATCCCAGCCTTCTTCACTGTATTGCCAACGTTTATCTTTTCTTACTTCTTTCTTAACATCATAAGCAGTTAAGTTTCTTTGTAAACCATCTTGAACTAATGGGTCGTTAAGTAACTCATCATTAAATTGAACACCTAGTGATTGAGAAACTTGATACATTAAAGGTTCAGCAATATCGTAAAGACTTGCACCTGCTTTAAATCTATCAGCATACTGTGGATACATTTGTGAAGCCATGTTTCTAAAACTTCCTAAGATATCTGCTTCACTACGAAAACCTTTAATAACTTCTGTGACATAATTTTTAAACTCTGCACCTGCAGTATCAACAGTAAAACCAAGTCTTCTAATTCCATTGTAAAGTCTTTGAGATATTTCCCCTGCTTGACCTTTAATATAATCAGGACTAAACTTAACAGAACTTAATATAGCATCTTCAACTTGTTCATCATTCCAACCAAGTAAAAGACTTTTAGTTGCTAAATCATCAACAGCATTCGCATCTAAATTACCACCAAGTTTAACACTTGCTCTTTTAACAATGTTAATCTTCTGTGTTTTAAGTTCATTAAAAGAAGGCTGGTCTTTCTTTAAACCTGTAAGCATTGCGGCTCTGGCTTGTTCACCAGTTTTCTTCCACCACTTAGAGTTTCTTAATTCTGTTTGTAAAGCAGCCTCTACTTCAGGTCCTTGTTTACCTAAATACTTTTTATAAATAGCAGCAAGTTCTGGGTCAACTAATAATGCTCTAGCAATAATGTCATTAGTAATTGATGCTTGACCTGTTGGATTACCTACAACTCCTGATGCTTCCATTGCTGCACCTTCTATATTCTGTGTTCTCAAATTTGGATTCCCTGCAAGTTGATTATTGTAAGTAGACCAATGGGTATACCCCTGTCCTGTACCCTTACTTTTCTCACGACTACTCCACAATTTATATGCTGCATCAGCATTCTTTTGTGGGTCATACAATTCTTCATTCGATTTAATCCCAAACCATTTTCTACGTTCAGGTCCCATCTTCCCAAACATATTAATTTGAAATAAACCATAAGATAAATCTTTTGTTTTTGAATCAGGATTAAAAGCATTAGGGTCGTTAGTAGATTCTAACTGTGCAATGCGAAGCATGGTAGGTATTGCACTTTCTGGAAAACCAGCATTTCTTAAATACTGTGCAATCTGTTCTTGGGTATAAGCCATTTATCTTAATCCAACATTAGCATTTTGGTTAATACTTGTTTGTAATTCATTTAGTAAACCATTAATTGAATTACTAAACATATCAACTCCACCTTGTCCCATTCCATATTCTTGGGCTTCAGGTGTATTGAAAATATATTCTTGAGCAAACTCATCTAATTGTTGTGCATTAAATCCTGGTTGAACTATTCTTGCACCAGTTTGAACAACAGGTGTAACCATATCTGGATTAGCACTTGCGTAAGCATTAGCAGATGCTATGAATGCTGTAATAGTATTATCATCTGGTGTTGCACCAACATATCTTTGATAGTTTTCAATGAATACTTGTCTAGCATCTTTAGGGTTAGGAAGATTAATAGTCTTATCACTTAGGATAGAAGAGTATGCTGCTTCACTTTCTTGTAAGTGAGAATCAAAATCAAGTAATCCTCTACCTTGTTTAGCATAACCATAGTTAAGTATTGATTGAGAACGTAATGCTGATGCTAAGGCAGTAACAAAGTAATCATCTTCCATATCTTTAACTGAAAGACTATAGGGTGCTAAGGCTGTTAGTTCTCCGCCATAAAATCCTGCTGAAACAAGTTTTTGTTTTAAAGCAGAAATACCACCTGGTTGTTTTCTAGCATTCTCTAATGCTTGTTCTAAAGCAGTCTCTGCTGATATAACATCAACAGCATCAGGAGACATTGCACCACGAGCATCAAGTCCTGGTCTAATGTAAACCATAGATTCTTTTGTTCCAGGAAGAGCGTCAGGTGCAATATAGCCAACACCTTCTGCTGTTCTAGAAAAGTTAGGACTTTGTGCAAGAAAAGACTTATTTAAAACTCTACTTACATCTTCACCAAAAGGTGTGGTATCAGGAGTTCCAGATAATGCTTCTTCTTTTTTTGCATTTAATTCTTCAATAGTTAAAAACTCTGAAGGTGCTTTATCTTCTCTTTTAAATCTATTAAGTTTAGGGTTAAGCCAAGAATCATCAACAACAACACTAACAGGTGTACTATTAACTGTTTCTATTTTAATACCAGCAGGTAATTCTTCTAAGGTGAAATAAAAGGTACCGCCACCAAATCTAGTAGTAGCAGCCTTATATTCAAATGCTTGTTTCTCTTCGTTCCATTTAAGTTTTGCCATTATTTCAACCTAGTATCTCTGCTATAGTTTTTAAGTATTGGAATAAATATTGCTTTGTTTGCTTGAGCAACAGAAGAATCAAATCTTCCTAAAGTTTCTAAATCTCTAATAGCCAAATCCCTAACCTCGCGTTTAAACTTAACACCAAAGGTTTGTTCATATCCTGCATATTGCAGTTTGGCTGCAGTAGCACTTAGAATCTCAACTGCTTTAGTTAACTTATCTCTACTCTTTGCATCCATTTTAACATTAGGGTCAGCAACTAAGAACTGTAAAGAGTTAAGCATTGCTTCTTCTTTAGCAGTACCGTACTCACCTGATTCAAGTTGTGCACGAAGTAAAGGATTTTGAATCTTTAAAATATCACGATAGTTCTTTAAACTCTCAGTGATTTGTTTACGTGCTGTGGGGTCAAAGGTTTTATTTAACGCTTCCCCTGCACGTTCTTCTAAGTCAAAGTAAAGTTGTTTATCTTCAGCAGTTCTTACATCATTTAAATATGTTTGTAAGTCTTTATTATTAATCATACCTGCTGCTTCAAACCATGCGTAAGCAGATGCACTGAAGTCACCAATAGATGGTGCTGCTAAGAATGCTACTTCACCATACTTTTCAATTAAATCTGTGTTCTTTATATACCAGTCTTTAACTTCATCAGTTTTCCTGAATGCAATATCTCTATCTTTTTCAGCACGAGATACTGTGTATACAAGTTTACCTGGGTTCTTTCCAATATAGATAGCCAATGCTTCTTCAAATGGGTCATCTATTCTTGGGTTAGGTGCCTTTAAAACATTCTCATAGATATCAAAGAACTCTTGACGAATGCTAGTAACGCCTACTTCTTGTAAGAACTTAGGTACATCTTTAGATTCTTTTAATGTAGGTGAGAATGGTACAGGTGTTAAACCTAAAAGGTTACGCATAATAACTACGTTATGTGCACCAATACGAACATTCTTAATGTATTCATATTGTTCTTCAGGTGTAGCATCTGGTGCTAAACCTCTACCATGTGCTGCATCGTAAGCAATTGCTTGATGGATAGCAGTTAATTCTTGTTTATCTTTTTCATTAGCATCAACAATCTTTAACATTCTATCTATAGATACAGGAAGAATTGCTTTACGTAATGTGATGTTATCACCGATATCACCAAGTAAAACGTTATCTATTTTGTCAGAAAGAATACGACCTGATTCACCGAATCTACCAGCGATAGCCTTAAAGATAACAACGTTGGCACCAGCAATAGGACCAGACAATGTTGGCATTGCAGCATCAGGACCAAATGATGGGTTAATCTGTGATAAACGAATAGTAAAATCACCAAACAATGGTTGGCTATATCCGCTCTTACCACCAGTTAATGTTCTAATTGGTTTATCAATTACTTGGAACATCAAATCATCCATAGGCATAAGAACATATTTTTGTCCTTGTGCATCCTCATGAACAACACCTGATGCTTCTAAACCTAAAGCAGAAAGACGCATACGCATCATTGTTCTTAATGAAACATCTTTCATTCTATAAACACGACGCATAAAGTCTTCTGTTGCACGATAGAAACGTGCACCGTTTCTTAAACTAAATGCTAGTTGGCTACGAATCTGTGGGTTATCTGCATATTTCATTACTAAGTTAGCAGAGTCTTTTGCTGCTTCTTCAGTAAAGAATCTATCTACAACATCTGTTGCAAATCTTGTTGCAGTTGCTTCTTCATAACCTAGTTTTTTGTAGTTATTTACTACTTCATTTAAGTAACCTGAGTAGTGACCATTTCTTCTAAAGCGGTCCATGTTTGCTAGGTATAATGAAAAGAATGCTGGTGTTCTATACATTGATGTGACTTGTTGGTCCATAAATTCAAACATCTTATTACCAACACGAGTCCATAATGATTCAACTGTGTCACCAACAAAGTCAACAGGTGCATAAACACCTTCAACATCCATAGTGTTCTTAGCAGTTAATGCTTTAAATTCATCAAATGTCATACTAGCAATAGTACGGCTAAAACTTCCACCTTTTTCTATTGCTCTTTGATTCAACTCATTAACAATGTTATCGTTAACTGAACTAAAGTCTGCTGTTCCGTGAATGGTTTGACGCAAATCTAGCATCATTGTTTCTAAACGGTCACGTAATACTGAGAATGGTGATGTTCCACCTGAGTATGCTGATTCAACGTCAGCATATAAATACTTCTCTAAAGCCTTTTGTTTCTTTGCTTGTTGTGGTTTTAACTTACCGTCTTTAAGCATGCTTCTATTAAGAACAATAGGGTCAGATGCTGAGTTTGGTATGAATTGTAGTGTTCTTGATGGACCAGAATAGACTACTCCCATTGCTGACATTATTTCATCAACAGCATTGTCTACATCTTGTGGTGTTTTTAACCCATTGTTACGCATTGCGTATTCAATTGGGTCATCAATGTTTAAATCAAACGCATCTTTGAAAGAGTTACGTGCACCCTTTGTGTGAAAGAAGTAATAGTGAAGGAATTGTTTTTGATTTGTACTTAAATTCTCTGCTTGTTTAATATAATCAGGAATTTGAGTATAGCCTTCTTTAGTAAATGCTTCGGTTAACTTAGAAGCAGACATAGTTACAGAACTATTAATCTTACCTCTGATACCTAACATGTTACCTGCTACGCCAGAAGCAATAGCATCACCGAATTGTGGATTATGGGTTAAGAAAGTAATAAAATCTTTCTTTTGGTCAGGTGATAATGTTCTAGTACTTATACCTGTGAAACGTTCTACTGCTAATTCTGCTATTTCTTTACGTGCACCAAGTATTTGTTCATTCTTTGTAAGACTTACATCCTCAAAGAACTTATTAAAGATAGCAACTGTTTCTGTTTCACTAAGTAAATCAGGAATTTTTTGTAATTTCTCTGCAGATAATGAAATACCAGTAGCACTTCTTGTGGCTGCACTACGAATCTTTGAACCAGCAAGACCTTTTAGTGAAAAAAAGTTATACAATGCTTCTTTAGGTGCATAGTTAACAAAGAAAAATAATTCGTCAACTGTTGCTCTTACACCAAGTTTAGGAAAAAGGGTTAATACGCTCCATGCGTTTGTAAACTCTGTAGCAAATTTACCATTAACAATAGGTGAAAGGTTTCTTAAAATGTATTTAGGGTCTTTATTAGTAATTGTTTGTGAAACAAGTTCACTGATTCCACGCCAATCAAGGTTACCAATAGTATTTGAGTAACCATTTGGTTGGGTAGGACCTTCTTTAATTAAAAATTTTCTACCATTCTCTTCAACAATCTTACCAAGATTGGTTGATGTTGGTACAAAATCTGCTGCAACTTCAATTCTGTTAGAAATAGAACCAATAAACTTTTGGTCAAGAATAGTATTAATGATATCTACACCTTTAGGGGTAGCACCTAAACCACTTGCTGTTAAAACATCAGTCATCAAACCACGTAGTAAAGCAATACGTTCTGCTTGATTAGAATCAATGAATCTTTGTGTTAAAGCACCAGCAAGATTCTTAGGTAAAACAATTCTAGATAGTTCATTAAATGTTGTTGATGATTCTAAAACCATATCATCAGTAATATAAATTGGTTTATCTAAAGGATGACGTGAAGCAAATCTAGAAATCTTACCTTTAATAGTATTTAATGCTTTTTCTGCTTCAACGAAAGCAGGATTAGTTTCACGTAAACCTTTTAACACTTGTGCTGCTTGAGTTATATCCTCACCTGTTTGAATATAACCTTCAGCAATTTTACTTAAAGCAATATCAGTCTTTTCAATATTCTTGGCTGGATTAAAAATTGAACTAACCATTGAACGTGCAGTACGGTTAACAACAGATAAACGATTAGCAGTTGCTACTTGGTTACTACGATAGTACTGCATTGAATCAGTTCTACCATTAATTAACTTTCCACCATGTTCGTAACTTGAAAAGAAACTCTTAGCAGTATCAGCATCTTTGACACCGTTTTTAACTAACTCGTCAACAATTGCTGGGTTGTTGTATTCTGGAAACTTTAAAGCAATCTCATCACGAATGTTTGCTTTTTCAGCATCGGATGTTGCACGACCAAGGTCATCAAGTAAAGGACCAAAGTTGTTCCAATATCTTACAACTTGTTTACCAAATCTTTTATTTTCAAATACTGCTTTAACACCTAATGAGCCGCCACCCATTTCGTCATAAATCTTTGCTAACTTAGCACCTGCTTTTAATGCAGGACCAAAACCTAAAGTAGCGTAAGTTAAAGGGTCAGCAAGTATTTGGTAGGTTGCATCAAATACACCTGATGCTCTGTCAAATGATTTTTCTGCAGCAGTTTGCATACCTGGTGTAGGTCCACCAAAGAAACCACGTGCAATATCACGACCAACAGAAGCCTGTGTTCTTTTATAATCTGAAAGAATATCCTGAAACTGTGCAGGATTTTCTGACATAAAGTTTAAAGCAAATTCTAATTCAGGGTCTATTCCACCATGGTCTTCAATTACTTCACCAGGTGTCATACCTGAAACAATGCCTTTGGCTAAAACACTAATGCCTTTTCCGTATGCTTCATCAAGAGTTGCTGTTGCACCTTTGTCAAATATTTTGGTGCCGTCCCAATCGTCACGCCAAATTTTCCAAAGTTGTGAAGTGTCATCACCTTGCATCTTTCCTTTAACAGCAAGGTATGGCAAAGAGATAGCACGGCTGTATGTTTCTAATGCTTTGAATCCTGCTTTAAATGGGCTTTGTGCTAACTTCAAAGCATCAGCGATAAGGTCACCAGCAGTCCAATCTTTTGGACGAGCCATGTAATTTGCTTGAAAGTTATCGGTAAGCATTTGTTGGATAACTGGGTCAAGTTTGTTGTAAGTATCAAAGGCTACTTTGTCATCTTTAATGTCAAGTAGTTCACGATGCTTTGCATATAACTTATCCCAAGTTCTGATTTGTTTTAAATCAGTGCCTTGTAAACCTGCTTTGTATCCAGCAACAGCAAGTTCAGGATTAGTAACAGGTACTAATTCACTCCATGAAGTTGCCACTAATTACCTCTGTCGTTTAAGAAATTATATATTGCAGATATTTCGCCTGTTTCATCAAAAGGAATAAGTTCTTCAACAATTGATTTTAAAGTTTTTTGTTGCGGAGTAGGCAGGGTTAAAACATCACTTCCTGGACCTGCACCATAATCAACACCAGCAGTCAAAGGCTCATTAGGTTTTTGAGTCATTGCTGTTAAAGGAGTAACAGGTCTTGCAGCAGCAACTGCTTGCATTGCATTCATAGATGGTTGAGGTGTTTGACCTGCCATTGCTGCACCTTGTTGAAGACCCATAAGTTCTTGACCTTCACCATACGAACCACCAGACATATATCTAGTTGGTTGTGCTGAAGTATTTAAATCTGTTCTTTCAGATAATTGTCCAGGACCAGATACTTGTTCAGCCATTTATTGACCTGCCATCTGTGCCATCAATGCGGCAATATCTGGAGGGGCTCCAGCAGGGCTACCAGCGGGAGCACTAGGAGGGGACGGTTGTGCTACAGCCTGCTGTGAAGGGGTAGCCTCTGCTGGAGTAGGTTGTTCTAATTCTTCTGGAGAGAATGCTTCTTTTACAGCATCTTCAATGGAAACACCACCGCGACGCTTCTCGATTATGTCAGCAAATTTACCTAGAAGAGTTGAAACATCTTGTCCTGTTGCAATCATTTCAGGGATTGCACCAGCAGCAGCATTAACTGCACGATTCAAATTGTCACGCATCTTTTGAATATCAATGCGTTCTTGTTCTTTAGAAACATTCAATGACCATGGTAGTTCACTCATAACAAATTCACGTGAAACTAAATCTCCACCCATTGCTTGCAATGAGAAGATAAGAGCACGAGATGGGTCAAGACCTGCCATTAAACCATAACGAACTTCTACAGTGTAGTCACCTTTAATGTCTTTAGCAGGATTGTATTTAAGTTCATAAGGTGAACCATCATTGTATCCGCGAACGTTCTTATCGAATGGGAAAATCTTTTCATCAACACGTAAGCAAAGAGAAATAACATCTTCAAATGTTTGTGCAAGTACTTGTTGTCCTGCTTTGATTTGAGAATCAAATGCACCTAATAACGCCTGGACGCCTTGTCCAGTAATGATGCTGGCATCAATATTGCCTGTGCGACCTTCTGGATATCTAGCACCCAGACGCATTTCCTGTTGCAACACTGCTTGTTCAGTAAATGCTGCATTCGGTAACTCTAAACCGACTCTTCGGATTTGTTGAGGGTTTTGACTTCTCAACACTGCATCTGGACCGAATGCTAATTCTTGAACATCGTTAGGCAATGCCAACGGAGCCTGAACAGATTTCTCTGCTGCTTCTAAAGCAAGAAGGGAGAAACGTGCACGTGCGAGTTGTACCCAAACAACATCATCAAACTGTCCACGTGGTTCTTCATCAATACTTGGACGTCTTGCTACACGTACTAACATTTCACCTAAAGGATTAGGTGTGCGTTTTAAAACTAAATTCTGTCTTTGTGGAACATACAAAACAACTTGGTCATCATCTTCATAGCGAATCATTTCTAACAATGCATACATGTCAGTGTTTTCGCGACCTTGTGGACCAACAAGTTGTGATTCGTATTCTGGGAACTCTGCAACTAACTCTGCAATAGTTTTAACATATCTACGTGAATAAGAAGTTATACGACCAAAACGGTCAAACTCTGGATATGCACCTAGAGGATTGTCGACACGGATGCGGGGCTGATTATCTTTAACATCTAATTCTATTACGATTGGCAAAAAGCCATATGTAAGAAACCAATCAGCCCCTGTATACATCTGTGTCTGCAAGCGTGAGGACTGAACATAAAAGTTCGCAATCATGCTGCGTTTCTCTGCCTGTGCTTTAGCACGGTCAGAAGTTGTGTTAACAGTATTACAATTAAAAGAAGGAAGAGGTGCAAGCACTTCTGCTAAATCGCGTGCAGCAACATCAATGAAGTTAGCAATCATTGGTGAAGGCATACCTTCAGGGAAAAAGTCAGGGTAAACATTTGAGATTTCACCACGACGCACTGACAAAACATTTGCCATACGTGTATCACGGTCTTGGTTGCGACGCTTTAACGCCTCAACCTTATCTGCTATTTGTTGCACATCAAGTGCCATTCAAACTCCTATAAGTATGCTTCAGAATATTGTGCTGCAGCAAGGTCATCTAGATTAATTGTTCCTCTATTACGTATACCAGCCTTAGTTGCATACCTGTTATACGAATGTGATTGAGCAAACCCAGATTGTTGGATTAACTCTTTAACTCTAATTTCACAAAACCATAAAGCCATCACACAGTCAGTTGCTTGTGATTTCTTTACACCTGGAGACCAGGTAAGTAATTGATTTACTAAAGCCTTAACATGCTCATTTCCTTCTGCTGAAGGAAGTTCAATCATATTGTCATCTTGGTGTTTACCATCACGTTCACTACCAAACAAGGCAGCCATAGATGCTACACCAAAGTCAACATCCCATTTGTTTTTACCAGTGAAATGAGAACGGAACTGAATCCCTCTATTTGTTAACCACTGGTTTAATTCTTCATCTAACGCATACGCTTTCTGGTGTGCGTTAATCTCAACACGCATTTCCTGCGGGTGATACTTGTTAACCCAATCTTCCATCAAAGCACGAACCTTTTGAGGGTTAGGGTCAACCATGTTATAAACATCCAACACATAACGCATATGTGTTCTACGGTCATAAGCCAACATAACTGCGGCAGTCTTACCAGTCATAGCAGGGTCAATACCCATGATGGTGTAGAAGTCCCCATCTTTAGGGTGCCCAGGAAGTTTATTATTAATAATACCTGTGCGTCTCATACCATTAGTAGAAGCCTGCACACAAGAAGGTTTGAAGATAGAATCTTCTTGAATATCTTGTTGCTGATAAACCAATGCCCAAGTACTAGGAGTAACTTCACCACGCCTACGGTACAGGGCTGGACCGTCCCACTTAGAATACAAACCATTCTCATCAGGTTCTTTCTTAGTACCTGACTTCTGGTCAGTCTTAGCCCACAAAGTAACCCAATCCTTTGGGTCCTCCGAGGTTTCTAAAACTGCTGGCATAGAAAAATAAGTGAAAGGAGATTTACCATTAGACCAATGCTTAGGGTTACGAATCTCCCTATACAAATCTGTGGCAGCAAACCTAGTACCAACAATTAACAAAACACCCTCGTCGTCAAGACGAGTAACAACTTCTTTCTGAATCCACTCTAACTGTTTAGCCCACTCATGGGCATTAGCCCCAGTTACACAGTCATCAAGAATTATCAAGTTAGCACGAGCACCATACACTTGACCACCAATACCAAGAGCCTGAACCGTAGGGTCCTTCTCGGTAGAAGTACGAGACAACGTAATAGCGTTGGCTTTCCAAGAATCAGCATCCTCACGCCACCCACCAGGAGGGGCATAGGTTGCCTGCAACTTAGCCCACATAGGATGAGTCAAACGTTGCTTAATAGAATAAACAAACTCCTGAGCCTTAGTCAGGGTTTTGGAAATAACAATAATACGAGTATTGTCAGGGTCCTTACAAATCTTATAAGTTGAATAATTCACAGTAATGGTAGTTGACTTAGCATGCTCAGGTGGCACGTTAATCAACAACCTTGTAGGGTCAGCAGGTTCATACACCATGCTAGGGTGAAGCCAAGAAGGCTCACGTCCCTCCAACACATCAACCCAATTTTGTTGATGGGGGAAAATACGGCTGTTCAAAAATTTTTCAGAAAATTCAGAAAACTCAATCTGATACTTATCACCAGATAAATCTTTAGAAGCCCCAAGTTCCTTGGCTTCCTCAAGTTTACGAGCAAACCCAGGGTCACGAGACATCCATTGGCGTAGGGTAACAGGTTGACGCCCCACAAGCCCAATCGCTTGCTGAACCCCTACACCCTCAGAAACATACTGAAGGACTAACCTTTTAGCCTCCACAGAATCCGTGGCATTCTGGTGCTCCTTACCCTTTTGGAACCCCATACCTACACCTATCCGTAACTCTAGAATACTACACTCTGTAACAGTACAGAACAGTATATTTAAAGCCCTTAAAGGCTTTAAATATCTATTTACAGTTACAGATGAGGGGATAGTATTTATCCCCTCATATATATACTAATCCGTCCAAAATACAAAAGCGGACAACTCTTAACCAAATCGTTATAAAACAAACCAAAAAACAACAAAAACAGACTATCACACCGTAACAAAAAAATATAGTGGGTGTTTCATATACAGAGTGGAGTCAGATTTAAACACTCTGGGGTCCGTTGCAGACTGCCTGCGACGTACCAGTGTCACATCTGACCACTCCTGTTTGGGACCTCAGTCTGCACTAACAGGACGCCAACCAGTTCTGACTGTTCTGTTGCAGTTGGTAACTTTCTTAACAATCAAACTGGATACCTTTCTGTTGTTCTCGTTTGCTGGGTACCCAAATGGAAAGGTGGTTGGCTGGGCGTTGCTCTGAACGTTTCTGTTGCGTATCGTTCAGACTCGCAAAACGTCCACCTTGGCGTCCTGTTGGGTCAGGCAACTCAACATGCCACCCAACACTTGAAGCCTGCCCAAAGACTGGAACGTTATCGTGTCATGGGCAATCATGTCCACGGTTCCAACTTCGCGTCCTTTGGGCGTTGATACTGGAACAAGGTTTTTTACCATATCAACTCGCTCATAATGCAATTAAGCGTTTGCTTCGTCGTTCCTTTCATAGAGCGAGGTTTCACGTCGAGTGCGTGGCCAATTGCAACGCGTACCTCCTTCGTCGGCAATCGGTGCGTTGAACTGCATGATTTACACCACACCTCTGTCTCGGCTGGTAAAGCATCGCCGAGCCAAAGCGAGGCATGCTGTAAATCACGCAGCCCACACCGCACGCGATTGGCGTTGCGTCATGGCACGCCTCGACAAGATGTGAAAACCTCGCTCTATTAGAAAGGAAACGATGATGCAAACAATTGCATATGAGCGTGTTGAAGTAAAAAACCTTGAGAGTATCAAACGCTCCAAGGACGGCGAAGTTATTGGAACTCGCGGACTGATGATTGTCCGTGACGACGATAACAAGTTCCAATGGTCAGGCTTCTTCGTATGTTGGGGTGGCAATGTTTTCGGAGTTGCCAAAGACACCAACGAGGACGCTACAGGTGGCAATGTTTTGTTTGAGTCTGAAGATGACGCTAACAGAAACAGAGCCGTACGCCCTGCCAACCATCTCTTTACCATTAAGGGATACCACAGCAAACGATTGAACAACAAGAAATGGTATGACCAGTTTGTTGTTCAAGAAGTTGTTGCTTAACAGAACAGATTCAGAACTGCTACTGGCGTCTGTCGGTAGCAGTTACTGATGTCCTACAAAAAGGAGATTGTATGTTAGTTAGTAAAGAGGAATATTGGGATAAATGTATGGACAACGATAAGTTTGATGCTTATTGTTGTATTTGTAGTGGTCCTTGGTTTGTTACTAATTTGAGGGTAGTTTTTTGTTTGATTAGTAATAGACCTGAGTTTGTTTGTAGTAATGGTTGTACTGATGAGTTTGATGAAAGGTTTATTGAGATTGGAGATTATAAGTGAAGAAGTATAACAAGTGCAGTGTATGTAATGTTGATGTGGATTTTGATGAAGAGGGTGGACATATATATCCAGATGGTGTAGTGGTATGTGCTGATTGTTTGGAGATTGAATGATGAAAAGTAATTTGAAATGGTTTGCTTGGAGTATGTTATTTGTAGGTTTAATGGTGTTAGCAGATGTAGTTAGTAGGTGGTATTGATATGTGGGTACAAGAAATTATTTGTACTGACAACGATGAGTCTTTCATGTGTGATAGGTGTGGAATCCTACACCCATGGAAGATGTTGGACAACAACTACTGGATTCAAGGGTGGTTGTATGCATGTAAAAGAAAAGGAGAAAACAAATGAGTAATAAAAGTGGTATTGCTATGGCTCAGTTAGATTATGAGGATAGCCAATCCATGCATGAGGTTGAGACTGACCTTGAAGAGGTCATCGCAACCAGCGTGGAAGACAACAGCAAGTGGATGTATGACACATTCCTCATGCGTTGGGTGTGTATTGAGAAACAGTTTGTTGAAACAAGAAGTCATGATAGTCGTGTTCTTGCATCAGATAAATACTATGCAGGTTACAGACTGGAGGACAGTCCAGAGTTTCTTGGTATGTCAGACGACTTGGATAGCCTTGATGATGTGAAGAATCTAAGGCTATGTCCAAGTTGTCATTTGTATGTGTCCAAGAATCTTAAAGAGTGTGACTATTGCAACTAGCAATGGTCATAGCAAGCCTTGCTACACACTGTGATAGCAAGGCTTGCCTATACAAAGGAGGAATGCAGTGAGTTTAGATAAAGAATGGTTGTTGTTAAGTAGGATTCGCAATAACATTCAGACAATGTCTGAGATTATGGATGCGACACCTGTTTGGAATGATGATTTGGATGCTGATTATGGTCCAAATGATATTGATGCATGTCTTGGATTGGCTGGACTACAACTAGTTCGTGCGTTGCATAACATTAATGCACGCATGGATGAGATTGCCCAGATTAAACAAGAAGAGTGGCGTGAGATTGGTCAAGCAGAAATGGATGCTGCCAGATGATGCAGCATAAATTTGTTGACAGTATTGATATGGGTGGTGGTGTGCGTGCCAACTATAAGTCCCAGTATTGGGATGGCACCAAGTACATTGCCACCTATGTGATTACTAAATCACCTTTCACTTGGCAGGTTAATGATGAGTTGTATATCAATAGTCCTGTCTATGATTTTGTGGATGACATCAATGAGTGGAATGATTGATGTATTGGGGTGACTATCTTGCAATAGGTATATGCATCTTTATGTGGGGTGTGTTTGCAGGGATGTGGATTGATAGACAATGACATCTGCATCTTGTACTAGATGTAATGCTGAAACTGTTTCAGATGGACATCAAGAAGTAGTGCTGTGTTACGACTGTGGCATGGCTGAAATCCAATGGTGGGAGGACAACAATGGATAGACAAGTAGTAAGCAGGATAGATGTACCAATGCCTTTTCCTTTTGATACATCTGAACAACAGGCTCAGGCTATGTTGAATTATTTTACGCACCGTTTTGCTAGTGAAGATGGTGACATTAGATGCATTGAGTGTGATTGTAGGACCACACACAAGGCTGCTCTTTATCCGTGTGGTGAAGAGCCACCACGTATGACAAGAATTATTTATTCTGATGGAACTAAGGAGGAAGTACCCAATGTCAGATGAGAAGACAATAGATTTAACTATTGATTATCGTGCTGTTGCCACATACTTTTTTTGTAATGTGGTTGACAGAGTACGCACTAGGGAGGACGACTACAGGTGGGGTAAGGAAGATGCTTGTGAGTTGTTGATGTCTGCTTCAGATATATTCCGTCAATTATCTGATGATGAATGGACTGAAGTTAAAGCCACATTAAAGGAAAGGTATAAAGGTAAATGAGTAAAGAGTTAACTGATGCACAAAAGATTACAAGATTGCGTAGCAATCTTGCTACAAGAGCAGCACATACTATTAAAAACAAATACATTGATGAGTATCAAGAAGTGTATTATAGTTTGCTAGAGGAGTATGGGCTTGCACCTAGTACAAAGGTTAAGCACATGCAAGTGTTGTGGAATGAGAACAAGAAGTTGAAAGAGTTGCTTAAGGAAAAGGGTCATGAGTGGAATTATCCTAAGCCTAAAGAACAAGAAGACAACAATGACTGATAAATGTAATTGTCATCATTGGGTATGTGGTTGCAACTTTACAGTTGGGCATGATTCAAATTGTAAGGACAGCAATGAGTAGATTGAACGTGGACATTGATACTGCACGTAAGAATCTGAACAGTCATGACTGGAAGGCTGTTGACATGCATGATTCTTTGTGCCAGAAATGTAATGGTTCCATACTTAATGTCACGTTAGTGTTTGCATGTGAGGAGTTGCTTAATGCTAAAGACATGGCGTAGTTGGTATGGGTACAAGGAGAAAGAGGATGTACCTGAACCACCTAGTGATTATGGTTGGGTTACTGAATGGGAAGAACAAGATAAATAAATTTCTGGTTCGCAATGATACACGAGTAAGAGTACCGTAGTCGGTGCCACCAGATTAGTTGATGATATCTAAGGCAATAACACACAACTTTTCCCCTGTGTGTTAGGGAAACCATACTAGCAATGTCATCAACAAGCCCTGCCTAGTACACGCTAGGCAGGGCTTTACCAATTAGAAGGAGGAAGTATGGCAAGTAAAGGAATAAATATCAAGATATATAGAACAAAACTCTTGACTGCTTTAAAGGATAAGTTAAGTGAAGTGCATAGCAATCAAGCACTTTACGAAGCAGCAGTTAAAACACACGAAGATAACTGGAAAGATTATCAAGAAGCAGTTAAGAAGATTGCTCTTAAAAATCTTGACCTAGTTACTGATGTGGTTAAAAGTAGATGGCAATCTGATAACACTGTTACTGTGTTTGAGATAACAGTAAAAGTTGACAACGATAAGTTGCCAAAAGAACCAGTCGAACCAACACCTCCTTACAAAGGTGGTCGTGGTTACGGCAGGAACTATGTCAGCCATGACTATGAAGATATTGTTGCTGACATGAGCAATGCTATTCGTATGCTTGAGATGTCTGATGAAGAAGTTATTTCGACAGCAACTTATGCAAGCGTAGCAAAGTATCTGTAATGGGTGCTGAACTACAAGCAAAGTTAGATGCCATAGCACTAGAACTAGAGCCAGTGCTATGGCAAATACTAAAAGAAATAGAGGAGGAATAAGTGCATAATCTAGAACAGATAAACGGTGAGACAGCATTCGTTGCTTACCGTAAACCAGGATGGCATGGACTAGGACAAGTAGTTGAAGAAGAACTAACTGCCGAGTCTGCTATCAAGAAAGCAATGCTTGATTGGGAAGTAGAACTACATCCCTTGTATTCAAGTGTGATGAGTGCAGATGGTGTTGAAGTTGTACCTGTTGAGGACAAGTTCGCAGTCATCCGTAAACATCCAATGCTTGGTGAGCGTGACGCATTAGGTGTAGTAGGTACCAGATACACACCTATTCAAAACAAGGAAGTGTTTAACTTTCTTGATGCGTTAGTTGATAGTGGTTCATCATATGAAACTGCTGGTTCCATTGATGGTGGTCGCAAAGTATTTATTACTATGCGTATGCCTAATGGAATCCTTGTTGATGGCAACGATAAATCAGATATGTATATCTTTGCTACCACATCACATGATGGTTCATTCAGTATGAATGTTTCACTAACTGCAGTACGTGTGGTATGTCAAAACACTTGGCGTATGGCACGTCGTGCATCACAGTACAAACACACCATCAGACATACTGCTAACAGTAATAAGTCTATTGCTCAAGCACGTGATGTTATGAAGTTATCATTTGAGTATGGTGGTTTCTTACAAGAACAAGCAGACAAGTTAGTTAACACTGTTGTGCATTCGCATGACATTGATAACTTCTTATCTCATTTGTTTCCTATCCCAGCAGATATTGCTGGTGCTATGGGTAAGCGACCATTAGAAAAGAATGAGTTGAAAGTTATTACAATGCTGGATAACAAGAAGGATACAATTAAAAACTTGTATCACAATTCTCCAGGTCAACAGATGCTAGACAATAATGCTTGGCGTTTGTTCAACTCTGTTACTGAATATGCTGACTACTATTCAGCAGTACGTGGTAGTGATACTCGTCGTGCTGAACGTGTGGTGTTAGCAGAAGGTGAAGTGTTGAAAGACAGAGCATTGGATTTGTTGTTGCAATGAACAACGAAATGTGGTGTATCTTTTGCAAAGGCTTAGGCTACATCACTATCAATTGGCAAGTAAAAGATATAAGCGTCGTGTGCCCAACCTGCAGAGGTAAGGGCACACTCGCTCTAAGAAAAGGAGATATACAAATGTCAGAAGAAGAAGTAGTAAGAGCAACGGTTACATTTGATGGACCGTTAAATGATTTACAACAAAAGATAAATCAGTATGAAACAACAATAAAAGAACAAGCAGAACGGTTAGATAAAAGACTAGGTGATATCAGTAAAATACAAGTAGCAGTTCATAACTTTTTTGCTGAACAGTTTAGTGATGGTGAAGAAGAAGTAACTATTCATCGTGATGAAGCCAACGAGTTGCTTGGTGAAATAGATGCTGACCTATTGCAACAAGAGTTCGAAGGTCGTGTGACTATTGCTTTCACATTCACTGTTAAAGCAGACTCAGTAGAAGAAGCAGAAGATAAAGTCAAGAACGCTGTCGGTGGTCTTGAATACTCAATTGATTCTGATGCTGATGATGAATACTCAGAAGAAAGTATTGAGGTTGAGTTCTAGTCTACCCAGACTGAGACGCAACAACGATAGAAAAACTGCAACACTATCCACGCCAGATGGTAAGAGACCATTAATAGCAAATACTTTTGGTCTCCCATCTGGCAAATCTTTTTCTTGTCCGAATGCGACATCAGTCTGTCAGAAAATATGTTATGCAGGTAAGTTAGAGAAAGTATTTAAAAGCACCAGAGAACTATTGCTTGCCAATTGGGATGCTGTACAAAATAAAAGCATACAAGAACTAACATCAATGATTCAGTTTATGATTGATGATTTCATTTGGGAATGCAACAAGTACAATGCTGCTAAATATTTTCGTATACATTGGGATGGTGATTTCTTTTCCTATGCATACACTATTGCCTGGAAGAATGTGATAATAAATAATCCAGAGGTACAGTTCTGGGTATACACAAGGGTACCTAGTGCAGCAGAAATGTTAAACAAGATTCCTAATCTTAGTTTATATTTCTCTGCTGACAAGGACAACGAAGAGCAAGCAAGACAACTATGGCAACAGCATCAGATTAAGTTAGCCTATTTGTCTGACACTTTTGATGAAGCAAAGGATGCGTTGATAGATATAACAGGTAAACCTGGTGCGTCTTGCCCTGAGCAAACACGCCAGATTCCTTTAATATCTAAAGACGGAGGAGCCTGCTACACTTGTGGGCTATGTACAGAAAACAAAGCAAACATAAGGTTTGCAATCAGCAAGAAGTAAATGACACGCAAGCGGGGTCTTCCTCCTTTCTCTCCGCTTGCACCACCAAATGGTGAATATAGGGGACGAAAAGGTCCCTGAACATGTTAGTTATTCCAGCCTCATGGATTGGTTAAGTTGTGGCTGGATGTACTACTTATCCAGAATTAAACTAGTAAAAGAAACCCCAGCATGGTGGTTATATGGTGGCACTGCTGTTCATAGAGCCACAGAAATCTGGGACTTAGACAAGTGGAAAGACAACAACAAATGAATGAGATAGAAAGTTATTGGCGTTCCGCTTGGGATAATACTGAAGTAGAGTTCCGTCAAAGATTAGGAGACGATGGGTTTGCCCAACCATTTAGGTCGGCAAACCCACGTCGACCAGAAGATAAAGCATGGTGGTACCAGAATGGTATTGAAATGTTTAAGAACTGGATTGACTGGAGAGAACGTGAGCAATGGGCTATATGGACATTGCCAAGTGGTGAGCCAGCAATTGAATTAACTATGAACATAGAACTAGATGGTGTCAAAGTTAAGATGACACTTGATAGGGTTATGGTCACACCAACAGGTGAGTTAATTGTTGTTGATGTGAAGACTGGTTCAAGGACACCGACCAGTACTTTACAACTAGGATTCTATGCAGTTGGCATAGAAGTACTACATGGAGTAAGACCTCAACTTGGTGCTTATTGGATGGCACGCAAGAAGGATGTGACTCCACCAGTTAGCCTTGACTTTTACACAGTAGAGAGGTTAACTAAACTAGTAGGTGACTTTGACAGAGCGAGGAAGAATAAAATATTCATGCCAAACTTTAGTCATTGTAATCTATGCGGATATAAAAACAGTTGCGATTGGTATGAGAAAAAGGAAGGACTAGGATAATGTCCGAATCTAAAATACAGGTAAGTTTCAAACTACCTAATGGAACTATTCCACTATTCCGTGGTGATAGTACAGAGGAAGTTGAAACATTAATTACAGCAGCAGTTACTTCTGAAACCTTCGTCGGAACTTTAGAAGCATTTGCTGAAGCAGCAGGTATTGGTAAAGCACCAAGTGCACCACAACCTGTGTTTCAAAATCAACATGCAGTAGCAAATGTTGCTGCAGCGTTGGGTGGAACTGTCATAAGTGAAACATCAACAGGTCCATTTAAGACTTGTTTGCATGGTCGTATGACAGCAATGCAAGGAGTATCTAAATTCCAAGCAGGTGAAATATACAAATCTTATATGTGTCCTGCACCTAAAGGTGCATTGGATAAGTGTAAGAGTATCTCACTTAGAAAAGGTACACCAGAATGGGAAGCATTCGTACCTGATAAGTTAGCGAAGTAATGCGTACATTACTTCGTGCAATAAACGGTAAAGATGTTGGGGGAGAACCACTCCCTCAGCATTTCCGTTCCTTCCAACAAGCAGATATTATTTTGCGACGAGCAGAATTAAATCTGATTGCTGGAACCCCAGGTGCAGGTAAATCCAGTATCGCATTAGCGTTAGCAGTACAAACTAAAGTACCAACTTTATACATATCTGCTGATACTAATGCTCATACAATGGGTATGAGACTGTTATCTATGGCAACAGGTGTTACTCAGAATCATGCAGAACAAATGATTAAAAGCAATGACCAAAGAGTAGACCAAGTTATGAAACAGTTTGAAAACTTACACTGGGGATTTGATGCAACACCAACATTGAATGACATTGACGAGTTAGTGATGGCGTTTGAAACCAAATGGGGTCAACCACCTGAACTAATAGTTGTTGACAACTTGATGGATGTTGCAATGGATGGACACGAAGAGTTCTCTGGCATGCGTTCAGCAATGAAAGAATTGAAGTACCTTGCTAGAGATACAAACGCCTGCATCCTTGTTTTGCATCACACAAAAGAAGGATTCATAGGCACACCATGTCAACCAAGGTCAGCAGTCCAAGGTATGGTCAATCAGATACCTGCATTGATTCTTACAATTGGACAAGAGATTATTGGTGACAGTACATATCTGTGTGTTGCACCTGTAAAGAACAGGTACGGCAAGGCTGATGCAACAGGTGGCTCATTTGTAATGTTGTCATTTGACCCATCAACCATGCAGTTAAAAGATGTACACACAAACGACTAAAGAAAAGCGGAGATAAGATAATGGCATTACCATTTATAGTAGTAAACGGACGTCTAACAGAAGACGTACAAGTTAAACAAGTCAACAATGATACTGTAATGAATTACAGAATTGCTGCTAATCAAAGAAAGAAAGATGAAGCAACAGGTGAATGGGTTGACGCCAACACCACATACTTGGACGGAAGTATTTGGGGTAAGGCAGCAGAGAATGCTAAGTCATTTAAAAAAGGTGACTCAGTTATTATTACTGGTGAACTTAAACAACGTTCATATGAAAACAATGAAGGTCAGAAAAGAACAGTATACGAAATTGCAACAGACACTATTGGTCTAGCAGTTAAGAGATACTAATGACAACCCCAAGCAAGCGTAAAGGTTCTAAAGCAGAACTAGATGTTGTTAAATACTTACAGACCCAAGGCTGGAAGTATGCTGAACGTCGCCTTGCTGGGGACAGAAACGACAAAGGCGATATCGCTGGAGTTAATGGTGTTTGTTTTGAAATAAAAAACAGAGCCAAGATGGACCTTGCTGGATGGGTAGAAGAAATGCTAATAGAAACTGTGAATGCTAAAGCAGACACAGGTGTAGTAGTTCATAAGAGGAAAGGCAAATCAGATGTTGGACAGTGGTACGCCACATTAACATTTGAAATGTACACTCAACTACTCATCCAAGCAGGATATAAATAATTGAAATTCCCCATTAAAGATGTATTGCTTTACTACAAAGGTAAAGTACCACGTGATGGTTTCGGTTGGAAGAAAATGAAATGTTGCTTCCATGATGATAGCCACGCATCAGGACAAGTAAACTTTAATGATGAATACTATATGTGCTTTGCTTGTGGTATTAAAGGTGATGCCATAGACTTAATCAAATACAAAGAAGGGTTAGATTATGCCAAGGCTGTCGAGTTCGCAGAAACAATTCTTAATCAGAGCGGCACAGACCTACGCAAAACACGTAGACAAAGCGTCAAGTTATTTGGAAGAGAGAGGACTGTCCCTAGAGGAAGTAAGTCCGTTCCATCTGGGCGTCGTGGAAGAGACACTACCAGGTCATGAGCAATACAAAGGTAGATTAAGCATTCCATACATGACAAGAAGTGGTGTCGTTGACATTCGCTTCAGGTCATTAGATAACTCAGAACCAAAATATCTTGGACTAACAGGTGCTGAAACAACATTGTTTAATGTCAATGCTTTATTCACTGCAGATAAATACTTATGTGTATGTGAAGGAGAGATGGACACAATAACAATGGCTGCTAAGACTGACCATCCAACAATTGGTGCACCAGGTGCAGCCAGTTGGAAACAGCATTACACCAGAATCTTAGAAGACTTTGATGTAGTACTGGTGCTTGCAGATGGTGATGAAGCAGGACTAGAGTTCGGAAAACGAATACAAAGAACAAGTGCAAATGTACGAATAATACAGATGCCAGACGGAGAGGATGTAAATAGTGTCGTCAGAAAACAAGGACCAGAATATATTAACAACCATGTTAGAGATGCCTTGGGAAGTTAATAAAAGTATCTATGACCTTATGAGTGTAGATACTGATATGTACATAAAACCAGAGGTTGATTCAGAAGAAATCATTGGTATCAATATGTACAAGGCATTGAGAGATATCTACACAAAGGTTCGTGAAGATAAAGAAGAAGGACTACGATGGCTAGATGAACTGGGTAGAATGATAGTAGTAGGAACATTAGACCCAAGTAAGGCTCAAGATTTTGTTCACGAAACTATGGTAGAAGAACACATGCGAAACCTAGATGAAGAGATAGAGAAACTAGGTAAACAACTTGGATAACATAGAAGACTTTAAGTTCCAATCAGTCGCCATATATAACGAAGCATGGGAACTATTAGTTAAAAAACAATTAGACTACGGTCCAAAGAACATTGCATCCGCACCAGGAGGGGCTCTTAATGGGTTACTGGTGCGTATGCATGACAAGATGGCAAGACTTAACAACCTAATCTACGAAGTTAAAGACACGCCAAAGAATGAGTCTATCGAAGATTCATTCATAGACCTGCTAAACTATTCAGCAATTGCCCTTATGGTGCTTCGTGGCAAATGGTCAGGAGTTCCTAGTCAAGAAGACTAAAAACTGACAACAAGAAAAATAATGAAACACAACTACATAGAAGACTACGAATCACTTGTCGGTTACCTGTCCAACGAATACGCTAAACGATATCGGATGGTTGACCGACAAGACATAAGGCAAGAACTTTGGTTATGGTTTGCAACAAGACCACACAAAGTAAAAGACTGGTATGAAAACTATCAACAAAAAGACAGAGACAAATTAATAGGCAGGTCTCTTAGAAATGCTGCACTAAAGTTTTGTACAAAAGAAAAAGCCAAATCTGCAGGCTATGAAATACAAGATAACTTTTATTATGAACCCCAAATCATAGAAGAATTTTTACCTTACATTCTTACCGACTCCTACATGTTACCTGTTGGAGTTAATGATGTTAACTATAAACCAGATAGAAATGCTGTTGCTGAAAGCAACACATGGTTAGCAGTCAGAGCAGATATATCTGGTGCATTTGAAGCATTAGAAGAACGTCATCAAAATGTTTTAAGATTAAGATTCACTTCAATCAATACAACATTAGAAGACGTTGGTAATGAATTAAGTATCAGTGCTGATGCTGCACGTAAACGAGTAGACAGAGCGATACGTTCCATGATAGATGAACTCGGTGGTAAAAGACCATATTCGGAAACAGACTATGGCATCTAAAAAGAAAAAACGAGGTGAAGACTACAGAGGAATACCAACACCTGTATGCCCTAACTGTCAAAGCAATTGGTTTCGTATGACAGTTATGTTTGACGAAATAGGTTACATGCCAAGTGCTTACGCACTTGAGGATGCAGAATGTTTTAGATGTGGTGCACTAATTACACCAGCCACACCATTAGATAGGGAACCATTTCCACCATGTAAAATCTGTCAAGAAGAAGAAGGTTTAATTGACGGTTACTGTTGGGACTGCGACCCATTAGATGAAGATTTCATAGGAGAATAATGGGAACTAAAAGTAATTGGGATATTGATTTAAGATACGGACAAATAGGTGAGAAGTATGTTGAAAACCTTTTAACAAATGTTGAAACAGTTGAAGTTAAAAGAGACAAGCGTTGGATAGAAACAGGTAACATCTATATAGAAACACAATGCTGGTCTGACAAAAGAAAAATATGGTACAAGTCTGGGTTAACTACAAGTAAGGCAACACACTGGTCTTATGTTGTAGAAGATTTAGTTGTTATGGTTCCAATAGAACATCTTAAAAAAGTTGTTGAAAAGTATGGCAGGATAATAGAAATGAGAAGAGCAGAGTATTCTACTAAAGGATATCTGATTACAATAGAAGATATATTTAAACGCAAATGAGCGAGATAGATAACTATATAAAGAAGATAGAAGATGCTAAGATTGGTACAGAAGAAGATGAGTGGAGTAAAGGTTTCAATGGTGGACTTGAGTGGGCTATCAGGATATTAAAGAAAGATAAGGCTGCTTACTAAAACAAAAAAAAGGACCGTGCAGTTGGGGCTGCACGGTCCTTTTCCTATTCCTTATTCAGTTGTGTGTTTGGCTACCTTACCGCAGTGATACCACGGTTGCCAGCCACGCTCAGCATATAACATAACAGCACGTCTGTGCTGCTCTGCTCTGCTTGCTATGGCAGGGTCTCCTGTCCCACCAACTGATTTCCAGGTAGGTAAATCAAATTGGTAAAGACCCCTATACTTTCCTGTTCTTGATACTGCATTGGTTCTATTACTTGACTCGCACATCCTCAACGCTGACCATTGTTCAGGCGTTGGAGTTGGATGTTTCATAGCCAAAGCAAATATTGCCTCAACAATCATTCATCTCCAGTGATAGTAGGGTTACTTATCATCCTCACTGTTCAATGTGACCTTAAACAAAGTCCACATAGCCAGGGCACCCAAGCAACATATACCAACTACGTTCCTTGTGTCTCCTGGAGGGAGGACAATCCATGCTATCAAAAGACCTGTCAACGTGAAGGCTTCCCCAGCCCACGCATCAAGATGTTTCAAGATAAATTTGGCGATTCTCATTACTTTATTCTCCTAGGGGCTGCTAATTGTGTTACGATTACAGCACCAAGCACAACCTGTTGAGCCTGCTCTCGCTCTTCAGGTGTAAACTCGGTACCAAGATTGGTTGCAAATTCTGCAGCAGCAGTAATTTGTTCACCTACAAATTCGGTGGCAGCAAGTACTTGCTCACCACCAGGAATGGATTCAAATGCAGCAGTTATGGTTTCAGATATTTCTTGGAATGTTTCTTGCAAGTTCTCTAATGAAAGTTCTGGAAGAAATTCAATCAGAGATAGGATTTCGTCTATGGAAAAGGGACTTAAAGTTTCTTCAGGCAAGTCTTCCAAAGAAGGCAAGTCGTTCTCTAAAGAAGAAGGGAAATCGTTAAATGACTCATCAACAACTTCTTCTAAAGTATCTTGAACATCTGGAACTGGAAGTTCAGTCGGCTGTAAAAACTCTTCAGAAGGTACAGGGTCTGGCTCGTCTGGCTCTTGAGTTGGACCAGTTGGAACCTCTGGATTTTCTGTTGGCATCTGAGTATCAGTCGGTGACGGAGAAGGAGAAGAAGGCTCAGGTGTTGGCTCAGGAGTTGGCGAAGATGAAGTCTGAGTTGGGGTTGGACTAGGTGTCAGAGTTTCAGTTGGCGAAGGGCTTGGCTCTGGTGTCGGTTCTATCAATGTCGGTGATGGGCTTGGTGTGGTTACTACTAAATTGGTAGACAACAGATAAGAACCATTAGGGTATGAATTACAGCACACTAAAGCATAACTTGTGGCACGAATAACATACTCACCTGCTGAAACTATTTGATGAATCTTAGATGCTAGCACATTGCTAGCACTATGATTACTATCATCATCAGCAAACAAAACATTTAAAGAAGAGTCAAGAAAGTATATCCAAGAGTCAATGAACCCAGGATTAGTTTGAGGTGTACCTGTTGTTGTTTCAATATGAACCAGTGACTCCTCTGGAACAGTTACTGGAACATCCACATAAGGTGTAGTAGAATCAAGATTAATGGTTACATCATCTGAATATGAGGGTGTCGCTACCAGCGTGGTTAGCACAAAGATTGATATTGTAGATAGAAATCTTATAATCAATTAGAATCCATTAGGGAGATAGAAGTGACAACGATTATAGGTTTACAAAAACCTGACCAATGTTTATTGGTAGCAGATTCAAGAATAACTGATGATGGTG
>Ga0315903_10002439_pt1 | contig 27336 bp, 20 predicted proteins | sample LakEriMetagenome_7_FD_203524 | JGI IMG/M metagenome (GOLD analysis project Ga0315903, IMG submission 203524) | Freshwater fungal communities from buoy surface, Lake Erie, Ohio, United States - Buoy 2 MA119 | ecosystem: Environmental > Aquatic > Freshwater > Lake | place: USA: Lake Erie, Ohio... | reverse complement strand
TTGCCCCGGCGATGACAAAGCGATTATCGTGATTGAACACTTTAGCGCCTGTGTATTGGCAGGTATCTCATATTTCTGTTGGCAAAACGGTCTTAACATTCATATCGGGAACATGCTCTCCGTTCGAAATCCGAACTTACCTACAATCGCGTTGCTCTCGGTCGCGGGCAATGATGATATTGAACAGGATGCGTCAAAAGGTGTCGGGCGTCCCGACTTGGCCGGTCTGTCCTTGATTGAATATCAGATAATGATGCTTGCGCGTGCCGGGATCCAACAGTTTCTGATTGAAGTGGAAAATATCGACGGTTCGTTAATCGCGCTGTCCGACCGTTGCCGTTTGCGTAAACTGACAGTCGATTTTGTCCAAACGGGCGCGGATATACTTCACCACATAGATGTCGATGACCGCATATGGGTGCAATCCGGGCAGTTATATGTGCAGCTGGCTTTGATTGAAACGCTTCTGAAATCCAGCGAGAATTTCATCGCAACAATCGATGGCCGAGACGAAAATCGCGCGTTTGAGCGTATAGATATCAATACGCGATGGGCAGGTGTCTCGGTTGTTGGATATGATGCTATTGCTATGCTGCGTGACCTGCCAGAAGATTGGAGCATTATGTCATCGCTGCTACGGCAGGCCTTGCTCGCAAAAGTTCCGTTCCGTCCCCTGTCGCAACAGCATGTTCAAAATGGCACGCTGACCGTCCTGACGGGCGCGCAGGATTTTTCGGAACTCAATCGCCAGATACTACGGCGTCGTGTGGCGAACAGGGCAGGGTATGTTGAGGTTTATGTGTTCGGGCCTATCCTTTCCCTCATTGTTCCGCTTATCTGGCAAAGCCCGGCAGCGGTAACTGCGACCAAATTTGCAAGCGCTGTGATAGCGTTAGCGGCCGTTGCATTGGGCTTTGGAAACTTTGCGACAGCCGCTTGTGTTGCGGCATTGTTATCTATCGCGGCGAACGCGCTACGTTTGGCGGTTACAGATGATCCAGATGGTAGTGACAACGTACAAAGCCTGTCTGTTGTCACATGGGCACTGATCATATTGGCCATGTTCAGCAGCGTTTATGTGGCGACGTCTTATAATGACAATGGCCTATTTGCGGCGTTTGCCGTGGCTTCGCTCGCTTATCTGGCCGACAAAATGGCGATTACTGGCTGGGCGAAACAAGTGTTGCATTCACCCGCCTCTTTCGCGTTACTTGCTATCATTGGGGCCGCGACCGTTGGGATAACGGCGGCGTTACAATGGCTGATGGTATTGCAGTTGAGCGTCCTGATTATGGCAAGCATGCAGCGCCATGCCGAAGGCCAAGAGTCCAACTAAATTGAAAGCGTAATTAACGCCCTATCAAGCCATATTTGTTTGTAGAAGACGAAGGCGCAATCTTTACGCCCCGCCTTCCACTAAATTTTAGCGCGCGTCTAAGCTTGGATAAGGACGATGATTTGGTCCGGTATACAATTGTCGCGGGCGACCAATTTTCTGTGCTGGATCCGAAATCATTTCGTTCCACTGTGCAACCCAACCCACGGTCCGCGATAGCGCAAACAACACGGTGAACATTTCCGTAGGGAAACCAACGGCCGACAGGATGATGCCGGAATAGAAATCTACGTTCGGGAACAGCTTCTTTTCGATGAAATAGGGGTCATTCAACGCCATTTCTTCCAACTGCATCGCAACGTCGAAAATAGGATCGCTGATATTCAGTTCGGCAAGAACCTCACGCACGGTCTGTTGCATGACCGAAGCGCGCGGGTCATAATTTTTGTAAACGCGATGTCCAAAACCCATTAAGCGGAATGGGTCATTTTTGTCCTTCGCCCGCTCGATATAATGCGGGATGCGATCAGGCGTGCCAATCTCACGCAGCATGTTCAATGCCGCTTCGTTTGCACCGCCATGGGCAGGGCCCCAAAGACACGCTATACCTGCAGCGATGCATGCGAAGGGATTGGCACCTGACGAACCGGCTAGACGGACGGTCGAGGTCGAAGCGTTCTGTTCATGGTCAGCATGGAGGATGAAAATCCGGTCCATTGCGCGTTCAATGACAGGATTTACGACATATTTTTCTGCTGGAACACCAAAGGTCATACGCAGGAAATTGCCAGTGTAAGACAAGTTGTTGTCAGGATAAACAAACGGCTGACCAACCGAATATTTATACGCCATGGCGGCAATTGTCGGCATCTTTGCGATCAAGCGATGACTTGAAATCATCCGATGGGTTGGGTCGCTGATGTCGGTCGAGTCGTGGTAAAAGGCCGAAAGCGCACCGACCACACCGCACATGATGGCCATGGGGTGCGCGTCGCGGCGGAAGCCACGGTAAAAAGTTGCCAATTGCTCATGCAACATGGTGTGCCGCGAGATTGTGTGGCTGAAATTGTCGAGTTGCTCTTTGTTCGGCAGTTCGCCGTTCAGCAGCAGATAGGACACTTCCATAAAGCTAGACTGCTCTGAGAGCTCTTCGATCGAGTATCCGCGATGCAGAAGGATGCCTTTGTCGCCGTCAATAAACGTCAGGGCTGACTCACAACTTGCAGTCGAGGTGAAGCCAGGATCAAAGGTGAAATGGTCTGAGGCCGCATAGAGCTTGCGGATGTCGATCACGTCAGGGCCTTCTGAACCCTGCATGATGGGCAAGTCATAGCTGTTGTCGCCAACGGTGAGCGTTGCGTTTTTATCGGCCATTTTCAAACTCCAAATCTACTAAGCAATTTACCGGGCTGCCCTTTAGAAAGGCATGTTCTTTTAATAATACGGTACGCGGGAGACGCCCGTGACGACAATCTAAGGCCCTTTAAGTGCCACTATTTCATGGGGAGAAAATGGCTATGTCGTTGCCTAGCCCAATGATAGGAAATTTGACGGGCGTCAAGGCAAACAATAGCTTCTTCTTCGTGGATAGATTGTTCTTTCGCCTGATGGTGCTAAATATCTGTGGTGGAACAGGAATTTTGCAGATTGACCGCGGGCAAAGATGCCCGGTTAACTACGCGAAGAACGTTGTTTGTGGTTATCGAAAACTGGCTTGACCGCGAACGCAATCAAACACCCTTATGGCTTCCCGTTGGTATCGGATTCGGCGTCGCATTCTGGCAGTTTTTTGGCACCTCTGCTTGGGCCGGATTGGCCATGGCATGCGCTTCCTTGATGTTTTTCGGGAACTTGGCACCGCCATTTAGCCTGTTGCGACAATTGGCCCGCATGGCTGCAATCACAATATTGATAGGCTTTTCCGTGATTGCCTTCCGGTCAGCAACCGTCGCCCAACCAGTTTTAGGAAAAATATGGATTGGGGAGTTTTATGGACAGATTGAAGCTGTCGAAAATATCTCTGCGCGTAATGTCTATCGGCTAAGGCTCGCGACAGGCAGCAGTTCGGACTTGCCACCTTTTGTGCGTGTGAACCTGTCGCCGGAACAATATCAAGACGATTTTCAACCTGGTGCGATAATTCGGTTGCGCGCGCGTCTGCTGCCACCAGCTGGGCCCAGCTTGCCGGGCGGATATGACTTTGCCAGACGCGCGTGGTTTCAACAGATTGGTGCAACAGGAACGGCTTTGGGAGAGGTGCAACTTTTTCAAAAAGCTGATGGCGACGCAAGGTTTGCGACGCAGCGCGCCGCATTGACCGAACATATATTGGTATCCATGCCGCAAGGGAGCGGCGCAATAGGCGCAGCACTGGCTACCGGTGATCAGGGGCATATCAGCCCCACCGATGCACAGGCTATGCGCGACAGCGGTTTGGCACATCTTTTATCGATTAGCGGCCTGCATGTAACGGCGGTGGTCGGTTTCATTTTTATCGCCGTCAGCCGCCTTTTGTCTTTGTCATCATGGCTGGCACTGCGGATATCCATTCCCGTCGTTGCCGCAGCAACGGCAGCTTTGGGTGCACTTGCTTATACGTTGTTCACAGGAGCAGAAGTGCCAACGGTTCGTTCTTGCATCGCGGCTATCCTTATCTTGATTGCACTGGCCTTAGGGCGGGACGCGCTAACGCTTCGATTAGTGGCCTTTGGCGCGTTAACAGTGCTGATATTCTGGCCCGAAGCGATGGCTGGCCCAGTTTTCAGCTCAGTTTTGCCGCCGTTGCGACAATTGTGATCATGCATGATCTGCCAGTTGTTAAACGCTTTACTGAAAGGCGTGGCGAAAGCTTTTTCAAAAAGGCCTTACGGGCGTTGGTGTCGCTTATAATCACGGGTGTTGCAATTGAGATTGTCCTGACCCCCATTGCCTTATTTCATTTCCATAAGGCCGGACTTTACGGGGCCTTGGCTAATGTCGCGGCCATTCCGATGACGACCTTCATTATCATGCCGTTGGAAGCGTTAGCGCTGGTTTTTGACGTGGTTGGCTTGGGTCAACCATTTTGGTGGATGGCGGGGCAGGGTATCGTGGCGATATTGGCGCTCGCGCATGCGGTCAGTAGTCTGCCCGGTGCGGTCACGATGATGCCTGCGATGCCGATATGGGCCTTTGGAGCCTTTGTTATAGGTGCGTTGTTATTTGGATTGCTGAAAACTGGCGTCCGCTTTTTAGGTGTTCCGATATGCGCGATTGGCATTATCGCAATGCTGCTGGCGCCACGTCCGGATATTTTGGTGACGGGCGATGGCAAGCATTTGGCTTTGGTCAGTACAGATGGAGATGTTGCATTGCTGCGCGGCAGGGCGGGGGAGTTTATGCGGGGGATGATTTCTGAAAAAGCCGGAAGCGATACAGAAGCGACACAGATTGAAGATTGGCCTGGTGTCCACTGTACGGCCGACAATTGCGTGGTTGTCCTGACGGGGGAGGAGCGTTCATGGACATTACTTGCCACCAGAACACGCAACCCAATACCGTCCATGGAAATGGCCGCAATATGTAAACGTGTCGATATCGTCGTCAGCGACCGATGGTTGCCGAAATCATGCAATCCAAAATGGATAAAGGCGGACCGCCGATTGCTTGAACAAACGGGCGGCCTGGCCTTTTATCTGGACGCGCAACGCGTGGTAACCGCGAATGAAAATAGCCGACATTTACCCTGGGTTCAGGCTGCGCATGCCGCGCGCGCGGCGGATGCATCCCGTCAATGATATCGGCGAAGCAGTCCGGCCAGCTTACCCTGCACCTCAACCTCGTGCTGGGCATAATATTGCGGTTCATAACTGCCATTGGCGGGATCAAGACGGATCTGCTGACCTTCACGGCGCAGATATTTCAACGTTGCTTCCTCACCGCGCACCAACGCCACCACAATTTCGCCATCGCGCGCGGTATTTGCCTTACGGATAAGGGCATAATCGCCATCCAATATTCCCGCCTCAATCATCGAGTCACCGGACACCTCAAGCGCATAATGCTCTCCAGCACCCAACAATGCCATCGGCACGGACAATGAATTTTGACCTTCAAGCGCCTCAATCGGCACACCAGCGGCAATCTTGCCATGGAGTGGGATTTCCATGACGTCATTGGCGGCAACAGGAATCTGAATATGCGGCTTGGTTTCCTTTGCAGGGGCAAAGCGTGCCACATTGTTACCACCCAAGTTCCCGCCTTCGGGCATTTTCATAACTTCAAGCGCCCGCGCACGGTTGGCCAACCGCCGAATGAAGCCGCGTTCTTCCAACGCACCAATCAAACGGTGCACCCCGGATTTACTCTTCAGATCAAGCGCTGCTTTCATCTCCTCAAAAGAGGGAGAGATGCCGCTTTCATCCAGTCGCTGGTTAATGAATAGAAGCAGTTCGTGCTGTTTCGCTGTGAGCATATTCAGGGTTCCATCCTGTTGAACATGAATGGAACGATTAGAGAACAAAACAGGTTAAGTCAAGAACAATCGCACATCTTGTGTCCAGATTCTAGGACAGGCGTATATATTGGACCATTGAGCCTTTGGGTCTTGGCGGGACATGAGGCTGCTGAATGAGCAGCGCATTGGCTTGAGATAAAGTGCGTGTCAGGCCGCTGTCCTGCATCATAAGCGGGGTGATATACCCACCTTCAACCGTCGCGCGCAAATACTCGGCGCGATCTCCGCCTGTTGGTAAGTTAGTCGCGGTCGCCGCCTCAAACAATTCAGGAAGCGGCAAAATGCTGCCCGCCATGTGACGGATTAACGGCAACAGGTACAAAAATGCTGTGACGAAAGCAGAAGATGGATTGCCGGGCAGGCCAAGGACAACCGCATTACCAATCTTGCCAGCCATCAAAGGTTTTCCGGGCCGCATCGCAACTTTCCAGAAATCCATCTGCGCCCCGATGTTCAACAACGCGGTCTGCACCAGATCATGATCGCCAACCGACGCGCCGCCTGTTGTGACGATGATATCCGCTTTCTCGGACAGAGCCAGCAGGCTGGTCTCAAGCGCGGCCAAATCATCGCGCAAGATACCTGCGTCATGGACATCGCAGGGAAGACCCACCAGCATAGCTTGTAACATAGGGCTGTTGGAGCAGGGGATTTGGGCTGGACCAGCGGCTGCACCAGCGGGAACCAATTCGTCGCCAGTGGCGGCAATCGCAATGCGTGGTACGCCGCCTACATGAAGACTGGCATGCCCCGCCATCGCGGCTACGGCAATGGCCCCTGCGTCCAAATATGTGCCCTTTGGTAGAACGGTATTGCCGACCTGAAAATCACTTCCGAGGCGCCGGATATTTGCGCCGAGCGTAGGCGCGCGGTCAACCGTAGCGCGTAAAACATCACCGTCACGCAAGGCATTTTCTTGTATGAGAACGCTATCCGCATTTTGGGGCACATGTGCGCCGGTAAAAATGCGGACAGCCTCGCCCTTTTGCAACGCGCCAGCAAAGGGGTGCCCCGCGGCGCTTTCACCAATTACGCGCAATGGACCGGGAAAATTTTCCACGGCGATGGCATATCCATCCATGGCGGATAGATCGGCCGCTGGTTGTGTGCGCATGGCAGTCAACGGTGCGTGCAAATAATGCCGCACGGCCTGCATTAATTCGCGTTCAACAGGGGGTAAAGGAGAGGCCAAAGCCAGTAATCTGGCCTGCGCTTCTGCAACCGAGATCATGCGCGATAGTCGCCCGATTTACCGCCAGTTTTGGACAGCAAGCGCACGTCCGAAATGATCATCGATTTATCGAGCGCCTTGGCCATGTCATAAAGGGTGAGCAAGGTGACGGTAACGGCGGTCAACGCCTCCATCTCGACGCCCGTCGGGCCATTCAACCGCACCCGCGCTTCCACACGAATGGCCGATGTCTCATATGCAAATTCAACACTGATTTTGGACAACATTAGTGGGTGACATAAAGGGATAAGGTCACTGGTCTTCTTCGCCGCCATAATGCCAGCGATGCGCGCTGTGCCCAATACATCGCCTTTTTTCATATTACCCGCGCGTATTGCCGCAAGCGCCTCGGCGGACATGCTAATACGCCCTTCGGCAACAGCCTCCCGCATGGTGTCTGCCTTGGCCGATACATCGACCATATGCGCCCCACCGTCAGCGTCGAGATGCGTAAGATCAGTCATGACCCGACAAAAGCCTTTCTGTTGCAGATTGAATATCATCCTGCCGCATCAGGCTCTCCCCGACAAGGAAGGTATTTACGCCGGCCTGTGCCATCCGCAGGCAATCGCCGTGCGTTGAAATGCCGCTTTCACAGACAAGTAAAATGTCATCCGGCACAAGTTTTGCCAGACGTTCTGTTGTCGCCAAGTCTACCTCAAAGGTTTTCAAATTGCGGTTGTTCACGCCGACCAGCTTGGATTTCAGATGTTTGAGCGCACGTTCCAGCTCGGCCTCGTCATGGACCTCCACCAGAACATCGAGGCCTTCCTGCTGCGCGGCATCCTCAATCTCGATCATCTCAACATCGTCCAACGCCGCAACGATAATCAAAATCGCATCGCCACCCATTGCGCGTGCTTCGGCGCATTGCCATGGGTCCACCATGAAATCCTTGCGGATCACGGGAAGGTCACATGCGCCGCGCGCCACGATCAGATAATCCTCATGCCCCTGAAAATATGGTGCATCGGTAAGCACCGACAGGCAGGCAGCGCCACCTGCCTGATAAGCCGCTGCATGCGCCGCTGGGTCGAAATCTGCGCGGATTAGGCCTTTGGAGGGGCTAGCTTTCTTGATCTCCGCAATCAACGCAATACCGGCCTGGCTTTTGGCGCGCAAAGCTGCCTCAAACCCGCGAGGGGCCGACGGCGTTGGCCAATGTGCCAAGCCTTTTGGCTTGCGTTCTGAAACCTCGAGCCGCTTGGTCGCGCAAATTTTTGCAAGCTTGTCCGACATCAATAGGCCACCCAACAATTAAGAAGTGCATTAGCAAGCCCTTTGTCGATGGCTTCCCCTGCTTCTTCCACGCCCTCTGGCATAGTTTTGACGACACCCGCGACGATCAAGGCGGCTGCGGCGTTGAATAAGACGGCGTCCCGATAGGCGCCATGCTCGCCTTGAAGCAGCCTGCGCAACGCAAGCGCATTATACTGCGCATCACCGCCCCGAATGGCTTCGACGGGGTAAGAGGGAAGGCCGGCATCCGCCGCCGTTGTGCGCTGGTAGCGAACGCCGTCGGGTGCAACGATCGCAACGGCATTGCCGCCAGCAAGGCTCAATTCGTCTAAGCCTTCTTCGCCGGAAATGATCCGCGCATGCTCGGTGCCCAAATGATGCAGCGCCTCTGCATAAGCAGGAACATAAGCGGGGTTCGCAATGCCTATAAGCTGCCGCTTAACTCGTGCCGGATTGGCGAGAGGACCCATCAGATTGAAAATCGTGCGTTGCCCAATACGCTGACGGATCGGCTGGATACGCTTCATCGCGGGATGATGATTGGCAGCGAACAAGAAGCAGATGCCCAAGTCCTTCAATGTTTCCTCCGCATTCTGTCCCGCGCGTTCCATGTTCAGGCCAAGCGCTTCCAACGTGTCAGCTGCCCCAGCCTTGGATGATGCCGCGCGATTGCCATGCTTGGCGACAGGCACGTCACAAGCCGCAACGACCAAAGATACGGCGGTGGAGACATTCAACGTATGATGACCATCACCACCCGTACCACAAACGTCTATTGCACCCTCTGGTGAGTCTATGGGGATTAAACGGTCACGCATTGCCTGCGCCGCAGCCGCAATTTCTACCATCGTCTCGCCACGCGCAGTCAGTGCAATTAGAAAGGCTTCAATTTCATCATCTGACGCACGCGCATCCAATATATCGGCAAAGGCCTGCGCGGCCTCGTCATGGTCAAACGGACTACGCGGGTCGGGTAGCCTGACAAAGGCGCTCACGGATAATCTCTTTGGAATTTGTCGGTGACCGCCAAACCCGCAATGCGCATGAAATTTGCCAACATGGCGTGCCCATGTTCAGTCGCAATGCTCTCGGGATGAAACTGCACACTGTGAATCGGCAAGCTGGTATGGCGAAAGCCCATGACATGGCCGTCGTCGCTGGTGGCATTTACAACCAAGCTTGTGGGAACATTCTCGACGATTAACGAATGATAGCGCGTCGCTTGAAACGGCGAGGGCAATCCTGCGAACAGGCCGCTATTATCATGCGTGACTGGCGAGGTTTTGCCGTGCATTAAACCGCCACGGGCGACGGTGCCGCCAAAATGTTGCCCAATGGTCTGGTGTCCAAGGCAGACGCCCAGCAACGGCTTTCCGGCATCAGCGCATGCGGCAACAAGATCAAGGCTCACGCCCGCTTCATTTGGCGTTTTTGGTCCGGGTGAAATCAGGAACGCTTGCGCGCCCGATGACAAAGCTTGCCCTGCGGAAATGTCGTCATTGCGGACAACTTCTACCTCAGCGCCAAGCTCCATAAGATAATGGACAAGGTTCCAAGTAAAGCTGTCATAATTGTCGATGACTAAGATCATGCGGCGTACCTAGCGACTTTGCCGCGTGGGTGGAAGAGGCACTATTGCCCGAACTTCGCTTCACCGGCGACGCGAATGGCCTCGCGTGCGGCGGCGATGAGTGCGCCAGCCTTGGCCTCACATTCGCGCTGTTCATATTCAGGGTTGCTGTCGGCAACGATTCCAGCGCCAGCCTGCACATGCATGATGCCGTCTTTCACCACCGCTGTGCGCAAAACGATGCAGCTATCCATGTCCCCATTGGGGGAGAAATAGCCGACCCCGCCGGCATAAGCACCGCGGGTTTCAGACTCCAGCTCGGCTATAATTTCGCACGCGCGAACTTTGGGTGCACCGGACACTGTGCCTGCGGGAAAGCCAGCGAATAAGGCGTCAATCGCGTCTTTATCATCGGCAAGCTCGCCCACAACATTGGACACTATGTGCATCACATGGCTGTAAAACTCGACCATATAGCTGTCGGTAACCGTAACGCTGCCGCCCTTGGTCACCCGGCCCACATCGTTGCGACCAAGGTCGAGCAGCATGAGATGCTCGGCCCGTTCCTTGGGGTCGGCCAGCAGGGAGGCCTTGCTTTCCGCGTCTTCAATGCTGCTTTTGCCGCGCGGCCGTGTTCCCGCAATGGGACGGATCGTCACTTCTCCGCCACGCGCACGCACCAATATTTCCGGGCTTGAACCGATAAGCGCAAAACCCGGAAGGTCGATGAAGTACAGGAATGGGGAAGGGTTTATCCGGCGCAATGCGCGATAGAGATGTACAGGAGGTAGATCAAAGGGCGCGGTGAATCTTTGCGCTAGTACCACTTGGAATATGTCGCCCGCCTGTATGTAATCCTTGGCGGCAGCGACCATGTCTGCATAGCGTCCGGCGGGAAGGACAGGTTGCAGCTTCAGCTCTTGCCCATCGTTCTGCGCCATTGGCTCTGCCTGGGCAACATGTCCCGCATCGAGCAGCCGTTCTGCCTTATCCAAACGCTCATGCGCGCGCGCAACGGCGTTCGTGTCCGCCATACCCGTCCAGACTGGCGACACGAGGAACATTTCGTCCTTCAAACGATCAAACAAAAGAATGACGGTTGGCCGCACAAACAACATGTCTGGCAATTCCAACGCCGACTGCGGCGCACGAGGAAGTTTTTCAACAAGTCCAATCGTCTCATAGCCGAAATAGCCGACAAGACAGGCAAGGGCAGGTGGCAGTTCTTCGGGAACATCCATCCGACATTCCGCCGCCAAGGCGCGCAAGGCATCGAGCGACGGCAGCGGGGAGGGGACAAACGCTTCCCGATCGGTCATCCATTGGCAGTTGATTTCTGCCTTGTCGCCAGCGGCGCGGAACACAAGGTCAGGTGCTATTCCGATTAGACTATGGCGACCGCGTGTTTCGCCGCCCTCGACCGATTCCAAAATAAAATCGCCGCGCTCTGCCTCAAATAATTTCAGTGCAGCCGACACCGGTGTTTCGGTGTCGGCGATGCGCTTTCGCCAAATGAGCTGCGGCTTAGTTGCCGTCACGATTTGTAAGGCGGGTGCGGAGTTCTTCTATCCCGCCCTCATTCTTTTCAACACCAGCATTTTTCGCTGCAGATACAATCATCTGTGCGGCATATTCCTGCTGCAAAATACCTGTCAGCTCTTGCTTGCGGGCCATCAGCATGGGCGCGTTACCACCCGCATCACCCTTTATCACGTCGGTAAGATGTACCACATACCAACCGCGATCTCCACTCGCCGCAAGAATTTTTGCCGTGCCCTTTTTCATAGCGAACATCATTGACAATGGTGGTGGAGCAGGCTGACCATTGCGTGAAATATCCGCGCGGGTACCGTTAAGGCGCTCAACTTGAGCGCCCTTGATACCTGCGGCGGTAAGCGCTGACTGAATCGGCCGGCCCGCATCTACGGCCTTGCGCATTGCATCCGCTGCGGCACGAGCGGCCTTTGCGCCTTCCGACAACGCCCATTGTTGTTGAACAATGCTGCGAACGCTATTCAAAGGCGGTGGTGCCGCTTCTTCGAAGTCCGCAACTGCAATCATGGCGAATTTTTCACCAGGAATCAGCTCAATCAATTGGGCCTCGCCGCTAGTTTCCATCTGAAATGCTGCAGGCAACATGGCTGCCATTTCTGGGATTGGTTTATAGGCGGGATTACTGATGTCCTGCCCAGTCGCAAGCAACTTAGGCGAAGTGTTGATTGTTAACCCATTTTGTTTTGCCACATCGGAAATGGTTGCGCCGTCCGCGAACGCATCTTCGATCTCGGACGTCATTTCTGTCAGCATTTCTTCGCTGCGCGTTTTAAGCAATTCCTTCTCAATTTCGGCGCGCGCCGCTGCCAAAGACTTTGCCGCCACATTGTTGATGGCGTCAACGCGGGCCACCGTCCAACCGAGCTTGCCACGAGCTGGTTTTGCCACACTGCCCTGCTTCGCGGCAAATACCGCATTGGCTACTGCTAACGTTGTGGAGCTTGTTAGTTTGTCCTTGGTGACATTTACCGTTGTCGTTACCGATAGTCCCAATTCATTAGCAACCGCAGGTAGCGATTTGCCCGCTGTAACTTGTGCTACTACAGATTTTGCAGCCGCCTCGGTGGGGACGATGACTTGGCTAATGTTCCGTGTTTGAGAGGCTGCAAACTGCGCGGCATTTGCTTTATAATGAGCTGCAATGTCCGCCTCGGTTGGTTTGGCGCGTTGTGCAATGATGTCGCGCCCAAATATAGCATAGCTGACGGCCCGTTTTTCCGGGATGGTGAATTTTACGGCATTTGCGCCGTAAAACTTCGCCAGCACAGCCTCGCTTGGCGCACGCGTTGGCAAGAATGCTGTCGCCGGAATGGACGCAATCTGTCCGATCCGTTGCTCCAACATTAAAGAGGCATAGGGCAAAACCATGCCGTCAGGCGCGGCTGGTCCGCTGGCGGCTGCGGGTAAAATCTGCTGTGCGAACAAATTTTGTGTCAAATCGTCGCGAATTGCTTTTTCACTGACGCCGATTTGTTGGGCAAAGGTGCGAAACGCGTCGGCGCTGAATTTTCCATCAAGCCCCATAGCGCCAGGGATTTTGCGTATTTCGGAATCTACAAGGCGTTTGCTTACTGCCATGCCATATTCTTCACCAAAAACGGCTATGGCATAGCGGTTAATTAATTGTTCCAAAGTGGAATCCAGCCCGCCGCCATCGACAAATTGTGTCATGTCCAATGTGGGAGTGCTCTGACGCTCCGCCCTCAATTGGTTTTCAAGAGAGTCATTCAGCTCACTTAAGCTGATGTTCTTGTCGCCCACGCGGGCAACGTTACCGCCGCTTAATGCGCCAAAATTACCGGAGCCGCTAACATCGCCAAGGGCAAAAGCAATGGCGATTAATCCAATGAATAAAAGCGCGAAAATCGCACCGAATTTTGAATTAATGAGCGAACGGATGGAGCTAATCATGAAATACGATTTCCTGCGTTTACGGCGCTAAAAGCCTTCTGCGTGCCGCTTTAGGCGGCAAGGCGCTGGCAATCAAGGGATAGACTTGCCCAAATGGCGGAAAGCATGGATAGCCAAGAAAGATTCGTACCGCAGGGTTATAAGGGGTGTCAGATGCGTAAGTTCATTGTCGGCAATTGGAAAATGAACGGCTTGTCCAGTGATCTGGACGAAATAGCGGCAATTTCTGCCGTGGCGCAGCTTCATCCATCGGTGGATTCGGCATTGTGTATTCCAGCTACACTTATCGCCCGTGCCGTTACAGCCGTTGGCGCGTTTCCGATCGGTGGCCAAGATTGCCACATGCAGAAATCTGGTGCGCATACCGGCTGCGTTTCTGGCGACATGTTATCCGATGCAGGGGCTGTGCTGACCATTATTGGTCATAGCGAACGTCGCGCAGCGCAGCAGGAACAGGATAGCGACATTCGCGCCAAAGCTGAAGCGGCGCAGGCAGCGGGTTTGAAGGTTATTGTGTGCGTCGGTGAAACGCTTGAGGAACGCGAATCTGGCAAAGCGTTGGAAATTGTCCTCGGCCAAGTTGCGCATTCCTTACCTGATACTTCGGCAGGCGGATGGCTTAGTGTCGCCTACGAACCTGTATGGGCCATAGGAACGGGCCGTGTTGCGGAACCCGCCGATGTCTCAGAAATGCATGCCGCCATTCGCGCTTCTCTGGTTGCGCGTTTTGGCACGGAAGGACAAAAGATCCGCATTTTATATGGCGGCTCCATGAACGGCGACAATGCCGCGATATTATTGGCAGTGCCAAATGTTGACGGTGGATTGATTGGCGGGGCGAGCCTGACTGCCGCTAAATTCCAACCGATATTAGCTGCGGCCCAAGCCAAGGGCGAATAGCATTGAAGAATTGTTATGCGCTCGCTATGTGGGCGCGATAATCATTGGCGCTTTGCCTTTCAAATTCGGAATTTCTGTCATGGGTATTTTTCATTTCCTCATCGTCCTTCAGGCCATTGTTGCGGCATCGCTTGTTGGCGTCATCTTGATGCAGCGTTCCGAAGGCGGCGGATTGGGCATGGGGGGAAGCCCATCTGGCCTGATGTCTGCCCGCGGCGCAGCAGACTTTTTGACGCGGACAACCACGATTTTGGCGACCGTCTTCATACTTCTGTCGATATCACTGGCCTTTGTTGCCGCAAAAAAGGGCGGTAGCGGTGAAATCGATAATAGCTTGCAACGTACTGAAGTACCTGCGGCGCCGACTGCGCCAGTTACGAATGCTCCGGCGGCGGCGACGCCTGCGGTCCCGGCGCCCGCAAACGAAGTGCCACTCGACAAATAATCAGCTCGGTCGGAAAAACCGTTTTACACAGGTTAATTTGCATCTGCCGGATTCGCGCGCTTGTCTTTTGGTGAAAAGATAGCTTAGGCCTTTTCTCCCATGACACGGTTCATTTTTATCACCGGTGGCGTGGTCTCCTCGCTTGGCAAAGGTCTTATGGCGGCATCGCTTGCGGCCCTTCTGCAGGCGCGCGGCTACCGCGTTCGTATCCGGAAGTTCGACCCTTATCTCAATGTCGATCCAGGCACGATGTCGCCGTATCAACATGGCGAAGTCTATGTGACAGATGACGGAGCCGAGACTGATCTCGACCTGGGCCATTATGAACGCTTCACCGGTGTTTCGGCGCGTCAGTCGGACAATATTACGTCTGGCCGGATTTATCAGACGATTATCCAAAAAGAGCGCCGCGGTGATTATCTGGGTGCAACCGTGCAGGTGATCCCGCATGTCACCGACGCAATTAAAGAATTCGCCAAGGCCGAGACACAGGATTTGGATTTCGTTCTGTGCGAAATCGGCGGCACTGTAGGCGATATCGAATCGCTGCCGTTTATTGAGGCCATTCGCCAGTTGCGGAACGAGCTGGGCCGTGAACGGACCTTGTCCGTGCATGTCACCTTGGTCCCATATATCGCTGCTGCCGGCGAATTGAAGACCAAGCCCACGCAGCATAGCGTGCGCGAATTGACATCCTTGGGTATCCAACCCGATGTGTTGCTATGTCGTTGCGAACATCCGTTGCCGGAAACAGAGCGCGCGAAAATCGCGGCATTCTGTAATGTGCGTAAAGAGGCAGTTATTCCTGCGTTGGACGCAAAGAGTATTTATGCTGTTCCCCTGCAATATCATGCCGAGGGGCTTGATAATGAAGTATTACGGGCCTTTTGCCTTGAATCGGAAGGTGAGCCTGATCTTGGCCGTTGGTACGATATTATTGACCGCCAATCAAACCCCGAAGGCGAAGTGACCATCGGCGTTGTCGGCAAATATGTGGGCCTTGCCGACGCGTATAAATCACTCAACGAAGCGTTGACGCATGGCGGCCTGTCAAACCGCGTGAAGGTCCACATCAAATGGATTGACGCCGAATTGTTTGAACAATCCGAAGATGACATTGCCACCGCGCTGGAGCCCATGAACGCCATTTTGGTCCCTGGTGGATTTGGCGAACGCGGCTCCGAAGGCAAGATTGCTGCGGTCAAATTCGCGCGTGAACGTCAGGTGCCCTTTTTCGGTATTTGCCTTGGCATGCAAATGGCATGCATCGAAGGCGCTCGGAACACCGCAGGGCTGTCGAACGCGTCCAGCACCGAATTTGGCCCCACAAGTGAACCTGTTGTTGGCATCATCACCGAATGGATGAGCCAAGAGGGCATTCAAAAGCGCGAAACAGGCGGTGATATGGGTGGCACTATGCGCCTTGGGGCTTATGATGCCGTGCTTGCCGGCAACAGCCATGTTGCGTCCATCTACGGCACTCAAGAGATATCCGAGCGGCATCGTCACCGGTATGAGGTGAATGTACATTATAAGAATGCGCTGGAGCAGGGCGGCCTGGTATTTAGCGGCATGTCACCCGACGGGGAACTGCCCGAGATAGTCGAACGTCCAGACCATCCTTGGTTCATTGGCGTGCAATTCCATCCGGAATTGAAATCACGGCCATTTGCGCCGCATCCCTTGTTCGCAAGCTTTGTGAAGGCCGCGGTGAAGCAAAGCCGGCTGGTATAATAAGAAAAGGGTTAATTTGGGACGGCGCGATTATATCGTCCGCCCCAATGTCTAAGGCTTAGGCCGCGCGCGGTCCTTTTTTTGTGGACGCGTCATCATGTTCAATCACCGTGGAAGCCGTTTTCGGGCCAATCGCTATTTTGCGCGGCTTCAACGCTTCGGGTACTTCACGCACGAGATTGATGATCAAAAGGCCGTCGGCCATGTCTGCATCTATCACATGGATATGGTCGGCGAGTTGAAACCGACGTTCGAAGTTCCGGCTCGCAATGCCCATGTGCAAGAAATCACGATTATCATTGCCTTCAGCTTGCTTGCTGCCTGTTACAATTAGCAGATTTTGCTGCGCCACGATATCGACCTCATCGGTCTTGAACCCGGCTACGGCAACAGTGATCTTATAGTCATTTTCGCCCGTACGCTCGATGTTGAACGGTGGGTAATTTTCATTCTGCGCGGCACGGCCTGTGGTTTCTAGCAGCTCGAATAGGCGGTCAAAACCTACGGTATTCCGGCGATAAGGTGTAAAATCAAAACGGTTCATTTCAAATTCTCCATCAAGCAATTTGGTTCTTCGCTAACCCCGCATTTGCAGCGATTAGCATGTTCGTTTTGGAGCCTTTCGGCCTCCGATTGGTAAGATGGGATGTGCCCAAAAAAATGCAAGAGCAAAAAGGCAGAAGAAAAATCATAAGCAATACTGAGCGCATAAGAAACAAGGCCGCTCGGAATTCCCGAACGGCCTCGCGCTGCGGCTTTTCTGCCGCGTGGTTTCAGCTCTCTACCGGTCCCCACCGGCGGGTCTGATTTTCTCCCTGAACCATCGGCCAAAACGGGCTTTCGACAAGTTCCTAGTCTGCATCATCTTTTGCTTTTCGCTTTGCAAATGGAACCCGACTCTCGCCAACGCTTTTTTAAAAGCTGTTGCGTCCCAGCAACAATGCTTGCCAGCCTTCATGGCGGAACCTAAGTAATGCCTATGCCAAAATCATATATGAGTGTCCGCACATGATATTGTCGCGATATGAACGCATGGTCGCACGGCGATATCTGCTTCCCGGGAAAGGTGAGGGCTTTATATTCCTTGTCGCCAGCATCAGCCTGGTCGCGGTTGCATTAGGTGTTGCGGCGTTGATCATTGTGATGAGCGTCATGAACGGCTTTCGCGCCGAATTATTTGATAAAATCGTTGGTCTGAACGGGCATGCGGTCATTCAGGGCTATAGCGGTCGCTTGCAAGATTGGCGTGAAATCCTCACCGATGTGAAACAGACAGACGGCGTTACCGATGCAACGGCCTTGATTGAGCAACCCTTGCTAACGACCTTTAATGGCAGGGTTGAGGCCATTTTGGCGCGCGGTATGTCCGTCAATGATATTCTAAAAAACGATACATTAGAGGGGAAGACGGTCGCGGGCGATTTGCGCAGGTTAAGCCCCGATGAAGACAAGGTTGCGATTGGTTCTCGGCTTGCCCAAAATCTTGGGGTCCAGGTCGGGCAGAGCGTTACGATTATCAACCCAGCCGGTCGCACCACGCCATTTGGTACCGTGCCGCGTGAGATATCCTATGAAGTCTCGGCGATCTTTGAGGTGGGCGTGTATGATTATGACAAGGCTTTTGTAATCATGCCCATTGAGCGTGCGCAAATCCTCATGCTGATGGGGGATGAAATCGGTATGATCGAGATTAAGACGGAAAATCCGGACAAGGTAAACGAGATACTTCGGCCTTTATTGCCCAAGCTTGAGAATAAGGGCCAGATTGTCGACTGGAAAAGCATGAATGCGTCCTTATTCGAGGCTTTGGCGGTTGAACGGGTTGCGATGTTTGTCGTGCTTTCAATCATCGTTCTCGTTGCAGTGTTCAACATCTTGTCGTCACTCATCATGCTGGTGCGCGCCAAAACACGCGACATTGCCATATTGCGGACCATGGGGGCATCCCGCAAATCTTTGCTTAAAATTTTCATGACCGTTGGCTTGTTGATTGGTTCGTCCGGCATTGTTTTGGGCATGATATTAGGGGCGATATTTCTGTATTTCCGGCAGTCCCTCGTGAACTTCATTCAATTTGTGACAGGGCAGAATTTGTGGGACCCATCGATCCGGTTCTTGACAGAATTGCCGTCGCGCACAGACCCGTTTGAAGTTCTGGCAATCTGCGGTCTAGCTTTGCTGTTCAGCTTTCTTGCGACCTTATACCCCGCACTAAAGGCGGCAAGTACGGACCCAGTTCAGGTGCTGCGTTATGAATAATGCCTTGGAACTCATTGATGTTAAACGCAAATTTGTGCAAGGCGATGTAACCATCGAAGTCCTGCGCGGCGTCGATCTTGTTGTTGGCAAGGGCGAATTGGTGGCGTTGCTTGGCCCATCGGGTTCCGGCAAATCTACCATGCTTCAAGCTGTTGGCTTATTGGAAGGTGGGTTTTCGGGGTCCATAAAACTGGACGGTGAAGAAGTCAGCACAGCCGGTGTCGATCGCCAAACGGAGATCCGCCGTCAGAAGCTCGGCTTTGTGTATCAATTCCATCATTTACTGCCGGATTTTGACGCGTTGGAAAATGTGATTTTGCCACAGTTGATTGCCGATGTTGCGCCCGATGTTGCGCAGGATCGCGCGACCTATTTGCTGACGCAGCTGGGCCTGTCTGAACGGCTGCATCATAGGCCGTCAAAACTGTCAGGGGGTGAGCAGCAGCGGGTTGCTGTGGCGCGGGCACTGGCGAACCGGCCAAAGCTGGTGTTGGCAGATGAACCTACAGGTAATTTGGACGAGCACACGGCCGATATCGTTCTCGGTGAATTTATGGCGCTGGTGCGTGAAGTGGGATCATCTGCTATCGTTGCCACCCATAATGAACGATTGGCAGCCAAGATGGACCGCATTGTGCGTTTGCATGATGGTAAATTAGGCTAAAGTTGGGGACGCGATATGTCAGTTTATGATTTTACGGTTAAAATGCCTAGCGGCGGAACCGAGGCCATGGCCGTCCATCAAGGCAAGGTGCTGCTGGTGGTGAACACCGCGTCAAAATGTGGCTTCACGCCGCAATATAAGGGTCTAGAGGCACTCTATCGTCAGTATAAGGACCAAGGTCTCGAAATCCTCGCATTTCCCTGTAACCAGTTCGGTGCGCAAGAACCTGGCGACGCACAAGAAATTCAGAATTTCTGTTCACTGACCTATGATGTCTCCTTTCCATTGGCAGCGAAGATTGATGTGAACGGAACGGATGAAGATCCGTTGTGGCATTATCTGAAACAACAGCAGGCAGGTCTATTGGGTTCACGCGGTATCAAATGGAATTTCACCAAATTCCTTGTCGACCGCAAAGGCAATGTCGTCGCCCGCCACGGCCCACAGGTGAAGCCTGAGGCGCTGGTCAAGGACATTGAGAAATTGCTCGCCCAGTCGGCCTGATTGTCCACAGCTTAGCCGAAAACAGAGTTTGTCGAATCAAGCGCGTGTTCTAACGATGGGGCATGGCTTATGTTCCCTTCGTCCCTCTCCGCGTGTATTCTGCGTACACCATATTGGAAGGCGCAATTGAACCTAAGGCCATTGGCGAAACCGCAAAGAAGCTTGGTTTTCCAGCGATCTCTATTTGTGACCGTAACGGCCTCTATGGCGTTATGCCGTTTCAGGACGGCGCGAAATCTTATGGCGTGCAACCGATTATCGGCGCGTTGCTTGGAATTAGGCGACCGACGAGCGACGGAAAGTTCATCCGCGACTGGTTGCCCTTATTTGCGCAAGACGAAGGCGGATATAATAATCTGTGCCGATTAGTGTCCATGGCGCATCTGGACCGTCCAGAGGACCTTGACGCACATGTAACGTTAGAACAGCTTGCGGATCATAAGGACGGTCTGATTGCCCTTACAGGTGGTGCAGAGGGCGCTTTGGTTCGGTTACTAAGCGAGGGGCAACATGATGCCGTATCCAGCTACCTAACGCGTCTTGAGGCGCTGTTTTCCGACCGTTTGTATATCGAACTCAGCAGGCGCAACGACGCGAGTGAAGAAGCAGCTGAAGACGCGCTAATCGACCTTGCTTACGCCCGCAACATACCGTTAGTCGCCACAAATCCCGCCTTTTTTGCGGAACCCGATTTCTTCGACGCGCATGACGCGATGCTCTGCATCTCGGATGGTGCCTATATCGAAAGCGTAGATCGCCGCCGGAGCAGCCGCGACACATGGATTAAATCGGGTAAGCAAATGGCGGAGCTGTTCGCCGATGTCCCCGAAGCATTGGCCAATACTTTAGTGATTGCCCAACGCTGCACCGCTCTGGCACCCTATCGAAGCCCGATTTTACCAAGCCTTGCCGGTGACCGAACCGCAGAGGACGCGCAGTTGCGTGAGGATGGACGGCTTGGCCTAGAAAGGCGACTTGAGATAGCGGGCATAACGGATCCTGCGGAGCGGCAAGTCTATTTTGACCGGTTGAAGTTTGAAGCCGATGTCATCTGCGACATGGGTTTTCCGGGCTATTTCCTGATCGTTGCCGATTTTATCAAATGGGCGAAGGAACAGGATATTGCCGTCGGGCCGGGCCGCGGGTCGGGTGCAGGCTCTCTGGTCGCTTGGGCGCTCACAATTACCGATCTTGACCCTATTAAGCTTGGCCTTCTTTTCGAACGTTTTCTCAATCCAGACCGTGTTTCGATGCCTGACTTCGATATCGACTTTTGCGAAACGCGCCGAAGCGAAGTCATTCGTTATGTGCAGAAAAAATATGGTTCGCGCCAAGTTGCGCAGATTATCACGTTTGGAAAGCTGAAGGCGCGCGCAGTTTTGCGCGACACTGGGCGCGTGCTGCAGATGAGCTATGGCCAAGTGGACCGACTTTGCAAGCAAGTCCCAAATCTGCCCGCTGACCCGTGGGACTTGAAGCGCGCTTTGTCTGGCGTGGCTGAGTTACGCGAAGAATATCGGCGCGATGCCCAGGTTAAGCGCTTATTTGATCTTGCGATGAAGCTGGAGGGCCTTCCGCGGCACAGCTCGACACATGCCGCCGGTGTTGTGATCGGCGACCGCGAACTTTCGGAATTAGCGCCGTTATATCGCGATCCGCGTTCTGATATGCCGGTCACGCAATTCGACATGAAATATGTGGAAAGTGCTGGCCTTGTTAAGTTTGACTTTTTGGGATTAAAAACGCTGTCGGTCCTGCAAAAGGGCAGTCAAATGCTTGCTAAACGCGGCGTAGAGATCAATCTCGATTTGCTGCCGCATGATGATCCCGCCGTTTATGAACTGCTGCAAAGGGGGGACACGGTTGGCGTTTTTCAGCTGGAATCCGAAGGCATGCGCCGCACGCTCGCGGCGGTGAAGCCGACCAACTTTGGCGACATTATCGCACTCGTGTCGCTGTATCGTCCCGGTCCAATGGACAATATACCGATGTTTGGCCGCCGCAAAAATGGGGAAGAGAGCATTGAATATCCTCACCCATTGCTAGAGCCGGTATTATACGAGACCTACGGGATTTTCGTTTACCAAGAACAAGTCATGCAAGCCGCGCAGATTTTGGCCGGCTACAGCCTTGGGGAAGCAGATTTGCTGCGCCGCGCCATGGGTAAGAAAATTCAAGCCGAAATGGATGCCCAGCGTGAACGTTTTGTCACGGGCTGCGCTACGCACGCGATTCCGGCCAACCGCGCCAATGAACTGTTTGATTTAATAGACAAATTTGCAGGCTATGGTTTTAACAAGAGTCATGCAGCCGCTTATGCGGTGCTAGCATATCAAACGGCTTGGTTAAAAACACATCATCCCGAGGAATTCTTTGCCGCGTCCATGTGTTTTGACATGCATCAGACTGACAAGCTTGCGGTCTTCATGGACGACATGCGCCGCTTGGAGGTTAATTGTCTGGCTCCGGACATTAACAGCAGCGAAGCTGAATTTACCGTAGAGACCAATGCGGATGGGGAGCATGCTGTGCGTTACGCGTTGGGAGGCATTAAAAATGTCGGAGAACGGGCGATGGAGATTCTGGTCGCCGAACGCGGGGCTGCGGGAATGTTCAAAAGCCTTGATGACTTTGCCAACCGCGTTGACCCAAGCCAAATCAACCGTAGAAGCCTTGAAAATCTCGCTGCTGCTGGTGCTTTTGATGCCTTGGAACCAAACCGTGCCGCAGTGCACGCAGCGGCAGAAACGCTTTTGGCAGCAGCACAATCAGCTCGCGATTCGCGTGAAAGCGGTCAGGGCGGTCTGTTTGCTGAGGGGGGATCCGACATGGCCTCGCTAAGGATTGACAGTAGTCTGCATTGGGCACCTGGCGAACAAATGAACCAAGAAAAAGACGCTTTTGGTTTCTACTTTTCGGCACATCCTTGCTCACAATATGATGCGTTAGCCAGTAGCCACGGTGCAAAGCCTTATGCTATCTGGCTCGATAGCGGACCAATACCCGAAGGTGTTCGCCGATCCGCAGCCATGTCCGCATTGATAGAAGGCGTCCGCTGGCGAGAATCGCGCAAAGGTAAGCGCTTTATGGTTGCGGATTTCTCTGACTATAGCGGCCAGTTTTCAGTGCGATGTTTCGACGAGGCAATAGGCATACAACTTGCCGAATGGGCAAAAGGCGCGGAATGCCTTTTGCTTCATTGTGAAATGGACATGCGCCTAGGCGATGAGACGCCCAGTTTTACAGTGAAGAGCGCCAAACCCCTTTCTGGTCTAACCAGCGTGTCGAGGTTGAAATTGCAGTTGGATGTGACCCATGAAACCGCAATAACGCAGCTGGCGAAGATAGTCGCGCCATTGGATGGCGGCCGCAGCGAATTGGTTATTAAAACCCGTGCCGTCGATGGTCGCTGGGTTCATATCGCTCTTGGTCGCCGCTTCCAGATTGATGCATCCTTGTTGGACCAAGTGCGCAATATTGACGGTATAGAAAATGTAGAGCTTGCACCATTGGGTCCTGTTTTGGCATTGGTGCGCTGAACTGCGAAAATCGTAGACAGAAATTGCGTCTGCAGTATCCTGCAGCGGGGTAAGAGGGAGAGATTTTAATGCACGGTACCATGCAAGATTGGGACCTCCGCGTTCCACGTTTGATCGACTACGCGGCGCGTGAACATGGTACGCGCGAAATTGTGACGCGTTGGACCGACGGGACCATTGAGCGAACGAATTGGTCGGGTGTAGCCACCGAAGCGCGCAAATTGGCGCAAGCTTTTGCCGGTTTAGGTCTACAAAAGGGTGACAGGATTGCCACCTTTGCGATGAATCATCACCGGCATTTGGCAGCTTGGTATGGTGCGATTGGTTTTGGCGGCGTCATCCATACGGTGAACGTGCGGCTGTTTGACGAAGACCTGATCTACATCATGAACCACGCCGAAGATAAAGTGTTGATGTATGACGCAATGTTCCAACCGATAATCGACCGGCTGAAGCCGCACCTGAAGACTGTTGAGCATTATGTGATATTTGATCGCAATGACAGCTACGGCGCGTTTATCGCAGCACAAGATGGTAATTATGAATGGGCAACAGGCGATGAGCGCGATGCTTGTATGCTCTGTTATACGAGTGGAACAACGGGCAATCCCAAAGGTGTGCTATATCAACATCGCTCGACGATGTTGCATGCGATGGCAGAAATAGCTCCCGCCATTTTCGACCTCAGCCCACAATCGGTGCTGCTGCCCATTGTTCCCATGTTCCATGCGGCAAGCTGGGGCCTACCCTTTGCAGGCGCCGCTGCTGGCGTAAAATTTGTATTTTCTACGACCAATGATGCTCCAACCTTGCATAGTCTGATGCTCAAAGAAGGCGTCACCCATAGCGCCGGTGTGCCCACAGTTTGGCTCTCGATGTTCGCGCATTTGGACGCAGAAGCAACAACAGGACGTGACGCGACGCTAGGCAAGCTGCGCTTAGTTACAATTGGCGGCTCTGCCGCCCCGCGCGCCATGATTGAGCGTTTGATGAAGCTTGGCGTCCGCGTATCGCACGCATGGGGCATGACCGAGACATCGCCTATTGGTACTATGGGAGCCCCGACACCCGACTGGGATGATTTGTCGCTGGAGCAGCAAATCGACATTGTGTGTAAGCAAGGCCGCACGCCATTTGGAGTTGAGTTGCGCGTAATCGACAAGGACGGCAATGTCGCACCACGCGATGGCGTGACATCTGGCGCGCTGCAAATTCGCGGGCCATGGGTCATAAAGCGCTATTTCAAGGCCGAGGCGGATGCCGTGGACGCGGATCAGTGGTTTGATACTGGGGATGTATCTGTGCTGCATCCCGACGGCACGATGCAGATCACAGACCGTGTGAAAGATGTTATTAAGTCCGGCGGCGAATGGATAAGTTCAGTTGAGCTTGAAAATATCGCAGTCGGTTGTCCTGGCATTGCTGAGGCAGGCGCCATCGGCATTCCACATCCTAAATGGGATGAGCGCCCCGTTCTGATTGCCGTGAAGAAACCCGGAGCGGAAGTCGATGAAGAGACGGTAAAGGCTTATTTGGCGGAACGCATCGTGAAATGGTGGATGCCAGACCGAGTGCTGTTTGTAGATGAATTGCCACACACAGGCACAGGTAAAATCCAGAAGGTTGCGCTGCGAGCGCAGTTTAAGGATTTTGTGCTAGATAATTAAGGCCGTCGCCGCGCCCCTATGTTATAAAGGGGGCGCGGGCATCCTAAATTAAGTTTCGCGTAAACGAGGCATCAATTCAACAAAATTGCAGGGGCGGTGGCGGCTGTCGAGTTGGTGGACCAATATCTGGTCCCAACCATCTTTAACCGCGCCATTTGAGCCGGGAAGGGCAAAAATATATGTACCGCCTGCGAGCACAGCGCAGGCGCGAGACTGTATTGTGGATGTCCCAATGCTGGCGAAGCTTAGCCAACGGAACAGTTCGCCGAAACCTGGAATATCCTTGGTCTTTACGCGGTCAAGCGCTTCAGGTGTAACGTCGCGCCCGGTGAGTCCAGTGCCACCAGTTGAAATAACAACATCGATGTGATCGTCATCAATCCAGTTTTGTAAACGCGTCGTGATCAACGCAGTATCGTCTCGCAAAATGGCGCGCTCAGCGATTATGTGCCCGGCGGCGACTATCCTTTCGGCTAAAATATCGCCGCTGGTATCGTTCTCGATGCCACGGGTGTCGGACACAGTAAGGAGTGCAATATTTACCGGTTTGAACGTCCTGTTTTCATCGAGCGGCAATGACGCCTCCTGTGATCCTGCGTGTTGTGACGGTGCCATTAGCATCCGGAAATTTCGGCCACATATATTGGGCCAAGCCCTTCAAGCTTCCCGAAGCCTTGTTCTCGCGCATCTCGTAGATCCAGTAATTTCGTAGAATGATTGCCACATAGCCACGCGTTTCCCAAAATGGGATAGATTCAATGAACAATAATGGGTCGCCATTGTCGCGTATCTCACTGTTCCAGCGTGCCACCGGAGAAGGGCCCGCATTATAGGCAGCGATCACCTTGGGTAAAAATCCGCCCGTTGTGGGAAGATCGCGCAGTTTTTCCAAATAGGATTGCCCATATTCCAGGTTGACAGCCGGGCGGTCCAAATCTGATGCTGTAAAAAACGCACCGCGCGCGCGCGCGAGGTCCTGAGCAGTTCCGGGGCGTACCTGCATGAGGCCACGTGCACCAGCAGGGCTGATTACATCAGTGCGAAAATTGGATTCTTGCAGCGTGTGTGCATAGATCAAGGATGGTGTGACACGCCAACCACCGGTGGGCTCCCAATTGGGCTGGGGGTAACGTGCTGTGACGTTACTCTGATCACGCGAGGGACCATAATGGCCGAACCAAAATTGCGTTGATGCTAAGTTTAACGCGCCCGCCAACTGTGCAAGGTTTGCGTGTTGCCTTGCATCTCCAATTCTCGCCTGATGGCGCAGAGCTTCATCCGCTAACTTATTCTGGCCAATTTCGGCAAGCGACACCGCCAAGACGGCGTTCGGCTGGTTTTGCAAACTTGCCCAATCAAGTTTAACTACTTTTGCTACTTTGCGCGCGATCGGTTCCATTCCAAGTGCCTCGCTAGCGAGCAAGCCGTAAAAGGTTTCCGATAGCTGCGCTGCTTTTTGCATCTTGAGCTGAATGAATTGCGGCTGTTTGGCTGCCATGGCAGCACGTGCGCCCCAAAACAGCCCTGCGGCCCTTAAGTCATCGTTGCTGGCCAAGCGGGCCACATGGTCAAAGGCATTGTAAGCAGAGTCATAATCACCGAGCCGCCAAGAAGCGAGACCAAGCACCCAGCTAGCCTGCGTGCCCCAGGCTCCACCCGCAACTTGCGCGACAGCAGCAACTCGCTTTGCTGATGCATCGTCATTCTCGATATAATAAGACCAAGCCACACGATAGCGTAACTCCGTCAGCGCCTCGGGTGACAATTCTAAGGCTTTGCTTTCCAGATATTGTTCTGCGGCAAAAGGCTGGTCATTTTTTATAAAAACTTGCAGTTCGGCGCGTATGCTATCACTGGCCTTATTGGCGGGAAGATCTCTTTTAGGTGCCCCTCCTAGCCAGGAAAATCGACGGATTCCCGGTCGATCAGGCAGCATTTCCAAACCGCGCTTACGTGCCATAGTCGCCAATTGCTCAGCCTGCGGCAAATAAGGTGCTGCCTCAAGTAGTGCTTGTAACTGCGCGGCCTCGACCTTTGGGCTATTGGGTGCAACGTATAATTCTGCGCGTGCCATCGCGGACATTGGTCCCTGAGGCACCGCATCAATCATGCCTGAAGCCTCATCCCATTTTTCTGCCCGGATAGCGTCGAAAATCGCAGCGAAAGAAGCTTTTTCTTGCGTATTCAGGATTTTGGGGGCTGGCTGGGTTGAAGCAATATTACGAAATCCGCCGTTGGTGTTCGCCTGAGCCGTCGCAAAAGGAGCAAAAGCTAAAGCAAAGGCCATC
>Ga0315903_10002436_pt1 | contig 27347 bp, 24 predicted proteins | sample LakEriMetagenome_7_FD_203524 | JGI IMG/M metagenome (GOLD analysis project Ga0315903, IMG submission 203524) | Freshwater fungal communities from buoy surface, Lake Erie, Ohio, United States - Buoy 2 MA119 | ecosystem: Environmental > Aquatic > Freshwater > Lake | place: USA: Lake Erie, Ohio... | reverse complement strand
AAATATACGCACGATATTGACGAAGCCATCGACTGGTCACTCGAAGCCAAAGCCAAGGGCGAAGCCTTGTCGATTGGTGTATGTTGCAACGTGGTGGACTTGCTCCAACGCCTTTTGGATAGTGACATCACGCCCGACACGCTCACCGACCAGACCTCGGCACATGATGAGCTAATTGGTTATTTTCCGGAAGGGCTTTCAGTAGAAGAAGCCTGCGCGCTTCGCGAAACAAACCCCGAAGAATATGTATCTCGTTCACTCGACACGATGGCGCGCCATGTTAAACAAATGATTGCGCTTCAAGAAAGAGGTGCTATTACATTTGACTATGGCAATAACCTTCGCGGTCAAGCAAAGGATAAACGTCATGTAGAAAATGCCTTCAGTTTTCCGGGCTTCGTCCCAGCATATATCCGACCACTTTTTTGCGAAGGCAAAGGACCATTCCGCTTCGTAGCCTTAAGTGGCGACCCGAAAGATATTGCCGTTTGTGATGCAAAACTAAAAGAACTTTTTCCGACCAACAAAGGCTTACTTCGTTGGCTCGAAATGGCGAAAGAAAAAATAGCCTTCCAAGGTTTGCCTGCTCGTATCTGTTGGCTCGGCATGGGCGATAGAGAGATAGCAGGCTTAGCGTTTAATAACTTGGTGAAAGAAGGAAAAGTAATAGCGCCCATCGTTATTGGTCGCGACCACTTAGACACAGGCAGCGTGGCCTCACCAAATCGCGAAACCGAAGCTATGATGGACGGCAGCGATGCTGTAGCCGATTGGCCTATACTGAATGCGCTCATCAACACAGCTGGAGGCGCTAGCTGGGTGTCGTTTCACCACGGTGGCGGAGTGGGCATGGGCTACTCGCTCCACGCAGGAATGGTAATTGTAGGCGATGGCACAGACGATGCCCACAAACGCTTGAAACGCGTGTTGCACAATGATCCGGCCATGGGTGTCATCCGTCATGGCGATGCCGGTTATGAAATTGCGAAAGCTACAGCTCGTAAATATGGGTTGGATTTGTAGCTATATAACTTTAACTTACTCTACCGTCACACTTTTCGCTAAGTTGCGAGGTTGGTCTACATTGCAACCTCTCATCACGGCTACATGGTAAGACAACAACTGCATAGGAATAGTGGAGATGAGTGGTTCTAAGTATTCTAGAGTCTCAGGAATTTCAATGACGTAGTCAGCCATGGCTTTTACCTTCTCATCGCCTTCCGTGACAATAGCAATAACAATGCCTTTGCGTGCTTTTACTTCTTGGATATTGCTGATAACCTTCTCATAGATTTCATTCTTTGTAGCAATGACAATCACCGGCATTTCTTCATCTATCAAAGCGATAGGTCCGTGCTTCATTTCCGCTGCGGGATAGCCCTCAGCATGGATGTAAGAAATCTCTTTTAGCTTCAACGCACCTTCCAACGCCACCGGAAAACCATATCCTCTACCTAAGAACAAGGCGTTCTTAGCGTCTTTCAGTACTTCTGCAATCTTAATGATCTCCGCTTCTGACTTTAATGTTTTTTCTACTTTGGCAGGTATACCTTCCAATGCTGCGAATACATTGCGCAAAAACTCTTTGGTTACTTTACCTCTAAGTTCAGCAAACCCCAACGCCCAAAGCGTGAGAATAGAAACTTGTGCAGTAAATGCTTTCGTACTCGCCACACCAATCTCCGGCCCGGCATGGGTATAAGCGCCAGCGTGAGATGCACGAGGGATAGAAGAACCCACTACATTACATAAACCAAAAATCGTGGCTCCTCTTTCTTTAGCTAATTCAATGGCCGCAAGGGTATCTGCTGTTTCTCCAGATTGAGAAATAGCAATCACTAAATCATCTTCATTAATCACGGGGTTGCGATAACGAAACTCCGAAGCATATTCTACTTCTACAGGAATGCGTGCAATGTCTTCAAATAAATATTCCCCCACCAAGCCGGCATGCCATGAAGTACCACAGCCTACAATAATGATACGCTTAAGGTTTTTAATTTTCCCTTCATACTCTTTTAAACTGCGCATAGCAAACTGACCAGAGGCCGGATCAAACCTTCCACGCAATGAATCATGAATTGACTTAGGTTGCTCATGAATTTCTTTGAGCATAAAATGTTCGTAGCCGCCTTTTTCAATAGCTTCGAGATTCATCTCCAAAGTTTGAATGTAAGGCGTTTGTTCTACGTTGTCAATATTCTTGATGGTCAATTTACCATCAGTAATAAACGCTACTTCACCGTCATTCAGATAAGTTACATCTTTGGTATACTCAATAATTGGTGTGGCATCAGAAGCCATAAAATACTCATCTTTACCAATGCCTAACACTAGAGGTGAACCTTTGCGTGCAGCAATTAATTTATTGGGATGATTTTTTGACATGATAACAATGGCATACGCTCCTACTACTTCGTGAAGTGCCAAACGAACTGCTTCATCTAACTCACAATTCGTGTTGTCTTTAATATCTTCAATCAGATGAATAAGTACTTCAGTGTCGGTATCACTCAAAAACACGTGACCTCTTTTAGTCAATTCCTCTTTGAGTGTACCGTAGTTTTCAATAATTCCGTTATGAATGATTGCTAAGTCGCCACTTTGCGACAAATGTGGGTGAGAATTTCTATCGTTGGGTTCACCATGCGTAGCCCAACGTGTGTGCCCCATACCTAGGTGACCGTGTACATCTTTGTCCGCAACTTCTGCTTCTAAGTCAGCGACTTTCCCTTTCTTTTTGTAAACATTTAATCCGTTATGTAACAGCGCTACTCCTGCGCTGTCATATCCACGATACTCTAATCTTTTTAATCCTTTAATGATAATTGGATAAGCTTCGCGATGGCCGATGTAAGCAACTATTCCACACATAATTTAAAGTTTTGTGTAAGTAACAATTAATACTATTTTGAAATTGGGGTCAGTCAGTGAGTTAGCAATTACCACACGTTCTGAGTTTGTATTTGGAGTTAAGGTTTTCAAGAAAAATCCTTTGTTATTGTGCGTACCGTTAATCAGTTTTTGGAAATATCTTTTGATATTAAAACGGTAACGCGTAAGCGAAACGCCATTCACATTTTCTACTTGACGAACACCGCCATAGTGGCTCAGGCCTTCATCTTCTAAACTAACCGGTCCGTCAAAATCGCTTACTCGAAACAAATCTAAGAGCAAAGGAGCCAAGTAAGAAGTATCCGTGCTTTGTGTCAGTATCAACTCGGCTTTGTTGATAGCAATATTCTTAGGGAAACTGTCTAAATCAACAATTTCTAAACGAGCATAAGTACCCGCTCCACCTTGAACAAAACTATTCATTCCTGGTTGTGCTGTTGTGGTGCTCAGAGCTGATTGTGCTGGGCTCCCAGTGTAATTATTGTCAATATGATTGACCGAAATACCCGATGTTGGGATAAATAATTGTAGTGAATCTTCCGTATCGTTTCTATAAAAGAGAGTGATGCCGGAAATGGCAGATTTTAAGTCTAAGTAAACTAAACCGTTGCCGGAATTTGAGCTAACAGTTACATATAACCCCTTAAACAATTCTAAGAAAGCAGTATTGTTTACTAAGTTTAATGTGTCAGATTGTAGAATTTGATTACCGAAACTAGTTGTTAAAGGAATTCGCAATTGTGGTGCTTTCTTAACACCAACTACTACAACACTATCCGTTAAATTTGGAACATAATTAGTCAACTGCCCAATAGTTGGGAGTTTAACCTGAAACGCATCGTTAAGGTTGTAATTGAATGTGTCAATGTTTTGATTAAGTTGATACACCACTAAGTTAATAGGTTGATCAAACTTGCCGTACTTGCCGGAGTATTTTAAACTTAGAACTACAGAATCTAACAAAGGATTTGCCCCAAAACTCACATTGTTTTTACTCAAGCGGCATTGTGTATAAAAAGAAGTAGCCGTTTTACCAAATGCCGGGTCATCAATATGCCCCAATGTAACAGTAGCTACGTTGTTTGATTTAAGAGGGTTTTCGCGAACGGTTCGTGAGTTGAAATATAGCGTGTCTTTATCCAATGATAAATTATCATCGTCCGTTAACAAATCGTTATCTTCAATGCTGGGGTCTTTGCAGCCCGTAAAAGAAAAGAAGCACCAGCAAAGTAATATTGCCGGTGCTAATTTAAGTATGGTATTGTAGTTAATCAGTCTAGGAGTTCTCACTTAGCAAATAAAATCATTTAACGCACAAACGCTTAGTTCGACAGAATATTTTTATAAAACTGTGTGAACATAGGCATGGTGGTTTCTTCCTCTGCTGTGATGTTTAATACTTTTTTGCCTTTAGCTTTTTTGAGTTGAATAGTGATTTTTTCGTCCAAAGATTCACCAACCATCAATGCATCAGCAAACTCTAAGCCGCCAAGGTGCAGACTAGTGTTGTCTCCTCCTTTGAAGAAGTCGATGTGTTTTTTGGAAATTTCTTCGCTAATTACCAACTTGGTAACAAAATCGGCTTTTAACTTTCCGTCAAACTCATTTTTCATTACGGAGTACACCACTTTAGCATTAGCAAAAACAGGGTCATCTTTGTAAGTTGTTTTGAGATACATAGGAATAAGACTTGTCATCCAACCGATGCAGTGAATAATGTCAGGTGGCCAACCAAACTTGCGAACGGTCTCCAAAGCACCCTTACAGAAGAAAATCATACGATCAGAGTTGTCCTCAAAGAACTTCTCATTTTCATCATGAAACACCAACTTACGCTTGAAGAAATCTTCATTGTCCAAGAAATAAACTTGAAGACGAGCCCCCGGCAATGAAGCTACCTTAATTACCAATGGAAAATCTTCATCATCAATGATTACGTTTATACCCGAAAGGCGAACTACTTCGTGCAATCTGTGGCGTCTTTCGTTGATAGTGCCAAATTTTGGCATCAACACTCTAATTTCCATACCCGTTTCTAACATGTGTTTGGGTAACTCGTTGGCTATTTTAGAAACCTCTGTCAAGGCTAAATACGGATCCATCTCTTGCGTGATGATTAAGATTTTCTTTTTTTCCATATAATTGATTTGATTTGTTGGCTATGTTTCAACGCTCTATTTAATTAGCGGATGGCAAAGATAATAATAAAAAACCGAAAGAAACCAAAGTAACTATCCCTAAAAGTGTTAAGTCGCTGAATTATGCTCCTACTGAAACATACTAAAGACCTTGATAATCAATATAAAAGATGGGGAAAAGCAGGTTTAAAAATTGGTTTTGTTCCGACCATGGGCGCACTACATTCCGGCCACATTTCGCTCATAAAAGCTAGCAAAAAGCAAGCAGACATGACCGTTTGTAGCATTTTTGTGAACCCTACGCAGTTCAACGATCCGACAGATTTTGCCAAATATCCCAGCACACTATCTTCGGATATTGAATTGCTCGAAGCCGCGGGTTGCGATGTGCTATTTTTGCCTTCGGTAGCAGAAATTTACCCTAACGGCACAGTCATCAAACGTGAAATAAATTTTGGTTTTATGGCAGACACACTGGAGGGCGAACACCGTCCCGGCCATTTTCAGGGCATGGCGCAAGTAGTAGAGCGACTGCTACGTATAGTCAAGCCCGATTTACTTTTTATGGGATTAAAAGACTATCAGCAGCAGATGATTGTTGGCGAACTTATCACCAAGAAAAAACTAGCTACAAAGTTAATCGCCTGCCCCACGGAGCGAGAGAGAGATGGACTAGCTAAAAGCTCAAGAAATATACGTTTGGACGAAAAGTCGAGAAAAATAGCCATTGAACTCTCCAAAGCATTGAAGCAGGCTAAACAAAAAGTAAAACTTAAAACAAAAAGCATTGCGGATGTGCAAGCGCTAATCTCCGCTCAACTTTCAGCACATCAAGATATATCACTTGAATATTTCGCTATCCGAAATGCCAAAACCTTAGCTATTCCAAAATCTAAACGTGAAAAACTAGTGGCACTAGTGGCTGCCAAAATTGGTGGCGTACGTTTGATAGATAACATGTTTCTATAGTCCTTTGGCCAATGCTTTCACCGACCGGTCGTGTATTTGTACATGATAGATAGTGAAATACAACAACTCGCGAATAGTCATTTTACCTAACAAAGGATGAGGCACTTGATATTGGTCGAGTTGTTCTTCCGAATAAGCATTGATGTTTTTCGCCAATAGCTCTGTTGCTTTTTTCAATTTCTCCATTCTCCTTTGACGAAACTTAATGGGCACCTCTCTTGGAATATACTTGCCGGTGGCTTTGGCGCCATTCTTTAGTAAATGCTCATAATCCGCCACTACTTGCTCATAGCTACGAGAAGCTCTATTTGGATGACCGTAGAGTAAACGTGGAATAAATTTGGGCAAACCAAAAACCATAATGACGGGTGAAACACTCTTTATAATGTGATCAAGCTGCTCTCCGGCAGACCACTTTCCGTCTTTGGTGAAGAGAAAAGCTTCATCACTTAGTTGCTCTAAGGTTTGTACGAATGCTGTATGATGTTCGCTGATTTGTTTTTGTATTTCAGGCTTGTTCATTGTTCGAAAATGTGAAATAGTTTGTAATTAATCTGCAACCTTACATTTTTAGCATAATTCCTACTTCTTTTTACTTTCGCCTCATTATGCAAATATCAGTTTACAAATCTAAGATACATCGTGCTACGGTTACGCAGGCCGATTTGAACTACATTGGCTCTATCACCATCGATGAAAATTTGATGGAAGCCGCCAACTTAGTCGAGCACGAACGTGTACAAATCGTGAATGTCAACAATGGCGAAAGGCTAGAAACTTATGTCATCAAAGGTGAACGCGGTAGCGGCACGATTTGCCTCAACGGTCCCGCAGCGCGCAAAGTAGCTGTTGGCGATATTATCATTATCATTTCTTACTGCAGCTTGACGATGGAAGAATACAAAACTCACCGCCCGGTTACTGTACACGTAGATGCCGCTAACCAACTAACGGACTAAGCGGTGAACAAACACTTAGCCAGTTTTCTGAAACTTGCCATCTCGCTCGGATTGGGCGTTGGGCTGATCTATTGGTTCGTCAGCAAAATGACCCCAGAAGATATTGCCCTGACTAAAGATGCCTTTTCTCGCGCCAATTATTTTTGGATTTTACTAGCTCCTTTACTCGGCTTTGTATCTAATTTTAGTCGAACCGAACGTTGGCGAATGTTGCTTGAACCTACCGGTCATCGCCCCGACTTTTGGAATACATACTTCAGCGTGGTGTTGATGTATTTTTTCAATTTGCTTTTTCCTCGCTTAGGAGAAGTAACTCGTTGCAGTATTTTAGCTCGTTATGAAAATGTGCCACTAGACAAATCTATTGGCACGATGGTAGTTGAACGTATCGTTGATTTGATTTCAATTATTCTCGTGGGTAGCCTAGTTTTGTTTGTAGAATACGACACGCTCTATGCATACTTTAACGAAACGGTACTCAATAAAAAAGCTTCTGAGCCTACAGAAACATCTTATCTCAAATGGATAATTCTGGGAAGTATTGTTCTCATTGGCCTCGGTGGGGCATTTTTTGTGCAACACAAGTATGGCTTTGCACGTCTGAAAGCCTTGTTGATTGAACGATTAAAAGGATTTGCCGAAGGCTTAAAATCAATCCGCTATTTACGCCAACCATTTATGTTTGTGTTCCACTCGGTTTTCATTTGGGTATGCTATTTTCTCATGGTTTATTTTAGTTTCTACGCACTTCCCGAAACAGCATCTCTAGGCGTATTTGCCGGATTAGCTTGTTTATTTATGGGCGGCTTTGCGATGGTAGCCACTCCGGGCGGAATTGGAGTTTATCCCGCCATGATTTCTCAAGTTCTAGTGCTCTATGGCATCAATTCCACTATTGGTTACGCCTTTGGCTCTATCGTTTGGGTAGCTCAAACTGGTTCAGTTTTGGTAGGAGGTGCACTTTCGCTCCTATTGGTAGCAATAATTAATCGAGGTTCATCGTTAGCAAAGAATTAAACCATCAACTCTGTACGTATGGAACTACTCAAAGCAAAAATTTTGACGATGAAGGATTTAGCTAAGCGGGTTGCTTTTTGGCGAATGCTTGGCGATAAAATAGTTTTCACCAATGGCTGTTTTGATATTTTACATCCGGGTCATGTTTATTTGCTTTCGGCTTGCAAACAAGAAGGCGACAGGCTGGTTGTTGGATTAAATGCAGATGTTTCTGTGAAAAGATTGAAAGGGAAAACCCGCCCCATCAACAATGAACAATCGCGCGCTATTGTACTTTCAGCTTTAGGGGATGTAGATGCGGTAATTTTATTTGAAGAGGATACTCCACTCCATCTAATCACTGCGCTTCAGCCCGATGTATTGATAAAAGGTGGTGACTGGGAAGTTAGCACAATTGTTGGAGCTGATGTAGTGAGAGCAAATGGCGGTTTGGTAAAAACAATTCCGTACTTAGACGGACACAGCACTACAGCTATAATAGAAAAGAGCAATTATTAAATTAAAGCGTCAATAATATATAGCTTTCCGTTACATCTAATTTCATCATTTATTTTACTCCCAATCAGCAATTTACCCAATGGCGAGGAGGCAGAAAGGCAAATAAATACATCATTGTTTAATCGCTTGGTGCCTACGCTCACACTGATATAGAAATTTGTAGTAGACGTAAGCACTACACTTCCGGCTTGTATAGTTGCTGATGGAGCAACATTAGCTAAGGGTAACAACTGATTGTGCTGCGCCTCGACTTCGCTGAGTTGTTGGCTAAGCGTTTCTATCTGCTGCGTCATCATTTCTCGAGTGGTTTCAAACTTATCGCCTGCGCTGCTTTTCGTGTCGCTCTGTTGCGCTTCACGAGCTTCGGCTATAGATGCGCGCAACACTGTTATGCGCTCATCTATATCGCTTAAACAAAGCTGAAATAGTTGTTCTCTTAAAGTAGCCATATTACTTTGCGACTATTTCCTTGGGCTTTGTGGCTTGCGCGGATTGAATGCTTTCTTACCAAACGATTTCATGGGCGAATTCTTCGGGTCGTAAACAGGGGCCGGGCCCAATCGTTCCGGCAGCGGTTTCTTGTTTATCTCCGAACCAATCAAATCTTCAATCTTTTGGAACTTACGTTGGTCTTCAGGATTTATAAACGTGATGGCCACTCCGGTTGACTCGGCACGAGCCGTTCTTCCTACGCGGTGAATGTAATCTTCTGCATCGCCCGGCACATCATAGTTCACCACCAAGCCGATGGAGTCAATATCAATGCCTCGCGATAAAATGTCGGTGGCCACCAATATCTGCAAACTTCTGTTTTTGAAGTTGCGCATGGCTTCGTTGCGTTGGTCTTGCTCCAAGTCAGAGTGAATAGCCGCCACGTTGTAACCGCCTTTCTTCAACTCCCGCTCCAGTTGTTTTACTTTATCTTTCGTAGAGCAGAAAATAATAATGCTCGAAATGTCTTTCCCTTTCAGTAAGCCTTGCAGCAACGCCAACTTCTGCTCGTTGTAAGCATTGAATGCCACTTGCAGCACACCTTCTGCGGGTTTCGACACCGCTATGTTCACTTGCTCCGGCTCGTTCAAAATTCGTTTCGCCAAATCCCTAATCTTGTTAGGCATGGTGGCCGAAAACATGATGGTCTGTTTTTTGCCCGGCAAGAAGTTGATGATTTTGTTCAAGTCATCACTAAAGCCCATGTCGAGCATGCGGTCAGCTTCGTCTAGTATCAAATGTTCAATCTTATCAAACTTTACATAACCCATGTTCAAATGCGAAATCAAACGACCGGGCGTGGCGATGATGATGTTCGCGCCTTGGGTCAAGGCTTTTTTCTCTTGGTCAAACGATTTTCCATCGCTGCCGCCATAGATAGCAATGGCGCTGGCCGGAGTGAAGTACGCAAAACCTTGAAAAGCCTCGTCTATCTGTATGGCCAACTCGCGCGTAGGCACAATGATGAGCGTGTTCACGTGCTCAGTAGGGTTCAAGGTCAGTTTGTTCAAAACAGGCAACAAGAACGCTGCCGTTTTGCCGGTGCCGGTTTGAGCGCAGGCGATGATGTCTTTCCCTTTCAAAATAATCGGAATGGCCAACTCTTGTATCGGGGTTGGTTTACTAAAACCCATAGAGTCTAGTCCTTCTAGCAACTCGGGGGCAAAATTTAATTCGTGAAATGTCAATGTGTTAAAATTAAAAAGTGGAACATCGGCTATAGTTCAGTCCGAAGTTCCACCAAGGTTGTTGAATAATGAGGTTAATAAAGATTAGGCTTTGCGTTTCTTCTTTTTTGGAGCGTTGGTGTTTTCGTCTACCCACTCTCCGTCACGGTGTTCGCCCAAAACCACTACTTCTTTGCTCTTTCTGTAGTCTTCTGCGGCTTTCAACATCTCTTCTTTGGTGTCGTTTCTCAATTTGATGCCACTGTTTGCGCCTTTGTTGTGCACTTCAATGTAAAATCCGTCTCTTAATCCTTTCTGTCTTGTTGGTGGTCTTCCCATAATATTAATGTATTTGAAATCGAAATATAGACTAATATTTCAATTTTCCAACAATCCCGTTGTTCACTTGTTGTTACCCTTGCCTATGCTATATTCGCAACGTCTAAAAAAAATTAACATGAATTTTGAATTATCCGAAGAGCATTTAATGATTCGCCAAGCGGCTAGAGATTTTGCTCAAAACAGTTGTAAGCCTGGCGTCATCGAGCGCGACACGAACATGACCTTTCCTAAGGAACAAGTACAACAAATGGCCGACCTCGGCTTTTTGGGCATGATGGTGTCACCGGAGAATGGCGGTGGCGGCATGGACACCTTGAGCTATGTCATCGCTATGGAAGAAATCTCTAAAGTAGATGCCTCTACCTCGGTAATCATGAGCGTGAACAACTCGCTGGTGTGCTGGGGCCTCGATGAGTTCGGCACTGAAGCGCAAAAGAAAAAATACCTTGTTCCCCTAGCCAAAGGCGAAAAGATTGGCGCGTTTTGCCTCAGCGAACCCGAGGCGGGCAGCGATGCCACTTCGCAGCGCACCATAGCCGTAGACATGGGCGACCACTATTTACTCAATGGCACCAAAAACTGGATTACCAACGGAGGCAGCGCCTCTACCTATTTGGTCATTGCGCAGACCGATGCCAGCAAAGGCAGCAAAGGCATCAACGTGTTGATTGTAGAAAAAGGAATGCCCGGCTTTGAAGTAGCGAAGAAAGAAGATAAACTCGGCATCCGTGCCAGCGACACCCACACCTTGCTTTTCAGCGATGTGAAAGTGCCCAAAGAAAATCGCATTGGCGAAGACGGCTTCGGCTTCAAGTTCGCCATGAAAACCCTCAGCGGTGGTCGCATCGGCATAGCCGCCCAAGCCCTCGGCATAGCCGCAGGCGCCTACGAGTTGGCCGCAGCCTACGCGCAACAACGCAAAGCCTTCGGCAAAGAAATCATCCACCACCAAACCATCGCCTTCAAACTAGCCGACATGGCCACGCGCATCGAAGCCGCTCGTTTGTTGGTCTACAAAGCCGCTCGCCTCAAAGACGAAGGCAAAAACTACGACCAAGCTTCGGCCATGGCCAAAGTCTTCGCTTCCGAAACCGCCATGTGGGTAGCCACAGAGGCCGTGCAGGTGCACGGAGGTTATGGTTATGTGAAAGAATATCACGTAGAGCGCCTTATGCGCGATGCCAAAATCACGCAGATATACGAAGGCACCAGCGAGGTGCAACGCATCGTCATCTCCAGAGGGGTGTTGAGCTAAGCCAAGGGCTGCAAATAATACTTTTGATAGAGCCGCTCCAGCAATGGGGCGGTTTTTTTTTTGTTGTGAAATCCCCACCCGCGCTAGCGTTAGTCTGATTTCGATCAGAGCATAATCGGCTTCAGCCAAAAGATAATTGGCTTTGACCAAATAGAAATCTATATCTGTTAAAAGAAATTAAGCAGCCGCTCGTTTCAGGCGGTCGTTGATGGCGCGGCCAAGGCCTACGTCCGGCACACGGACGGCAATGATGTAGTCTACGTCCGTTTCGTCAAGGGTGCGCATGGCGGCAAAGAGATGTTTGGCGGCTTCTTTCAAGCTGCCTTTTTCGGAAAGCAGTATTTGATGATGGTCGGGCACGCCCACCACTTTTTTATCCCAAGCGATGACACCCACTCGGCTCAGTTCATCGTCTGTGATGTCAAACGCATCGGTGAGCACCAGGCGCTTGCGAGGGGCATAGTGGCTCTTCAACATGCCGGGGCTTTTGGGGTCGGAGCTCGTGTTGGTCTGCACCAACACCTTGCCCACCACACGCTCTATCTCCTCGATGGCCAAACCACCCAAGCGATAGACCAGGGCTTGATTATTTTCAAAGCCCACGATGGTCGACTCCACGCCTATCTCTGTGGCGCCCCCTTCGAGGATGTAGGGAATGCGGCCATGCAATTGGTCATAGACATGATAAGACGTGGTAGGGCTGATGTAACCAAAGGGATTAGCACTGGGCGCTGCCAACGGAAAAGCCAATTGCTGCAAAAGCGACAACGTAAGCGGATGATTAGGAATGCGCACGGCCACAGTTTCTAAACCGGAGGTCACTAAATCGGGAATACAACTTTGACGCGGCAACAGCACCGTGAGCGGGCCGGGCATAAATGCCTCCATCAAATCCAAAGCACGCTGCGGCACTTGCTGCGTATATTTGATAACTTCATCGAGGCTGTGGGTATGCACAATCAAGGGGTCGAAGTAAGGTCTGTTCTTTACCGAAAAAATCTTGAGCACCGCCTCTTCGTTGAGTGCATTGCCCGCTAAACCATAAACGGTTTCTGTAGGAATGCCTATCACGTTTCCTTGTTCTAAAAACTGTTGAGCGAGATTGATGTCGGTGCCGATGATTGTTTCCATTGCCGCGCCAAAATAAAAAATCCCGGGCTGAGAACCCGGGAAATTTTGGACACACTAACTAAGGAGAGAGAGTTGTGGTGCAGCGCACCGATTATATGTTGCTTAGTCTACATTGTCGTGTAGGTAAGTGTTGTTCTTTTTGATTTCGGGACGGTCGAAAGCATCGTTGCCTACGGAGTATCTCGACACTTCATTTTGTGTAGAGTATTCACTGTCGCTGTTCACATCCAAGCCTTTTCTTTTGTAAGCCGGTTCGTTTTCGAGGTCGCTCAAATTTTGTTTGTTGCCCACGCGATAGCTTAAGCCCGCCAACACACGCTTTCTGTCTTCCAAATCTTTGTTCAATTCTTCCGTCTTGTAAGCTTGAGTAGTTTCGGTTTCGTAGCTGCGCTTGTGGTATGTGATGATTTCTTCTTCCACTACATTTTGCTCTGCCAAAATGATAGGTTGCTCTTCTACTATCTCTTGTGTAGTAGCCGCAGCTTCAAATGTTTCTAAAAGTTTTTGCTCATCGCGAGATACATTAAACTCCACTGAAAACTCATTGGCTTCTTCGCTGGTGATGTCAATCGGAGCAAAGAAATCTAGTTCATCATTCACCGTGTCTAACACTACGTTATCTACCTCAGCAAGCGTTACTTCAGCCACTACATTATTTACCGGAGCTACTGTTTGTGCTACGGTTGTAGTTTCTATTTTATCATTCAATTGATGAACTACTTTTTCTACTACTTGCGAAAAACCAATTTCTTGTTTGGTTTCAAAACCTGTAGCGATTAATGTCACCGTCAATTTTTCGCCAATAGACGGATCATCACAAGCTCCCATCACCACATCAATGTCGATGTTGTCTGCTTGCTCTTGCACAAACTCCATCACTGCACCGATTTCATCCATCGTCACTTGTTTAGTGCCGGTAGTGATATTCACCAACACTCTTCTCGCGCCTTTGATGTTGTTTTCATACAACAAAGGTGAATGTAACGCTCCTTTAACCGCTACTTTAGCACGGTCTTCGCCTTCGGCTGTGGCGCTTCCCATCACGGCTGTGCCACCGCCTTTCATTACTGTCTCCACATCGGCAAAGTCTACGTTCATCTCACCGGGAACAGTGATGATTTCAGAAATAGCTTTGGCAGCTGTAGTTAATATATTATTCGCATGACCAAACCCTTCGCTGCGCGTCAAGTTGCCATACATGTCTCTAATTTTATCGTTATTGATGACTAGCAAAGTATCTACTTCCGCTTTCAATTTATCGATACCATCCTTAGCCGAATTGAAACGCCCTTTGCCTTCAAACCAAAAAGGCGTAGTGACGATACCTACGGTCAAAATACCCATTTCGCGAGCTGTGCGAGCTACCACCGGAGCAGCGCCTGTGCCTGTGCCACCACCCATGCCGGCAGTGATAAATACCATCTTGGTATTTTTGCTCAACAGTTCTTTAATGACCTCTATACTTTCTTCCGCAGCTTGTGCACCTACTTGTGGTTTTGCCCCTGCGCCTAAGCCTTGTGTCAAGGCCGGGCCGAGTTGAATTTTATTTGGAATACGACTCATCTCTAATGCTTGAGAGTCGGTGTTAAGTACCACAAAATTTACGCCTGCAATACCTTGGTCGTACATGTGGTTAACAGCGTTGCTTCCGCCTCCGCCTACACCAAAAACTTTGATGATGGATGATTGCTCCTTTGGCAAATCGAATAAGAATGATGGTTCCATGTGCTTTTGTTTTTCCCTCCTCAACTTCTCACGTTAAGATGGTAGTGAAATAATGTTTGTGTGTCACCACAAAGGTGTTACATAGTTTATGTTTAATAAAACATTTTATGGCTCATTTGTCTACGCTATTTAGTGTAGTGTTGTGTAAAAAGTACAATGAAAAACTCTACTTAAAAAGCAAAAAAATGAGCGCTATTGCAGTAGCGCTCATGGATTGTATGATTATTTTTTTGTAGATGACTAGTTGTCGAAGTCGCCTTTTGCGGCATCATCATCCACAAACCATTTTTTGAATTTATATTCCATGTCTTGCAACAAGTTTTTAAGGCCCGGCTTAGGTTGCTTTTTGTCGTGCATAATCACTTCAACGTGGCGTGTATCTTCCACTTCTTCATGCATCAATTCATCGGTGTTGATTGGCGAAGTTTCAACAGTCGGTATTTCAACAACGACAGTCTCTATCACTTCTGCCACCGGCTGAGGCTTCGGTGTCTCAATGTACAACTCCGGATAAAACTCCAGACGTTCCGGCATATCCATGTCATCATACGATTTGTAACCTTCCAACACCAAGCCAAGACCCGTGGCAAACAACGGGTGCTTATATTCTTCTTTATTGTTGCTCGACACGTAAGAAGTAGGATAACCAATTCTTGCGCTCAATCCTGTGGTGTATTCTACCAATTGTTTTAAGTGTTTCAGTTGCGAGCCACCACCAGTAATTACGATGCCGGCATTCAAAGAATTTACATAACCCGAACTCTTAATTTCGAAATGTACAGAAGTGAAAATTTCTTCTACACGAGCATTGATGATGTGCGCTAGCGTACGCATTGAGATTTCTTTGCGATCGCGACCGGCAATGCCTTGGATAGAGATAATTTCATTCTCATGTGTTTCGCTCGGCAATGCACTACCGAATGAAGTCTTCAACTTTTCGGCCTGTGGCTTCAACAGTTTGCAACCTTCCATGATGTCTTCGGTGATGATGTTTCCGGCAAAAGGAATAACCGCTGTGTGACGAATGATTTTATTTTTGAAGATAGCGATATCTGTTGTTCCGCCACCTATGTCCACCAACACTACGCCTGCTTCTAATTCATCAGCATGCAACACAGCCGCAGAAGAGGCTAATGGCTCTAAGAATAAACCTGCCATTTTCAAGCCGGCTTTCTCCACACATTTTTTGATGTTTTGTGCTTCAGAAACTTTTCCGGTAATGATGTGGAAGTTTGCCTCTAAACGTGAGCCGCACATACCCACCGGGTCAATGATGCCATGATTATTATCAACTGAAAACTCTTGCGGCAACACAGTGATTATTCTCTCACCCGGTTCTAGTGCAATACGATTCATGTTTTGAATCATTTGGCGAATATCCATGCGAGTGATTTCTTCGTCCGGATTATCCATAGTGTAGATGTCGCGGCTTTGTTTGCTGGCGATGTGCTGACCGGCAATACCTACATACACTGATGTCACTTTAAACCCTGACAGACGTTCTGCTTCTGCCACAGCGTCAATGATAGCTTCCGTGGTGTGCTTTATGTTGGTCACCACGCCACGTGAAACACCATGAGAAGGCACTTTGCCAACCCCCAAGATTTGGAGTTTCCCAAACTTATCGCGCTTCGCAACGATTGCTGCAATTTTTGTTGTTCCGATGTCGAGGCCGACAATAATCGGATTTTCTTTGGTGTGGTTTACTGCCATGTTGATTATATTATTGATGTTTTAAATCGTGTCTCTTTTCTCACAAACTACTTGGTTGTCAAATTTCAAATTGATGGTTTTGTAAGCCTCCCAACCAGTTTTGCTCAAGCCTTCTTTATAAAAAATTTTCAATCGCTCAAACTTCTCTTTGGTGTTTGAATTTGGTTTTCCAAAACGAATAATATGATAACCGGTGCGAGGTATCACATTGCACTCTCCATTCTCCAACACCACCACTTGATCGACCAACGCTCTCAAAAAACTATCTTGATTAACCACTGAGAAAAACTGAAAAACTGATTGTTGAACTAAACTATCGCGTTGAGGATTATTGAGTGTTTCAACTTGTCCGAGCACGATGGGTACGTTCGGTGTAAACTTATCGCACAAAGGCATGCGCTCGTTATTTTCGCTTATATAATAGCTAACACCGTCACTGTTTATTACACGAATAATTGGACGCTTTTGTATCAATTGAACATGAGCAATTTGCTGTTGGTCTGTAAAAAGTTGCGCGTCCTCTATGTATGGATTTCTCAATAGAATATGCTCTAAAGTGCGCCAGTCCACCGCTTCAATTTTCCTACCGGACAAACTTCCTCCACTCAGCGAGTTAAGTTGTTCCGTTATATCTTTATCATCAATAAAGTTAATGCCACTTTCATAGTCCACATGAACAGCAAGGCTTTTTACAGTCAATGATTTCTTCTTTTCAGCCGCACTGCTCAACACCACTACAAACAAAACCACCCCGGACAAAATCGAAGTCAGGATGAGAATTTTTTTGAGTATGCGTAAAAATTTCTTCACGTAGCGTTAGTATTGCGTCAAATTTGCAGCACTTAGCGCGGAAAGCTCACTCCACTTGTGTACAGAAACTGTTGAATTGTGGACGAGTGAACAAAAAGAAAGACAGCAAAATTTAGCGAGCGCTCAACATTGTCGCCAACGGACTAACCAACTTATCAATATCGCCAGCACCGATAGTCAACACCACGTCCAATGGACGATTACTCAGATAAGCCAGCACTTCGTCTTTGCTCACCATAACTTTCTCAGCGGTATTGATTTCATCAAAAATCAAAGCCGATGTAACGCCTTCCATAGGCAACTCACGAGCCGGATAAATATCCAACAACACTACTTCATCTACTAGACTCAATGCTTGGGCAAACTCGGAAGCTAAGTCACGAGTTCGAGAAAAAAGATGAGGTTGAAAAATGGCAGTGATTTTTCGGTCGGGATAAATTTCAATGACAGACTCCAGCAAAACACGTATCTCTTCGGGATGGTGAGCATAGTCATCAATGTAAACTACACTCGGCTTGTCGACCAATTTTTCAAATCTGCGTTTTATTCCTTTGAAGGATGCCAGTGCACTTTTGATCTTTTCATCCGTAATTTTCAATTCTTTGGCAATGGTGATAGCGGCAATAGCATTTTCGATGTTATGAAAACCACCAATGTTTAATCGCCAACCGGTGCTTACTTTACCATAATAACTCAATGAAAAAAGATAACCCCCATCAGTTACCCAATATTTGGAGCAAAACACATCAGCGGTTTCGTCATTCAACGAATAAAACGCTTTGTCTAAAACAGGTAACTTATCTTGAATACTCTGTTCGTTTTTAATCACTAAAAATCCATCTTCGGCAATTTTTTCTGCAAAGGTTATGAAAGCTTCATCAATGGCTTCCTTCGTACCATATATATCCAAGTGATCCGTATCTACAGCGGTTATCACAGCCATATCAGGAGCCAAGCGATGAAAAGAACGGTCAAATTCATCAGCTTCTATCACCACCACATCGTTGTAGCCCTGAATAAAATTAGCATTGTAATTGACTGCAATACCACCCAAAAAAGCAGAACAACCAAATTCAGAATGCGTGAGTATGTGAGCAATCATGGCGCTGACCGTTGTTTTTCCATGGGAACCTGCCACAGCAATGGTAAATTTATCCGCTGAGATAATGCCTAAAACTTCGCTACGCTTGCGCAACTCATAATTGTTATCTCTATAAAAATTTAACCCTTGATGATTGGCAGGTATAGCCGGAGTATAGACCACCAAGTCAACTTCCTTAGGCATTTTGTTTACATCATCTTCGAAAATTATCTCCATACCTTCTTTAGCTAACTCATCAGTAAGCGCAGTGGGTGTGCGATCATAACCGCCTACCTGTGCTCCCATCGCTTTGAAGTAGCGAGCTAAGGCACTCATACCTATACCTCCTATCCCAAGAAAATATACTGTTTTAATTTCATTCAACTTTTTCATATAGCACAAATTTTAAATATTTCATCTATAATTCTATCGGCAGCATCAGCAATCGCCATGTTTTTTATATTCTTACTCAATTCATTTTGCAAATTTTCATTATCGAGTAGATCATAAGCCAAACCGATTAAGTTTAATCGAGCTTCATCGTCTTTCACCATCAGAGCAGCTTGCTTATTTACTAAAGCCATGGCGTTGTGTGTTTGATGGTCTTCTGCTACGTTTGGTGATGGCACAAGTATCACTGGCTTACCTACCAACTGCAACTCTGCAATAGATAATGCGCCTGCTCTAGAGATAACTATATCTGCAGCATCGTAAGCTAAATCCATACGATCGATGAATTGATATACTTTCAGGTTATTGCTTCCTTCCGCCAACCGTTTACAATCTTCAAAGTATATTTTTCCGGTTTGCCAAAGCACTTGCACATCGCCTTCCTTTATTCGACTGATGGCAGTTTCTACACTTTGATTAAGTGTGCGTGCGCCCAAGCTACCGCCAATAATGAGTATTGTTTTTTTGTTTGCAACTAAATTAAAATGCGACAATGCAGCTTGTCGATTGCTCACTCTATTGACAATCTCTGCGCGCACAGGATTACCTGTCTTCACCACTTTAGTTTTAGCAAAAACTTTCTCCATACCGTCATAAGCCGTACACACCACTTTTGCTCTGCGTGATAGTATTTTGTTGGTGACCCCCGCAAAAGAATTTTGTTCTTGAATGACAATCGGAATGTTTAACAGCGATGCCATTTGTAACAATGGGCCGCTAGCATATCCGCCCACTCCAATCGCCACATCCGGTTTAAACTTAAAGAGAATAGCTAAAGCCGACAAAAAACTATCGGTCAATTTCAAAGGCAATGTCAAGTTCTTCAACAGCGAACCACGCTGAAATCCGGCTATATTTAAGCCCTTGATTTCGTAGCCCGCTTGTGGCACTTTCTCCATCTCCATGCGTCCGTTTGCACCGACAAATAAAATTTGCGCTTCGGGTTTTCGCTCGCGTATTTTATTGGCAATCGCTAATGCCGGAAAAATATGTCCACCTGTGCCGCCTCCGCTAATGATTACTTTCAACGGTTTCATGCTGTTGCAAGATTTTGTTCTTCTTCTACGTTTCTGCTTACACTCAAAATAATGCCAAAAGCAATACTCGTAAAAATGACTGAGCTACCGCCCATACTCACCAATGGCAAAGTAACACCTGTAACGGGTAAAAGATTAACTGCTACTGCCATGTTGATCATCGCTTGAATGACAAGAGCTGTGCCAAGCCCCACTGCCAACAAAGCCCCAAAAGCTTTGGGTGATTTGATGACAATACGAATACATCTGTACAACAAAAACAGATAAAGAAATACTAAAAATGCTCCGCCAATCAGTCCATACTCTTCAATGATGATGGCATAAATAAAATCAGAATAAGGATGAGGTAAAAAATTTCGTTGGTCGCTACCGCCCGGATTCAATTTAACTATTCCCCCTTTAGCAATCGCTATTTTGGCTTGTAACAATTGATAGTCTTCTTCGCCATTTTCTACAGGCTTCGTAAAGTTTTCAATTCTGTGTTTCCAAGTTAAGGTTCTGCCTTTTAGCAAAGTGTCCGGCAACACAAAAAGTAATAATAAAAACAGTCCGGCTACTAAACCGCTTACACCAACTAGGAGCAAAATATGTTTGATAGCAATTCTGCCGATGAACATGACGAACACCGATGTGAAAAACAAAATTGCAGCCGTAGATAAATTTTCAGGCGCAATGAGCACGGCAGTCAACACTACAGGAAATAAAATTGGAATGAACGCCTGTTTAAAATCATCAATCTGCTCTTGCTTGATAGTGAGCTGACGAGCGAGATACATAATCAACGCCAACTTAGCTAAGTCAGAAGTTTGAAAGGTGAGACCAACTCCGGGTAATGTAATCCAACGACTTGCGCTGTTCAACTCTGTACCAAAAAACATAGTGTATATCAAAAGCGGAATGCTGAGCATCCAAAGAATTTGCGCCACCCGCGAATAGTAGCGATAATCAATCAAATGAATACCAAACATAAGTAGCAGGCCTGCCAATGTCATTATAATTTGCTTGAATAAATAACGTGAATTATTTACTTCCATCTTAAACGCAAGAGTTCCCGTAGCGCTGTAAACTGCGAGCATAGAAAAAATGAAAAGGATAAAAACAATGAGCCATATCATTTTATCGCCTTTCAAAAATCCCCAAGACTTATCAATTATTGCGTTCATTATTATTTAATTCAATTGATGATTAAGCGAACAGATTAAAGCAATTTTTCAATTCTTCTTTATCATCAAAATGTGATTTCACTCCGTTGACTTCTTGATACGTTTCATGTCCTTTGCCGGCCACCAAAATCAAATCCCCTTTTTGCGCCAACAGCACTGCAGTTTTAATCGCTTCTCCCCTATCCGTAATGGTCACTACTTTACGTTTATCCGTAGGTGAAACTCCAGCATTCATCTGCTTTAAAATTTCATCGGGGTCTTCGCTGCGCGGATTATCCGAAGTTAAAATCACTCGATCGGAATAGCGAGTAGCAATCTCTGCCATCAACGGACGTTTATCTTTATCTCTATCTCCACCACAACCCACAACGGTGATGACTTGCTCGTTTCCTTTGCGAAAATCAGCGATGGTTTGTAACACATTTTTGAGTGCATCGGGCGTGTGGGCATAATCAACAATACCCAACTTATCACCCGTAGGCGAACTAACTTGCTCAAAGCGACCAGCGGGAGGTTGCAATGAAGAAAGATGAATTAAACAGTCTTCCTTGTTAACACCAAGCAGTAAAGCCGTAGCGTAAACGGCAGTAAGATTATAGGCATTAAAATCGCCAATCAATCTGGTGTAAAGTTCTACACCATCCACATCGAGATGCAAACCGGTGATCCCATTTTCTAAAACTTTTGTTTTAAAATCTGCCGCACTTTTTACGGCATAAGAATACTTTTTAGCTCTTGTGTTTTGCAACATCACATTGCCATTGCGGTCATCTATATTAGTAATAGCAAAAGCAGTATTCGGCAAATCATCAAAAAATTTCTTTTTCGCTTTGATGTAATTTTCAAACGTCTTGTGGTAATCAAGGTGATCGTGCGTAATGTTTGAAAAAATAGCTCCGGCAAAGTGAAGCCCTGCAATTCTATGCTGATCCACCGCATGAGAGCTTACTTCCATAAAACAATACTCACAATCTTCATCTACCATTTCATTCATGAGCCTATTCAAGCTTATCGCATCGGGAGTGGTGTGTGTAGAAGGAATAACTGATTCATTAATCTGATTTTGCACCGTAGAAAGTAAACCTACATTATACCCCAAAGAGCGAAACAATCTAAAAAGCAAAGTAACAATAGATGTCTTTCCGTTGGTACCGGTTACACCAATTACTTTAATTCGCTTAGATGGTTGATCGTAAAAATTGGCTGCAAGCAAACCTAAAACAGCGGAAGTATTTTCAACTTGAACGTAAGTCACCTCACTGTTCAAATTGCTCGGCAACACTTCACACACAATTGCTTTTGCCCCTTTAGTAATACAGGAATCAATAAATTGATGACCATCAGCCAGTGTACCTTTGATGGCAATAAAGCAATCGCCTTCGCCTATTTTTCTCGAGTCGATTTGCAGTTGATTAACAGACATAAAGAGGTCGCCAACGCATTGCTGTATAGACACTCCTTTAAAAATATCTGCGAATGTTTTCATTCTTTACGCTATCTGATTTTCAATGTAACCATCGTCAATATCGCTAACATGATACCAACTATCCAAAAACGTGATACAATTTTACTCTCGTGCATTCCTAGTTTTTGATAATGATGATGAAGAGGGCTCATCAAGAACACTCTTCTTCCCTCTCCAAATTTTCGCTTCGTATATTTGAAGTAAGCCACTTGAACCATTACACTTAAATTCTCTACAAGAAATATTCCACACATTACCGGTATCAACAACTCTTTGCGAACGATAATGGCTAGCGTAGCTATGATACCACCAATCGCCAAAGAGCCGGTGTCGCCCATAAACACTTGCGCTGGGTAAGCATTGTACCATAAAAACCCTACACATGCCCCTACGAATGCGGCAATAAAAATTACTAATTCTCCCGCGTTGGGGATGTACATTATGTTCAGATAATCAGCAAAAATGATGTTACCTGAAACGTAAGCAAATACTAGAAGTGTGGCGCCAATAATAGCAGAAGTACCTGTGGCTAATCCATCTATTCCGTCTGTCAAGTTTGCACCGTTACTTACCGCTGTGATAATAAAAATGACTACGGGAATAAAAATAAGCCAAGCATAATCTGCTAGTCCCTTATTAATAGAAGTCAGCACTACGCTATAATCGATCTCGTGCGACTTTAAAAATGGAATAGTTGTGGTCGGTGCTTTCTCAGTAAGCATATAATGTACTTTCCCGTTATCATCAGTAATTACAGTCACTTGATTGCTGTCATACTTATAGACCTCACCCATAGAAATTTCTTCTTTCGTTACAACACCAGAATGAAAGTACAGTGTAGTACCAACAATTAAACCAAGACCAATTTGTCCAATTATCTTAAACGTACCAGCCAAACCTTTTTTATCTTTCTTAAACACTTTAATGTAGTCATCGGCAAAACCAATTAAACCGAGCCACACGGTGGTGATAAGCATGATAATGATGTATATATTATCTAAACGAGCAAAAAGTAAAGTGGGGATCAATATAGCTCCCAAGATTAAAAGACCACCCATGGTTGGTGTGCCTTTCTTTTGTGTTTCACCAGCTAATCCTAGCTCTCGAATCGTTTCACCGATTTGTTTTCGGTGCAACATGTCAATCACATTCTTTCCGTATTTCACCGAAATTATCAGCGATAAAATAACTGCAAACGCAGCGCGAAACGAGATGTATTGAAACAATCCCGCGCCCGGAAAATCAAACTGCTGATCGAGAAACTTGAAGAGATAGTATAACATCTGCCTTTAGTTTAGAACCTAATAAACTGCATTTTACAATTGAGAAACAGCTGCTTTAAATTTCTTACCTCTGTCTTCATAGTTCTCGAACAAATCGAACGATGCACAAGCCGGAGACAACAAAACCACTTCACCACTATTGCCTAGACTGTAAGCCATTTTCACCGCATCAGTCATGTTTGATGTGTTGATGATAATGTCAATCATTTTGCCGAAAGCAGAATGCAACTTAGTGTTATCTGAACCTAAGCAAATCATTGCTCTCACTTTTTTGCGAATTAGCGGTTCAAGAACACTGTAGTCATTACCTTTATCAATGCCACCCGCTATCCAGATGATAGGCTTGTTCATGCTCTCTAATGCATACCAAGTACTGTTTACGTTAGTAGCCTTAGAGTCATTGACGAACTCGATGCCGCGAACTTTGGTTACCGACTCCATACGGTGTTCTAATGATTTAAAATCAGACAAACTCTCGCGAATTTGCTCTTTGCGAAGTCCGTAAGCGTTGGCAACGATACCTGCTGCCATTGAGTTGTACACGTTGTGGCGTCCGCTCAATCCTAGTTCTTGAATACTCATAGTAAATTGGTTTTGGTTTTTAAGGTTTATGATAACTTGTTCGTTATGTGTGTATGCGCCTTCTTCTACCATTGTGTCGTAGCTAAAAGGAATTTTTTTAGCCTTCGTAGGATATTTATCTAAGTTGGCCATTGTGATTTCATCATCGGTGTTATAGATAAACAAGTCATCTTCGGTTTGATGGCGAGTGATAGCAAACTTGGCGGCTACGTAGTTCTGTAACTCATAATTGTATCGATCTAAATGATCCGGAGTAATGTTAGTCAACACAGCAATGTTTGGCGAAAATGTGTGAATATCATCTAACTGAAAACTAGAGATTTCTAAAACATAGTAATCAAAACTTTCAGTCGCCACTTGATAAGCAAAGCTTTGCCCAATGTTACCACCGAAGCCCACATTCAATCCGGCATTTTTTAAAATATGATAGATTAGTGAAGTAGTTGTTGTTTTACCATTCGAGCCGGTGATGCCTACAATTCTTGCAGAAGTAAACTGCGCAGCAAAATCAATTTCACTTACTACTTCAATTCCTTTTTCGCGGATTGCTTTTACGATAGGTGCTTTATCCGGAATGCCCGGACTTTTCATCACCAAGTCTGCATTTAAAATTTTATCAATGGTGTGCGTACCTTGTTCAAAATCTACTTTCCATTCATCAAGCATTGATTTGTACAATGGCTTAATGGCACCTCCGTCACTTACAAACACCTCATAGCCGTGCTTGATGCCTAGCACTGCTGTGCCGCATCCACTTTCACCTGCCCCTAAGATGACTAATCGCTTGCTCATGATTATCTTAATTCTATTGCTACAACTGTTCCTTTATTCACTCGCTCACCCGGCAACACGCTCTGGCTAACTACTTTACCAAAACCTGAAACATTCACTCGCAAACCTTCACCTTCTAAGAGATACAATGCATCGCGCATAGTCATGCCCACCACATCAGGCATCAAATCTTTTGTCAACTCTTTTTCTATCAATGATATCTGTTGGTTAGATTGTGTCACCGTAGCCCAATCTCCGGTAAATTGATTCACCTTCTTTCCCAAATAACTATAGACAGTCGCTAAGTCAGCAGCAAATCCTTTTGAAACAATTGGCATTGATATACTCGCCACAGGTGTATTGAAAGGTTTGTGCATCTGCAAGTTGAGTGAGTATACTTTATCAGCTACTTCTTTAAAAATACTTCCTGCTACTAAATTGCCGTAATATCCGTTTGTGCTCGGAGAGTTTATCACCACAATCATCGAATACTTTGGATCCTCAGCAGGGAAATATCCGCAAAAAGAGGCTTGATATACTTTCGCTCCATCTTTTTTATACCCTTTACTTCCTTGTGCAATAACAGCTGTACCCGTTTTGCCCGCTACTCGCAAATAATCTGTTTTCAAGTTCATGGCTGTACCATTCTCCACTACACCTTCTAGTATTTTTCGAAGTTGTTTTACCGTTGACTCACTCAACATATCCTCTTTGAGTATAGTCGTATTAATCGTGTCTACGGTCTGATTATATGATTTTATTCTGTCTACTAAATGCGGTACAACCATTGTTCCATTATTGGCAATTGCATTGTAAAACATAAGGGTATGTAGTGGAGTAATCTGCAATTCATACCCATGTGCCAGGTAAGCGGTTGATACCCCACTCCACTTTTTCACATCAGCTAACTTTGGTTGCGCAGCACCCGATAATTCAATGTCAATTTTCTTTGTAAAACCAAAATCTTCTAAATGATTATAAAACTTTTTTGGAGTGGCCGAGTAATTAGCATATGCTAGTTTAGCCACAGCTACATTTGAAGATATTTCGATAGCACGCTGAAGTGTTACCACAGGAATTTCGGGAGCTTCGTGATCTTTTATAGGTAGATTATAAAATGTAGCAATACCGTTACCCATATCCACCTTCGTGTTAGCAGTAACTAACCCATCTTCCATCAAAGCAGCAACAGTAGCCAACTTAAATGTTGAACCCGGCTCTGTAGCTTCGCCTACAGCAAAATTGAAGTTTTCACCATAGGTTGAATCTTTATTTGTACTCAAATTGGCAATTGCCTTAATCTTTCCGGTTTTCACTTCCATCAACACTACGCAACCGTGACCGGCCTGATGGTGTTGGAGTGCGCGATACAAAGCATCTTCAGCCACATCTTGCAACTCAATATCTAAATTGGTATAAATATCGTGACCCGGCTCCGGTGTGATTTGCTCTTTGCTATCCAAAGGAATGGTAACACCTCCTGCAATTTTTTGCACCATCACTTTGCCTTGTGTGCCTTTCAAAATTTCATCAAACTTTCCTTCTAATCCCACCATACGACCATCACTATTAGTGAACCCAATTGTTCGTTTGGCCAACAAACCAAATGGCATCAAACGCTTGTCGTTTTGTACAGCAATCATGCCGCTTTTGTATTGTCCTTTGCGAAACAGCGGCCACGACTTCATGTCTTCCATTTGATTGTAAGTAACATTACGTTTCAATAAATAGTAACGGCTTCTTTTTCTATACTCCTTTTTGAGTTCAGCTTTGTATTGATCTGATGATTTATCGCCAAAAGTTGTGGCGAGGAGAATAGATATAGAGTCTACGTGCTGCTTAAACAACTCAGGATTATTCTGCAGTGTTTTGAAATCAATACGTACATCGAATGTTGGAAGCGTGGTCGCTAACAGGCGACCATTTTCAGAATAAATATTTCCTCGTTCCGCAAAGATTGTTTTTGGGAAAATAGTCAAGCTATCTGCCAAACTTCTATAGTGCTCACCTTGCACCATTTGAATATAACCGGCTCGAACAACAATAGATAAACCCAAAAGGCACATCGCCACAAAACCTAAGTTTGCCCGTAAGAGTATTTCTTGCCTTTTGTTTGCCACTGTGCTTTACTTCAATTTATATTTTACTGCTGCTATATTTTGTCAGGTAGCTACAGCTTGTTCTTTGTTAATCTTTTTTGGTTTCCGTCACTTCAATTTTGAAAGGCGGAACACGCAATTCTTTTATGCCTTGCGATTGCACCAACTTGGCGACTTCGCTTTGCTTACTTTTCTGCATCAATCCGCTACTAGTGGTCATGTATCGCCAGCGCAACTGCTTCACTTCTTTTTCCATACGCGTAATTTTTCGCGCAAAATCTTCGGCCATGTTAGTGTTCGCAATGT
>Ga0315903_10002434_pt1 | contig 27361 bp, 25 predicted proteins | sample LakEriMetagenome_7_FD_203524 | JGI IMG/M metagenome (GOLD analysis project Ga0315903, IMG submission 203524) | Freshwater fungal communities from buoy surface, Lake Erie, Ohio, United States - Buoy 2 MA119 | ecosystem: Environmental > Aquatic > Freshwater > Lake | place: USA: Lake Erie, Ohio... | reverse complement strand
AAGCGCATGCTGCCACTAGAAGTTGTTGAATCATCAACACCTGCTCCTGCTGGGCTTCTGCCTATGTATGAGTTTGAACCAAATGCAGGAGAAGTTCTCAACGCACTTCTTCCTCGCTATATCCAGGCAAGAATCTTCAACGCGATGTTGCAATCAGCTGCCTCTGAGCATGCTGCTCGTCGTCGCGCTATGAAGTCAGCAACTGACAATGCTGATGAGTTAATCAAGTCGCTCACACGACTTGCGAATGCGGCCCGTCAAGCCGAAATTACCCAGGAAATCAGTGAAATTGTTGGCGGCGCAGACGCGTTGTCATCAGCTAGTGCAGGGAGTGAATGATGTCAGCAACAGGTAAAGGCCGCGTAGCCCGAGTTATTGGACCGGTGGTGGATATTGAATTCCCCGCGGATTCAATGCCATCGATCTTTAACGCGCTTCACGTAGAGACCACCATGAGTGGAACTACACGTACCTTGACGCTAGAAGTAGCACAGCACATTGGTGACAACCTCGTGCGCGCTATCTCTATGCAGCCAACAGATGGAATGGTCCGTGGTGCCGAGGTAACAGATACTGGCGCTGCGATCTCTGTCCCTGTCGGCGATGTCACTAAGGGTCACGTGTTCAACACACTTGGCGAATCCCTCGACGTTCCAACATCTTCTCTGGATATCAAGGAGCGCTGGCCAATTCACCGCAATGCACCAGCATTCGATCAACTTGAGTCAAAGACAGAGATGTTTGAGACCGGCATCAAAGTTATTGACCTTCTCACACCATATGTAAAGGGCGGAAAGATCGGCCTCTTCGGTGGTGCAGGTGTAGGTAAGACAGTTCTTATTCAGGAAATGATTTATCGCGTAGCTGAAAACTTCGGTGGTGTATCTGTATTCGCCGGTGTTGGTGAGCGTACTCGTGAAGGTAACGACTTGTTCCTTGAAATGACAGAGACTGGCGTTATCAATAAGACCGCCTTGGTCTTCGGTCAGATGGATGAGCCACCTGGCACGCGTCTACGCGTTGCACTTTCAGCTCTCACAATGGCTGAGTACTTCCGCGATGTTCAGAAGCAGGACGTTCTCCTCTTCATCGATAACATCTTCCGCTTTACTCAGGCAGGCTCTGAAGTATCAACACTGCTTGGCCGTATGCCATCTGCTGTGGGATACCAGCCAACTTTGGCGGACGAAATGGGTCAGCTCCAAGAGCGCATCACGTCAACACGTGGTCACTCGATTACATCAATGCAGGCAATTTACGTTCCTGCAGATGACATCACCGACCCAGCTCCACACACAACATTCGCCCACCTTGATGCAACAACAGTGTTGTCTCGTCCGATCTCAGAGCTTGGTATCTACCCAGCTGTGGATCCACTTGACTCAACTTCACGCATCTTGGATCCACGCTATATCGGTGAGCAGCACTTCCGTGTTGCAAACCGTATTAAGCAGATCTTGCAGCGTTACAAGGATCTTCAGGACATCATCGCTATCTTGGGTATCGATGAACTTTCAGAAGAAGATCGCATTCTTGTAGGACGTGCTCGTCGCATCCAGCGCTTCTTGTCACAGAACACTTTCGTGGCGAAGGTCTTTACAGGTATCGAAGGTTCATTCGTTCCTCTTTCAGAGACGATCGAAGCATTCGAAGCACTTGCAGATGGAAAGTACGATCACATTCCTGAGCAGGCATTCTTCATGTGCGGTGGCCTCGACGATGTCGAGCGCAAGGCTGCAGAATTGTTGAAGGCATAACAATGGCTCTTACCGTCGCACTAGTTTCGCCAACACAGAAGGTGTGGAGTGGAGAAGCAACATTTATCTCAGCTCGCACGACAGAGGGTGACCTTGGAGTTCTTCCAGGGCACGCTCCTTTGTTTGGCGTACTAGTCGACGGAGCTGTAAGCATTAAAGGTGTAGATGGAACCATCACTGAATTCAATGTCAGTGGTGGATTCCTATCTGTTTCAAATGATCGCGTCTCGATTCTTACAGAGAGCGTCGGATAATCCTACAGATTGTGTTCGGTCTGGATTAAGCGGACTGTCTTTGATTTTCCACGCATGACGAGTGAGTTACTGGTCGCACCAAATTTTGTGTATCTGACACCTTGAACTAGCTCTCCGTCAGTAATTCCTGTCGCTGAAAGAAAGACATCATCGGAGTTACAGAGATCAGAGGTTGTGAGAACGCGAGATTCAGTGACGCCGTCTTTATGTAGCTGGCCTTGAATTGCACCACCTAAACAGATCATCGCAACTGCGGTGATTACACCTTCCGGTGTTCCGCCGATACCCATGAGAAGATCAATTCCGGTATCTGGACGAGCAGTCTCAATTGCTGCTGCAACATCTCCATCTTGAATCAGTTTAATTCTCGCACCGGTTGCGCGTATCTCTTCGATAAGCCCAAGGTGGCGAGGACGATTGAGAACGACGACGGTAATATCACTAACTTTCATTGATTTAGCTTTCGCAACTGCTGCGATATTGTGCGCAACGGAAGCGGTAATGTCGATGACAGAGGCCGCTTCAGGGCCGGTAACTATCTTGTTCATGTAAAAACTATCCTGCGGATCAAACATTGAGCCACGCGGTGCCAGCGCGATTACACTGATTGCGCCATTCATGCCTTGCGCTGTCAGCGAGGTTCCATCAATGGGGTCGACTGCAACGTCACAGTTTGGGCCATCACCATTTCCGACTTGTTCTCCGTTATGAAGCATTGGCGCTTGATCTTTCTCGCCTTCACCGATGACAACAACTCCAGACATATCAACTGTGTTGATCATCGCGCGCATAGCTTTTACCGCTGCGCCATCTGCTAAATCTTTCTCACCACGTCCAACCCAAGGTGCTGCAGCTAGCGCTGCAGTCTCCGTCACGCGAACTAACTCAAGGGCTAAGTTGCGATCTGGAATCATGCTATTTACTCCCTAGTCACATCTGCGCCGAGTGCGCGTAACTGTTCTGCAAACTCAGGATAGCCACGATCGACATGGAATGCTCCATCAACGGTGGTAACACCCTCGGCGACAAGGGCTGCAAGAACTAATCCAGCTCCGGCACGAATATCAGTAGCCTCAACTGGAGCACCAGAAAGCTGTGAGATACCGTGAATTGAGGCGTGGTGGCCATCGACATGCACCTGTGCGCCAAGGCGACTAAGTTCATTGACAAACATAAATCGAGATTCGAAGACATTTTCAGTCACAAGGGAATCACCATCTGCAATTGAATTCATGGCGATAATAAATGGCAGCAAGTCAGTAGCAAAACCAGGATAGGGAAGTGTTGCAACATCAACAGCAGTTGGACGTTGCTCCATCTTTACACGCACGCCATCTGCGGTAGATGTAACTATTGCTCCAGCAGAAGTTAACTTCTCGAGCATGACTTCCATGTGATCAGCGCGTGCACCGTGAATAGTGATATCACCTTGTGTCATCGCTGCGGCAAATGCCCACGTACCGGCGATGATGCGATCTGTGACGGTAATGTGATGAGCAGGAGTTAACTCTTTAACGCCAGTAATTGTGATGACGGGCGAACCAAGTCCTTCTATTTTTGCACCCATCGAGATGAGGAATTCTCCGAGATCAACTAAATCTGGTTCGCGTGCCGCGTTTTCAATAGTGGTGACACCTTGGGCTAAAACAGCCGCTGTCATGAGATTTTCGGTTGCGCCAACACTTGGAAAATCTAGTGAGATTGCTGCACCTGTTAAACCTTGCGGCGCTTCAGCAATAACATATCCATGTTCAACGTGGGCTGTTGCACCTAGCGATTCAAGACCCTTGATATGAAAATCTAATCCACGAGAACCGATGGCATCTCCGCCTGGCAAGGCGACTTCTGCGCGACCAATTCGCGCAACGAGTGGACCTAAAACATTTATTGAGGCACGCATCTTGCGCACGAGATCGTAATCGGCTCGATGTGATGGAGTGGCTGGAACATCGATCGTCAGGAGCGCACCTTCATGAGTAACTGTGCACCCGAGGCGTCGCAGCAGATCCGACATGATCTCAACATCAGCAATAGCTGGAACGTTTGCGATCGTGGTCTTACCGACGGCCAAAAGGGATGCTGCCATCAATTTCAGGACCGAGTTTTTAGCTCCACCTACGTAGACCTCACCGACCAGTCTGGCGCCGCCATGTATGCGGAAGCGATCGTCCTGATGGAGATCGTGCTGAGGTGCCATAGTGGCATTCTACTTATAAGGTAGCTCCATGGTTAATCTCACGCGTATTTATACAAAGACTGGCGATGACGGCACAACATCTCTTGGAGATATGAGCCGTACCTCAAAGAATGATCCTCGCCTTGAGGCGTATGCAACTGTCGATGAAGCTAATTCAACGATCGGCGTAGTTCTCGCAACAGATGCGTTAGCCGATGATGTCCGTGCCTTGCTTGTGCGAATTCAGAATGATCTCTTCGATGTGGGCGCCGATCTTTGTACACCAGTGGTGGATGCGCCAGCATTTGAGCCACTACGCGTTTTAGAATCACAAGTTGTCTATCTGGAAGAAGCAATCGACAAGTACAACTCAGAACTTGAATCATTGCGTTCATTTGTACTTCCATCAGGAACTCCGGCAGCAGCTCACCTTCATGTTGCTCGCACAGTTGTTCGTCGTGCAGAGCGTTGCACGTGGGCGGCTATTCACGCATTCGGCGGGGGAGTCAATCCTCTGACAGCAAAATATCTCAATCGCTGTTCAGATCTTCTCTTCGTTCTTGCACGTATTGCAAATAAGGAGATTGGCGATCAGCTCTGGGTTCCAGGTGCTAATCGTTAATTTCTAGCGGCTCAAATAGGTGTTGCTAGGCACCTTCTCAGTTGTTTGATCCTGATGGCAGGTAATTCCAATAGCAACTACGGCAATCGATCCTGAATAGAGTTCTCCTGAAGGCAACACCAAGGTAACTACTTCTTTAGCAGCTGACTTCTTTGCAAGAGTGCGCAACATTCCCATAGTTAAGAATGAGCCAGCAAGATCTGGATTTGGGGTAATCACCTTTGAATCTATCTCCCAATATACGCAGCCAATTAGTGAAGCTACTTGCAGTCGACCGCATGAATACTCTTTGCATACCGCGATTGCTTTAGCCAATGAAGTATTTCCGGCTGCCACATTCATCATTACTTCTACTGATGGTGTCCGCCAGTAAACATCATCCATCACTTTAAATCCCAAAGGTGGCCACTTCGGTGATGGCGAGGGAGCGATTGGATTTCGCTTCGTCTTCTTAACAGCTGGCTTCTTAGTCGGTGTTGCCTTCTTAGTTGCAGTTGCTTTTGGGGTCGGCGTTGGAGTGGCTTTCACAGTCGCTTTTGGGGTCGGTGTCGGTGTCATTGTTGCAGCGATACCTGTTGCAGGAATCAGTGCAAGGCAGAGCCCGATTACTAAGGCAGCGCGTCTCATCGGTCACTCCACCTAAATGTGCGAAGCGAGAATACGAGACCAATCACAAGCCAGATTGTAATCACTACGAAAGATTTACCAATCTCCCACTGGCCGGCTACTTCCTGTGAAGCAAATGAATCCGGGAGAAAGACTGAGCGCATCGCTTGAGTCATCCACTTGAGCGGGAAGATTGCGCCTACTTGCTGCATCCATGTAGGAAGTTGAGTAAAAATGAAGAAGACTCCGCTGATAAATTGCAGAACAATTACAACGGGGGATACAACAGCTGATGCTCCGCGCCCACTCTTTGGAATGGCAGAGAATGCGATTCCGAGTGTTGTCGATGCTGCGCTTCCCCAAATAATCAACCAGGTAAAGGTGAACCACTTGTATGGATCGGTGGGTAAGTCAACGCCGAAGAATGCGACTCCTGCTGCAAGTAAAAGAATCACTTGAATGATCATGGTGGCAAATACCAGGATTGATTTTCCAATGAAATAGCTAGCTGCAGCCATAGGAGTGCCACGTAATCGTTTAAGTGAGCCGAATTCTCGTTCGATTGGAATCATGATGGCGAGATTCTGGAAACCTGAATTAACAAGGCCAGATGCGATCATTCCTGCAACGAAATATTGGCTAAATGTGACGCCCGGTGCGATCGATTCTGAAAATACAGAACCAAAAATTGCCAAGAGAATCAGCGGGAACGCAATAGTAAAGACGACAGACTCTCGCTGACGCATAAATTGTCTAATCTCGATATTTCCACGTAGTAGGCCAAGCTTCCACATTGATGGAGTCATATCTTTGATAGCTGACTTACTCATCCTCGCCCCCGATCATCTCAAGGTAAATATCTTCAAGAGTTGCTCGCTTAACAATGAGTTCTGGAACTTCGCCGCCAAATCGTGCAGATAGCTCGGCCACAAAAGCAGTTGGGTGAGGAGCTTTCTCCACCCTGACAACACCATCTTCGCGCCAAGAGACCTGAGCGAGTGAAGTTGCACGTCCACCAAGTTCGGACGGGGTAGAGACTTCAATGATCTCTCCCTTTTTAATCACTGCTACGCGATCGGCCAGTGCCTCGGCCTCATCTAAGTAATGAGTAGTCAGCAAGATGGTGCGACCTTCACCCTTAAGGGTTCGAATCAGCGCCCAGAAATCACGGCGTGCTTTGGGATCAAAACCAGTGGTGGGCTCATCAAGAAAGAGGAGTTCGGGATTGCCGATAATGCCAAGTGCCACATCTAAACGTCGACGTTGTCCACCTGAAAGAGTACGAACAAGTGCGCCCGCCTTCTCGCGTAATCCGACAGCATCAATGACCTCTTCCGCATCGCGCGGATCTGAGTAGTAATGTGAAAAATGCTTGATGCTCTCGGCCACGGTGAGATCGCCTGCATCGTTACTAGTTTGCAGGACAATTCCAATTCGATTGCGCCACTGTCGAGCAGCGATTCCACCTATCGCTGGATCGGTATCCAGGACTTGTACATCCCCGCCATCACGACTTCTAAAGCCTTCGAGAATCTCGACAGTGGTCGATTTTCCTGCTCCATTGGGTCCCAAGAGTGCAAAGATTTCTCCTTGCTCAACTGTGAGATCGATTCCATTGACTGCGGCGAGCTCTCCATAGATTTTTTTGAGCCCTTTGACCGCAATCACATGCTTCATAAGTGTCACTGTGCCACATTGGGAGCAAAAGTGCGAGAAAATAGAATATGAGTCCGCGCCGCAACTATCCCAAAAATCGTAAATCAGGCGGCGATGATGAGCATCGTGAGATAAATCCCTCAAATCAAAGTTTTGTAGAAGATGAAGATGGTTTATGGGTTGTCAGGCAACTCACAGGGTCAGCTGCCAATAAACCATATCGCTGTCCAGGATGTGACCAAATGATTCCCATGGCAACTCCACATACAGTTGCTTGGCGTGATGGTGAAGAAGATTTACGTCGCCACTGGCATAACATCTGCTGGAGTAAACGCCATCATCGTAGACCAAAGAATTTTTAGGGTTAACCCAATCTACCTTTTAAAATTTTGTTAAGTCGAACAATAAGCTTGTCATTTCCAGCCGTTCGCCTAAATGAAGTAAATGCAAGCGGTAGATAGAAGCGTGTACGGACCACACTTCTTGGATAGGTAAATTCAAGTATTCCTTCAGGACCATGTATGCGCCCATAACCACTATCTTTCACGCCGCCAAATGGAATGGATGCAATCGCTGCAAATGCGATGACAGAGTTAATTGAAACCATGCCGCAAGCAAGTGATCGCGCAATCTTCTTGCCATTGCGCTTTGACCAGACTGATGCGCCAAGTCCATATCGAGAAGCATTAGTGAGTGCGATTGCCTCTTCCATTGTTGCCACACGGTTAATGACAAGAGTTGGGCCGAAAGTCTCCTCAGTGATTGCTGTGGAATCTTCGGGGACATCTGCAATGATAACTGGATCTACATATGGCGCATGAACAGAATCCACACCGCCCATTAATACACGCCCACCTCTAGCAATTGCATCTTTGATATGGCCTTCAATAATCGCTAACTGCTTTGGCATTGTTGCTGGACCGTAATTTCCAACTCCAGGTTCACCGGGCTTTATTGTCGAAGCAATACGCAGGCAGTGATCGATGAACTCGTCAGCTACATCCTCGTGAACGTAAACTCGCTCGGCACCAATACATGTTTGCCCCGCGTTAGACATCGAAGACCAGATGGTGGCATCGGCTGCTCGCTTGAGATCAGCATCTCGATCGACGATAACTGGATCTTTTCCTCCGCATTCAAGTACGACCGGAGTCATTGATAACGCACATGTTGCTGCCACTCGCTTAGCTGTTGCAGTTGAGCCTGTAAATGCCAGCTTATTAACTCCACTTTCACATAAGTATTTACCAGTCTCGCCTAATCCAGTAACACATGTGAAGACATCGTTGAGCCCAGTCGCTTCTAAAAATGAATCTGCTAGGAATTTACCTACAGCTGGCGCGTACTCACTTGGCTTGAAGACCACAGTATTTCCTGCAGCAAGTGCGTAAGAAATTGAACCCATAGGAGTGAAGACCGGATAATTCCACGGACCGATAACACCAACTACTCCGACAGGTGAACGCTCAACCGTGGCAGACATATTTGCCATCAGCACTCCAGGTGAACGATGCGCTGTTCGCATTACTTCCTCTGCCTGCCTGGCCGCCCAACCTAAGTGAGCGAGTGCGAGGGAGGCTTCCAGAGTTGCATCACTGGTCGGCTTTCCAGTTTCGAGTGAAACGATTTCGACTAAATCATTGAGATTTTTAAGTAAGTAACTATTCCACTGCAGGAGCGCTTTCCTTCTACCTTTAAAGCCCATCGCTTGCCAATATGGTGCGACGAGTCTGGCACTTGCAACGGCTGCATCAACATCTTCTTTCGTCGAAAGTGCGTGCTGACCAATACTCAAGCCTGTGACAGGATTAAAGGAATCGAATGTGCTCATAGGTAAAGACTAGACTGGGGTCTATGTCGCAACCAATCCGCCCGAGCACAGTGTTGCCTGCAATTCGAACCCCATTCACCGTGACAACGGCCGATGGTCAGACTTTGGTGGGCGAGGTAGCCGCGCCCAGCAATGGTCGCATATCTCCAGCGTTGTTAATGCTTCATCCCAACCCAACAGGTGGGGGAATGATGGATTCACATATCTATAAAAAAGCAGCGAACAGACTTCCTGCAATGACTGGAGTCACTATCGTTCGTTTTAACACTCGTGGAACTTCTAGCGAAGCAGGGAAAAGTACGGGTGTTTATGACAATGGAGATAGTGAAAAATTCGATGTAGAGGCGATGATCAACTACTGTTTTGATACGCTAAAAACTGAAGAGCTCTGGGTTTGTGGTTGGTCCTTTGGTACAGATTTAGCTATTCGTCACGCGCGTGATTCAAGGATCAAAGGCCTTATTCTCCTCAGTCCACCACTTAAGTATTCACAAGAGTCAGATCTTGATTTTTGGGTAAACGATCCTCGAACAATTACAGCGCTCATTCCAGAATTTGATGACTATTTACGCCCAGAAGAAGCTCGCAAGAGATTTGCCAAGATTAAACATATGAACTTAATAGCAGTCGAAGGTGGAAAGCACTTATGGGTGGGAGAACCTGCTGTTCATTTCGTGCTCACTGAAATTACGCGAGTCATCGCGCCCGAACGGTTACCGCTTACACAAGAGATCGACGATTAATTCTTATCTGTTTGTGGGAAGACAACTTCTTCCAAGATCAAGATAATTGAAGCAGCGATAGGCACCGCCAACAAACCACCGATAAGACCCAGAAGAGATGTTCCCAACAGGGCAGCGATAATCGTTACTGCACCAGGAACATTGAGAGCGCGTTTCATAATTCGCGGGGTTACTACATAGTTTTCAATCTGCACATAGACAATGTAGGCAACAAAGGCAATAACACCATAAAGAAGCGATTGAGTCAGAGCAATCAGAGTAACGATTGTGCTGCCGATGTAATGGCCAATCAACGGAATAAATCCACAGACTAAGACGATCATGGCGATAGCAAAAGGAGATGGAAGCCCTAAGGCAAAGCTAAGAATGAGCACAAAGATTGCTGCCATAAAGGCGATTGCGATCTGACTTCCAACGAATGAACCCACTCGAGCGATGATTGCATCAGTTAACTTTGATACACGCTCACGTCGGGTTGCAGGTACAAAGCGCATTCCGAAGTTAGTGGCCTGTGGCAATCCAATAATAAAATAAAGGGTAAGAATCAGCACAGTAATTCCAGTAAATGCGCCAGAGAGAACCGTCTTTCCAACACCGATTACTCCACCGAATGCAGAAACAATCAAAGTTCCATCAGATGTAACTTCCGCTAACTTGCTTTGAAGAGTATCGATGATGCCAAACTGCGAGTTGAGATCGGCAATAAGTGGATGGCCTTCAAGATCTCTCAACAATCCAGGCGCTGAATTGATAAGCGAACTTCCTTGTGAAATTACTGGAGGGATGACAACAGCAATAAAGAATGCAACAAAGGCTAGAACTCCAACAAAAATTGCAGCAACGGCGCTCACTCGCGAGAGGCCGCGCTTCCTTAAAGATTCAACTGCAGGGTTTAAGCCCATGGCAAGATAGAGTGCAAGCAAAATGATGATGAATATTTGGCTTGCACTTGCAAGTGCTCTCAATAGAACGATTGCTGCCAGCGCACCGATAGTTGCAACAAAACCAAAATAGAAAGGGTTAGTTCTATTGATAGGTGCGCCTGCGATGCCGAATTCTTCTCGCTTTTGGTGTGACATATCTCCATTCTAAGTGCGAGAGGTTGCTAGATCGGGTTTTCACCCGTGGTTGATGAGAGAATTCACGCATGGCGCTGCGAATTACCGGTCTTGGTGAGGAGATTGCATCCGTCTCAGGATTGCCGTGGCAGATAAGCCTCGAGGAATGGCCCGAAGATCCCAGCCTTACCGAAAAGCGCGGTATCTCTCGACATATTGTGCGGCTCGTACATTCAACGCAAGACCCTGACTCTGAAGTTTATGCAGTCAAAGAGACAGTCTCAGAGTTTGCTAATCGCGAATACAGAGCCTTACGTGAACTTGCCCATCTTGGTGCGCCTAGTGTTGAGCCGATTGCAGTTATAGAAGGCCGCACTGATGAACTTGGTGAAGAACTTCCCTGCGCGCTAGCAACACGTTTTCTCCCGTTCTCACTGCCATATCGAGTATTGCTCAGCGGTAAAGATGTAACGGCGCAAGATATTACTTTGATGGCCAACGCACTTGCACTCCTTCTTGTCCGCTTGCACCTTTTAGGTTTTTGGTGGGGAGATTGTTCGCTCTCAAATACTTTATTTCGCCGAGATGCCGAAGGCTTTGCTGCTTATTTAGTTGATGCCGAGACCGGTGAATTCCAAAAGAATTTAAGTGATGGCCAACGTGAGCATGATCTTGAGATTGCACACTTCAATGTTGCAGCCGAGCTTGAAGATCTCTCGCTTTCAGGAGTTCTCTATCCTGGAATGGATCCGGTTCGAGCAAGTGATGCTGTGATGAAGCGTTATCGTAGAATTTGGGCAACGCTTAAAGATCGACAGGTACTGGATCCGAATGATCGTCACGCTGTCGAACGCGCAATGCGCCAACTCCATGACCTTGGCTTTACAGTTGAAGAAGTTTCGGTAACTATCGATGGTGATAGCAAGAAACTATTTTTTCAACCCAAACTTGTCGAAGCCGGATACCATCAGAATCGTTTACGTGATTTGGTGGGACTTGAGACCGAAGAACTTCAGGCAAAGCGCCTACTTGCATCATTTGATCGCTTCCGAGGCCGTGAGAGCCTTCCTCATCAGCCAATGCACGTATCAGCTAAACGCTGGCTCGATGAAGTCTTCTATCCGACTGTTTCATTGATTCCAGCAGAATTACAGGGTCGAATTGAGGCTGCGCAGTTCTTCCATGAAGCCCTTGAGCACCGCTGGTATTTAAGCGAAAAGGCTGGACATGATGTCGGACTAGAATTTGCAGCGTTGTCTTACATTGCCGACGTTCTACCTATGAGACGAGATTCGGGAGTTGATGCTCGTGGCTAATCCGCCTAACTTTGGTCAAGCCTTTGACTTAAGTTCACTCGGAAAACCCGCTCCAGTATTACCAAATATTGTAGTCGGCAAGGTTGTTACAAAAGAAAACTTAGCTTCAGATTTCGTAGAACTGTCGATGACAAAGCCAGTGATACTTCTCTGTTGGACTACTCGTGCACCACAGTCGCTAGATACTCTCGCAATTTTAGATAAGCTCAATTCAGAAGATGGCGGCACCTGGGAACTCGGAAGTATCGATGTTGATGCAGCTCCTGAAGTTGCCAGCGCTCTGCAGGCACGCACCGTTCCTTATGCTGTCGCACTTGTTGGTGGGCAACCCATCCCACTCTTTGAAGAAGCGATGACCGAAAGTGCTATCAAGTCAGTGATTACAAAACTACTTACAATTGCGGCTGAACAGGGAATCGGTGAAGCTCCTGAAGAGAAGCTTGAACCAGAAGAGACAGAGGCCCTGGCCGCACTTGAAGCAGGGGATTTAGTGAAGGCTGAAGATGCTTACAAGCGATTCCTTGCACGTATGCCATCCAATCCATATGCAAAATTAGGATTGGCGCATACTCAACTTCAAATGCGAATTATTAATTTAGATCCTGCGCAGACAATTTCTGCAGCAAATTCTGATCCACTCAGTGTTGAGAACGCTCTATCGGCTGCAGATATGGAAGTTGCAACAGGAAGTGTTGAACCGGCATTTATTCGACTCTTGGCACTCATCAAAGCAACTTCAGGTGATGACAGATCTCGCGTTAAAGATCGTCTCCTTGAACTCTTCTCACTTGTAGATCCAGCTGATCCACGAGTAATCAAAGCTAGAGCGGAGCTTGCCAATGCCCTCTTCTAGTACCAGCTTGAGTGTTAATGACGAGAAGAAATATATAGGCATCCTTTTCTTCCTGTTCGCTGTACAAATTATGAGCTGGGTACCTCGCTTTCCAGAGGTAAAGGCGAATCTCGGCCTATCTAATGGTGAATTTGGAACATATCTGAGCCTTGGCGCAATCGGTTCTGTTATTGCGATGCTCTCCAGCGGGCATTTTGTACATAAGCTCGGAGCAAAACCAGTTTTGATTATTTCAACGCTAGGCATGTGTCTTTCAATTAGCACAATAGTTCATTTGCAATCTACGCCGCTATTCATTATTGCAAATATGGTTAACGCTGCATCGATTTCAGCTTTCAACATAGCTCTCAATGCTCAGGCATTTCACGCCCAGGATAGAGCTGGAGAATTGATCCTTAATCGCCAGCACGGTTACTGGACAATAGGAGCGGTCGCGACTGCAATTTTCTCGGGATTTATGGTCGAGTTTGTTGGAATCGCTCTTCACATTAACGTACTCAGCATTGTTCTTTTCTTTATCATTTTATCAATCATCAAAAAACTAGGACCCGAACTCATCAAACCTAGCCCAGAAGATGATAACGACTTCGGATTTAAGGATCTCTTTACCTCTTTTCGCATTGATTACTTAGTTTCGGCTGCTCTGGTCTGTGGAATTATGGTTGAATTCGCTACCGCTGACTGGTCTGCAATCTATGCAAAGGAAACCATCGGCGTACGTGGATCACTTGCCACAATTCCATACATCCTTACCTTTACCGCCATGATTGTTGGCCGCTTAGGCCAAAATCGAATTACACCTTATTTTTCACTTACGCATCAGATTAAATATGGCAGCGTAATCGGTGGAGTCGGATTTATTGGATTCATCCTTGCATCCTCACTTTTGGTGGATCACTCCAAGACAGCGGCATATATTTGTACTCTTATTGGTTTTGCTATTGGCGGATTCTTTTCGGCAATTCTTTCACCCACATTCTTCACCGCTGCAAATAAACGTTCTTCTCAGCCAAGTGCTGTAGTTGTTGGCCAGATGGGTGTGACTAACGCGATTCTGGTTCTGATTGTGAAGACGATCATCGCGTGGACAGCTCAATTGACAGGCTCGATAGCGATAGCAATGATCATTCCAGGTTTAATGTTGATCTCAGTAGCCTTCATGTCCCATGCTGCAAAAGACCTTTAAACGCGTTCCAACCAGACGGTAGCAAGAGGCGGAATACGAAGTTCGACATAAAGATCAGTATCTATATCCACTGCAAAAGATGTATTAGCCACTCCGCTACCACCGTATGCAAGATCATCTGTATTTAGCACTTCTCGCCAAACGCCAGCTGTCGGCATGCGAAGACGATATCTCTCGTGGGGCACGGGAGAGAAGTTGGTAATGCAGACAAGTGGAGTCTGATTATCTGACCATCGCGTAAATGCCAGAGTATTAGAGGCTCCGTCATCATTAACTATCCAGCTAAAACCTTCTGGGTTTGTATCTCTCTCCCACAAAGCAGGGTGGCCTTTATATTCCTGATTAATCGCTGCAACCAAATTTTGAACCTGGCGGTGTTCATCAAATTCGGTGAGATACCACTGCAATCCAGCGCTCTCACTCCACTCGTCATTTTGTGCAAACTCACAACCCATAAAGAGAAGTTTCTTTCCTGGGTGCGCCCACATAAATCCATAGAGTGCACGCAAGGTGGCAACTTTCTGCCAGCGATCTCCGGGGAACTTATTTACAAGCTGTCCCTTGCCATGAACGACTTCATCATGAGAAATCGGTAGCATGAAGTTTTCAGACCATGCGTAGAGAATTGAGAAAGTGATCTCATTGTGGTGATACATACGATGGATTGGTTCGTGTGAAAGATATTGCAAAGTGTCATGCATCCATCCCATATTCCATTTAAATCCAAAGCCAAGACCGCCTGATGCGGTCTCGCGAGTGACACCAGCCCAGGCTGTTGATTCTTCAGCAATCATCATGATCCCAGGATGTGTGCGGTAAGCAGTTGCAGTCGCCTCTTGCAACAGAGCTACCGCTTCGAGATTCTCGCGACCACCGAATTTATTTGGAAGCCATTCACCTTCTTCTCGCGAATAATCCAGGTAGAGCATTGATGCAACAGCGTCTACGCGTAAGCCATCGATATGAAATTCCGTCAACCAATAGAGAGCGCTTGCTACGAGGAAATTACGCACCTCGTTTCGACCAAAATTAAAGATGTAGGTTCCCCAATCAGGGTGTTCACCTAAGCGGGGATCTGCATGTTCATAGAGTGCGGTGCCATCAAAGCGAGCTAGCGCCCACTCATCCTTTGGAAAATGTGCTGGGACCCAATCAAGAATGACGCCAATTCCCGCTTGATGAAGTGCATCAACAAGGTATCGAAATTCATCGGGGGAGCCAAAGCGAGAGGTAGGTGCAAAGAAAGATGTGACCTGATATCCCCATGATGGGCCGTAAGGATGTTCTGTGACTGGGAGAAATTCGATATGGGTAAATCCTTGCTTACTCACATACTCAACAAGTTCGATTGCAAGATCTTGGTAGTTAAGTCCTAACTTCCATGAACCAAGGTGAACTTCATAAACACTTAATGGTGCGCGCCACGGCTGGAAATTGCTGCGCGCTGTAATCCAATCTTGATCTTTCCATGTGTAGGTCGATTCCGTGACAATGGAGGCGGTCAGTGGTGGAACTTCTGTTGCTTGCGCAAGAGGATCTGCATGATCTACCCATGCTCCATCAATGGTGCAGATTGCAAACTTGTATCGGGTATTACGACCGATGCCCGGAATAAATGTCTCCCAGATTCCGGTGGAGCCAAGGCGAACCATTGGATGAGTGTTTTTATCCCAGAAGTTGTGATCACCAATCAGGCTTACTGCTCGCGCGTTGGGAGCCCAGACAGAGAAAGCGGTTCCCAGAATATTGCCGTCAGTATCGCGAATGAGGTGCGCACCAAGTACATCCCACAATTTCTCATGGCGTCCTTCTGCAATCAAATGAAAATCTAGCTCACCTAAAGTTGAGTGAGGATTGAGAAAGGTAACGGGCGAGATGTATTCGGCAGGAGCACTCTCTTGGTTCTTCTTAAAGAACTTCGAGAAGAGAGACACTAGAGATTCACCGCCATGATGTGAGCAACTTTTCCAACCGGGCGGCTGGGATCAAGTCGTACGAATGAATGAGGATCCCATTCGTATTGTGCCCCGTCAATCAAATCGGTGACTTTAAAGCGAGAATCTTTTATCCCTAGCGCTGCTAAATCCCAATGCACTGTTGTCTCTTGCGCGTTGAGTGGATCAAGGTTAACTGTTACCAAAATGAGATCGTTGTCCTCACGTTTACTGTAAGCGATTATCGAATCGTTATCTGTGCGATGGAAAACTAGATTACGCAGTCGTGCCAGGGCAATGTGCTTCTTGCGAATCTCGTTGAGTTTGGCGATAAATGGAGCCAAAGTGACCTGCATCTTCGTAGCTCCAGCCCAATCACGAACCTTGATCTCATACTTCTCTGAATCCATGTACTCCTCGCCACCTTCTTTAAATCGGCGGTGTTCGTAGAGTTCATACCCGGCATACATTCCCCATGATGGTGAGAGTGTGCTGGCTAAAACTGCGCGGAGAGCAAAGATTGCTGGATTTCCAGATTGCAGATGGAAAGGCAAGATATCTGGAGTATTGACCCAGAAGTTTGGCCTGAAGAAAGCGGATGTATGTTGCGATACTTCAGTTGCATACTCTGTTAACTCAGCCTTACTTGTACGCCATGTAAAGTATGTATAGGACTGATGGAAACCAGCTTTGCCAAGTGCATGCATCATTGATGGACGTGTAAATGCTTCGGCTAAGAAAATCACATCGGGATTTTCAGAATTCATAATGGACATTACATCTTGCCAAAACGCGACCGGCTTGGTGTGAGGGTTATCTACACGGAAAATCAGTACTCCCTTAGAAACCCAGAACCTGATGACGCGCAGAACTTCATTGAGGATTCCCTGGTAGTCATTGTCAAAGTTAATGGGGTAGATATCTTGATATTTCTTTGGTGGATTCTCTGCGTAAGCGATGCTGCCATCTGGGCGAGTGGTAAACCACTCTGGATTGCTCGCAACCCATGGATGATCTGGAGATGCTTGTAGCGCAAGGTCTAAAGCAATATCAACTTTGAGCGCGTTTGCAACTGCCACGAAATCTTCGAAGTCCTTCATAGTTCCAAGCTCTGGATTAATTGCATCGTGGCCGCCTGCGCTGCCGCCGATTGCCCACGGCACACCAGGATCAGATTCAATCGGGTTGAGAGAGTTGTTCTTTCCTTTACGGAAAGCCTTTCCGATGGGATGAATCGGTGGAAGGTAGAGAACATCAAATCCCATTGCTGCAACTGCTGGAATGCGTAGCGCTGCACTCTTAAAGGTTCCTGACGTGATCTCACCCTTTGCATCTACTGTTGCGCCTTCACTGCGAGGAAAGAATTCATACCAAGCCCCAACAAGCGCTTTTTCACGATCTGCGCGCACGGGTATTGCATGTGATCGAGACTGCAGCCGCCGTAGCGGATTGGCTGCAAAATACTTTTTAACCTCAACCGTTGACGATTGTGAAAAACGATTGGCTGGCGCAAGTTTCTTATCTGAAAGTGCCTTAATAGCAGGGGCAAGAATCTTCTTAGCTGTTGGATCTTCTGAGAGTTTTTCTTCAAATATCTTCAACCCGATCGTGCAACAAAGTTCAGCATCGACATCTGCTGGAATTTTGATTTCGCTATCGTGAAGCCAGGTAGCGAATGGGTCATCGAAAGATTCGATCACATATGTGAAATCACCACGTGCTGGAATACGAATCCAGGTACTGAATCGATCACTGCCATCTGCATGATCACGCATGCGTGTGCGCGAGTGCTCGACACCTGTGTGATCAAAGAGCAGAACATCAGCACCTAGTGCGTCATGTCCTTCACGAAAGATGGTTGCAGTAATTTCAATCTCTTCACCCGCGATTGCCTTTACCGGGACCAATTCGCCACCGAAAAATACCGATGGAGAGATATCGGTAACGGGGATGCGATTGATCACGGCGCTCTAAGCTGATGAATCAGCCAGATCCTTCGGTATTTCCAGGATCGGCAGCAGAGATGTCATCAAGGCGATACTTGTTCAGCGCCTCTTGCACTACTGACTCTTTCACATCGCCAGATTTAGCGAGCTGAGCCAGAGTTGCAACGACGATTGATTCAGCATCGACCTTGAAATGGCGACGAAGTGCACCACGTGTATCTGAAAGACCAAATCCATCAGTACCAAGGGAAGAGAACTGCTGCGGAATCCATGGCGCAATCTGATCCTGAACGGTGCGCATGTAATCGCTGACTGCAATGACTGGACCTTGTGCATCTTTCATACGATCAGTCAGGTACGCACTTTTCTTATTCGAAGGATTCAGAAGATTGTGACGGTCAACAGCCAAACCATCGCGGCGAAGCTCATTCCACGAAGTGACAGACCAAACATCGGCACTTACGCCCCAATCTTTCTGAAGGAGTTCTTGTGCTTTGGTAGCCCAGTTGACTGCAACACCAGATGCCAAGATCTGTGCGTTCTTCTTACGTTGGCGCTCACCGGAACGGAAGAGGTAAATACCCTTTAACAAGCCTTCAACGTCAAGGTTTGCTGGCTCTTCTGGATGTAGGTATGGCTCGTTATAAACGGTGATGTAGTAATAAATGTTTTCGCTATTTTCACCATACATACGACGCAGACCATCTTTAAAGATATGTCCGACTTCATATGCAAATGCTGGGTCATAACAGACAACTGCAGGGTTAGTTGAGGCAAGCAAATGTGAATGACCATCTTCATGCTGTAGACCTTCACCATTAAGAGTGGTGCGCCCGGCAGTTGCACCAAGAACGAATCCACGAGCAAGTTGATCAGCAGCTGCCCAGAAGGCATCTCCTGTGCGTTGGAATCCAAACATTGAGTAGAAGATGTAGATAGGAATCATTGGTTCATCATGTGTTGAATATGAGGTTCCTACTGCAGTAAATGATGCTGTCGATCCCGCCTCATTAATTCCTTCGTGAAGGATCACTCCTGATGTCGATTCCTTGTAGGAGAGCATGAGTTCACGGTCAACGGCTGTGTACTTCTGACCGTGCGGTGAGTAGATCTTCATCGTTGGGAAGAGTGAATCCATACCAAAGGTGCGCGCCTCATCCGGAATAATCGGAACAATACGTGAACCAAGTCCTGGATCCTTCACTAAATCTTTGAGCATGCGAACAAATGCCATTGTTGTGGCAATCTCTTGATGGCCAGATCCACGTTTAACGCTTTCGTAGACAGAGTCAGCTGGCATTGGAAGTGGCTTTGACTTCGCACGACGACGTGGAATTGATCCACCGAGTGCAGCGCGGCGTTCTGCCATGTACTTAGCTTCTTCGGAATCAGGTGCTGGCTTGTAATAAGCCGGTGTGTACTTATCTAATTGTGAATCTGGAATTGGAATTCCTAAGCGATCACGGAATGTAACGATATCTTCAAGAGACATCTTCTTCATCTGATGTGTTGAGTTACGTCCTTCAAATGTAGAACCAAGAGTCCAGCCCTTAACAGTTTTTGCAAGGATGACAGTTGGCTTACCATTTGGCTGCATGGCAGCGGTATATGCTGCAAATAGCTTGCGGTAATCATGTCCACCGCGCTTAAGTCCCCAGACTTGATCATTTGACCAACTTGCAACCATAGCTGCAGTACGTGGATCGCGACCAAAGAAATTATCGCGAACATATTGGCCTGACTCAGCCTTGTAAGTCTGATAATCACCATCGAGAGTTGTATTCATTAAGTTAACAAGTGCACCTTCGCGATCTTGGGCCAGTAGTGGATCCCATTCGCGACCCCATACAACCTTGATGACATTCCAACCCGCGCCAATAAATGTTGATTCAAGCTCTTGAATAATCTTGCCGTTACCGCGCACCGGACCATCAAGGCGCTGCAAGTTACAGTTAACGACGAAGGTGAGGTTATCTAAACCTTCGCGTGAAGCAAGACCGATAGCACCGAGAGTATCGACTTCATCTACTTCACCATCACCGAGGAATGCCCATACATGTTGCTGGCTCGTATCTTTTATTCCACGATTCTGTAGATAACGATTGAAGCGAGCTTGATAGATCGCGTTGATTGGTCCGATTCCCATAGAGACCGTTGGGAATTGCCAGAAGTCTGGCATCAAACGTGGATGCGGATAAGAAGATAGCCCGCCACCTGGATGTGAAACTTCTTGACGGAAACCATCGAGTTGGTTTTCGCTCAGACGACCTTCAAGAAATGAACGCGCATACATTCCAGGGCTGGCATGTCCCTGGAAGAAAATTTGATCTCCGCCGCCTGGATGATCCATTCCGCGGAAGAAGTGGTTAAAGCCAACTTCATAGAGTGAAGCTGAAGAAGCGTAGGTTGAAATGTGTCCGCCAACTCCGACGCCGGGACGCTGAGCGCGATGGACCAACATCGCAGCATTCCAACGGATATATGTACGGATGCGACGTTCAATCGCTTCATCGCCAGGAAATTCAGGTTCATGTTCTGGGGAAATTGTGTTGATGTAATCAGTGTTGCGAAGTGAAGAGAGACCGATCTGCTTTTCGTGAGCTCGCTGCAAAAGCTTGAGCATTAAATATCGAGCGCGCACAGGACCGGCATGCTCGAGAGCGGCATCAAAAGATGCTTGCCATTCGGCGGTTTCTGTCGGATCGATATCTACAAGCTGGTCAACATTCTGATCTGGCGTATCGAAAATTCCACTCATGGGCATATTCTCGCGCTAAATCGCTCACAGGGGAAATCTACGCGGGCTAACTGGCGAGTAATTCTCGCTCAAACCCTTGTCAAAATGGTCACAAGTGGGATGGACTTAGCCTGTGTCAATGCGAATGGGATTTGCAGCTGGAGAGCTGATTCTCGAAGTGGGTTACGGCTCAGATTGTGACGAAGTCTTGCGTAGTGAGATTATTTCGATCACCGGCACGCAGTTACTTGAAGGTGAGACCACAGAAGTCGTTGATGCAGTAATTCTCTGGTGGCGAGATGGCGATGGCGATCTTGTTGATGAATTAATGGATGCTCTGACATATCTCACAGAGACCGGCCCCATCTGGGTCCTGACTCCCAAACTCGGACGAGATGGCCATGTTGAGTCAAGTGATATTCAAGATGCCGCACCAATTGCGGGCCTTAGTCAAACTTCAACGATCGCGCTTGCACAAGATTGGGCGGGCACTCGTCTAGTGGCACGCAAGGTAGGCAAGCGGTAAGTTTCTCGTATGACTTTAACTATCGGAACTCCAGCACCAGATTTCACACTTATGGACCAGCACGGTTCACCAGTCACGCTCTCTTCATTTAAAGGTCAGAAGAACGTTGTGATTCTCTTCTATCCATTTGCATTCTCTGGAATCTGTACCGGCGAACTCTGTGCATTGCGCGATGATCTTGCAGCCTTTCAAAATGATGATGTGCAGTTGTTAGCGATCTCGTGTGATCCAATGTATGCACAGCGCGCATTTGCAGAACAAGAGGGATACAAGTTCCCAGTTCTTGCAGACTTTTGGCCACATGGTGGAGCTGCACAGGCTTATGGTGTTTTCGATGACGCACATGGTTGCGCAGTTCGCGGAACATTTATCGTTGATAAGAACGGCACGCTGGTATGGCAGATCGTTAATGGTCTCGGCGATGCCCGTAATCTCGTTGAGTACAAGAGCGCTCTAGCAGGCCTCTAGTAACACCTCTAATCAAGCCTCGTTTTCGTACTTTCGCCTAAATAAAGTAGTATTCGCAAGTACGGAAGCACGGCCCGGGTGGTTAGCTCAGTGGTAGAGCGCCTCGTTTACACCGAGGATGTCGGGGGTTCGAAACCCTCACCGCCCACCAGTTTCACCAGTTTCACAAATACATATAAGTGCACACTTTCGCGAAGGAGCGCCATCATGAAGGCCACGCCCAGCGATCAGCGCGCAATTCTAGATATTCAGAATTTTGATTTCACAGCAGCAACCCTGAATAACAAAGCGGCTAATCTTCCTGAGATTGCAGCCATCCATACGCTGACAATTAAGGCCAACAATGCTCGCGATCTGCGTATCGCAGCCGAGACCGAACTCAGCGATGTGAAGCGTGAGTTGTTGCGAGCCGAGGGTGATGTTGAGCAGATTGTTACCCGCATAACACGGGATGAAACACGCTTAGCTTCAGGCACAGGTGCGCCGAAAGAACTCGAACAATTGCAGCACGAACTGGGTTCACTGGCAGCTCGTCGATCAGAGCTAGAAGAGATTGAACTCGAAATCATGATGCGTATCGATGTCATTAAAGAGCGCATTGCAGAGCAATCAGAGCAGGAGCGCTCGCTGACAGCTGAGATCACAGAGCTTGAGATTAAGAAAGCTAATGAATTGGCAGTTATCTCAACTGATCTAGATGCAATTACAACTGAGCGAGCATCTGTTGTTGCATCAACTAATCCTGAGCTTGTCGCACTTTATGAAAAGATTCGTGCAGCAAATAACGGCACAGGAGCTGCAGCCCTCATTGGAAGCCAGTGCAAAGGATGTCACCTCACCGTCAATAACGTCGAACTACAACGCATTGCAGGTTTGGCTGAAGATGAAGTTGTTCGCTGTGAAGAATGTCGGTGCATTTTGGTGCGAGGTCTCTAACCATGGCGCGCACATTTAAACTCACCGCCGACGGTGGTTCCCGTGGAAATCCAGGTCCTGCCGGCTACGGCGCAGTTGTCACTGAAAATGGAAAGATCGTTGCAGAACTCTTTGATGTAATCGGAGTAGCAACAAATAACGTTGCCGAATACAGCGGTTTATTAGCAGGACTCACACACATTCACTCACTTGATCCAGCAGCAGAAGTCGAAGTTGCGATGGATTCAAAGCTGGTTGTCGAGCAGATGTCAGGACGTTGGCAGATCAAGCATGCAGATATGCGAGTTCTTGCAAAGCAGTGCCGTGATGCTCATCCTGCATCATTAGTGAAGTACTCATGGATTCCACGTGATGAGAACTCACATGCTGATCGATTGGCCAATAAAGCCCTCGACGGTGGCCAGGCTGATTTGCCTGCAATTGCTATACAAGAGAATTATCTCACCGATCGCCTTCGTAGCAATGAAGATCCAACGATGATCTACTTTGTGCGTCACGGAGAGACCATCCTTACTCCGCTTCGTAAATTCTCCGGCACTGGTCCTCTCAATCCAGAGCTCACCGAAGAAGGTCTGGCACAAGCAGCCACTGTTGCGCAAGAGATTGCAAAGATTCAGCCCGATGTTCTCATCGCCTCACCATTACAGCGCACGCGCCAGACTGCAGAAGCAATCGCAGAGACCACCGGATTACCGATTGTTTTTGATGAAATTTGGTATGAACTCTCATTTGGTAGTTGGGATGGCTTAACCAACGATGAAGTGCGTGAAAAGTTCCCTGATGAATATCAAGACTGGCTCAACTCATCTGCCTACGCACCTGGCGGGGGAGAGTCATACGATCAGGCGCGCATTCGCGTTGAGGCTGCAATGGAGAAGTTGCTCGCCGAATATCCTGCACAGAAAGTTTGCGTTGTAACTCATAACGGTGTGATCAAGAGCGCTGTAAGTATTGCGCTACATGCACCTCACGATGCTGTATTCCATATGGATGCAACACCATGTTCAATTACTTCAATTTCAATGTGGCCATCTGATGGTCTTCGTGCACTTCGAAGTTTTTCAGAGCGCGGGCATTTCCGTTAAATCCCTGCCGCGTGTCCTTCACAGCGTGGGTCAGAGCCAATTGCATATGTCCCTTGAGGCAGCACTTCTAACATTTGCACAGATGATCCATGTCCCCATGATGGCAAAAGCTTTACTTCGTGACCTCTCGCTCGCAACTCATCAATAACGGCAGATGAGACACGATCTTCTATCTCTAAAACACCCTTTCCAGATTCTTCAGCAGAACTCTGACCAGGAGCATTCAGATGCTGCCAACGTGGCGCTTCGATCGCTTCCTGAACATTGAGTTTGAGATCAATGATGTTGACGATTAATTGCAGGTTAGTCTGTACTTGAATGTTTGCACCCGGTGTTCCTCCGACGAGATAGAGCGAGCCATCAGGGCGCACAGCGGTAAAGGCGTTGAGAGTATGCGCCGGACGCTTTCCAGGTGCAACGATGTTCGGTGATTGCGGGTCGAGTGAAAATCCGGTCAATCTGTTATTGAGAATAATCCCAGTCTCAGGAATTACCCACGAACTACCGAAGCCATGAAAGACCGATTGAATCCACGAAACAGCATTGCCATCTGAATCTGCGACTAAGAAATAAGTGGTATCGCTACCTTCGGTCACTGGCGCAATATCTGTTGCTGCCTGATCCATGGAAATCTGTGCAACCCGCTTATCGATATTCTCTTTCGACAAAATCTTGGCAACGTTCACATCAATAAACTCAGGGTCTCCCAAGATCGCATTTCGATCAGCAAATCCAGCCTTCTTCGATTCAACACCAAGGTGAATCCGATCTGCTTCACTGAGAACTCCAAGATTAAATCTTTCGTTAATCAACAGCTCTTCCATCAAGATCATGCCCTGTGTTGGTGGAGGTTGGCCGTAAATCGTAAAGTCACGATACTTAATTGCAAGAGGATCCAATACACGAGTTGTATGTGCTTTCAAATCTTCGGCGTTAAACCAACCAGCCGAACCTTTCACAAGTTGATCTGCGATTCGACCCGCGTAGAAGGCATCTCTGCCACCCTCTGCAATTTCGCGCAGCGATCGTGCCAAATCTTTCTGTACGACAAGATCTCCTGGTTTTGTATCTGTCGATACACCCATAGCTCTAAAGAGTGATGTATCTGGAGCAATCGCTAAGTGCCCAGCGATCCTTTTGACGAAACCTGCGTTAGCCGCAAAACCGTTTTCGGCATAATCAATTGCCTGCTCAAGAAGTTGAGCAAACGGTAACTTTCCATATCTCGCGTGAGCTTCAAACCAGGTCGAAACTAATCCGGGAACAGTTCCTGACTTGTATCCATGTAGGGGAATGCCACCTTCATACGCTGTGGGCGTGGCTGCGTGTGGTGCTTCGCCACTTCCGTTGAATGCCAAGTTGGTCTTACTGGCTGCGTGATGGGTAACAAGAAATGCATCTCCACCTAAGTGCGATGCGCCAGGTTCGACCACACAGATAACCGCGCTCAAGGCAATTGCAGCATCAATAAACGATCCGCCCTGCTTGAGGGTTGAAATTGCAGCGCTAACCGCTAAGGGTTGGCTTGCCGCTGCGCCTCCATTACGGGCGTATACAAAACTTCTACCTGTGTGCACTCGTGAACTCTGTCGCATCGGCAGGCCGATTACAAGATGAAAATTTTGTTTTTTACCCGATTTGAATTTGCAACTGCATCCGTCGCGGCATAATATAGAGACACGTTAAGGGGAGTACCTCGTTCAGCATCTTCGTCAACACGGATAGAAATATCCCGGAGCTGCGACCACATAGTGGTTGAGGGAGACCTTGGCACCAGGCCCCTTTAACGAAATTGGTGTATTCATGGATGTAACCCTTTTAACTTGGTCCCTCGTTGTTGGCGCAATTCTTGCGCTCGTCCTCGTCGACTTGTTAACTATCAGCCGCAAACCTCACGATGTGATGTTCAAAGAGGCAGCCGCGATGTCTGTCTTCTATATTGCACTTGCCGTCGGCTTCGGTGTCTGGGTCTGGCAGACCGCAGGTTCTGAATACGGAACCGAATACTTTGCCGCCTACTTGGTTGAGAAATCACTTTCAGTAGATAACCTCTTTGTCTTCATCATTATTTTGGCTCAGTTCAAAGTTCCTTCCATGTTCCACCAGCGCATTCTTATGTTCGGCGTAATGCTTGCACTCGTCTTGCGCGCAATATTCATTGCAGTCGGTGCGGCGGCTCTGGCTGCTTTCAGTTTCACTTTCGTGATCTTTGGTGCAGTCTTAATCTGGACCGGTGTTGGTCTATTTAAGCATTGGGATGAAGATCCATCAGCGGATGACAACGCCCTCGTAAAGCAAGTAAGAAAGCGCATTGCGATGACTGATGAATACGACGGTTCAAAGATGTTCACTCGTCTCAATGGGAAGCGACTTGCAACACCAATGTTCTTAGTCATGATTGCTATTGCCACGACAGATCTCTTGTTTGCTCTGGACTCAATTCCAGCAACATTTGGCGTTACGCAAGAACCATTCTTAGTTTTCGCTGCCAACGCCTTCGCACTCCTTGGCCTTCGAGCCCTCTACTTCTTACTTAAGGGCTTGCTCGACAAGCTGGTCTACCTATCACTTGGCTTATCAGTGATCTTGATGTTTATCGGCGTGAAACTGATCATGACCTATCTCCACGAGATTTGGTATGAAGTACCTAAGATTCCTATCGCTATGAGCCTGTCAGTAATTGCCTCGATTTTGATTATCTCTACAATCGCCAGCGCAATTAAGGTCAAGCGGGACCCAAGCGCGCAGGCTCACGCCGGACGAATTTCAAATGCGAAGCCTGACCGTAAACGCTCTAACGAGGAAAAATAATTTCCTTGTTGATCTGATTGGCCGTATCCTTAACTAAGAAGAGTCGCCCGGATCACCGCGTTACCGCAAGGTACCGAGGAAAGTCCGGACTCCAAAGAGCGAAGTGGTGGGTAACGCCCACCCGGAGCAATCCGCGGGAATAGTGCCACAGAAAATTACCGCCAATGAAAATTGGTAAGGGTGAAAAGGTGCGTGTAAGAGACCACCGCATCTGCAGTGATGTAGATGGCAAGGTAAACCCCACTTGGAGCAAGACCAGATAGATAGCGTTAAGTGCTGCTCGCACGAGCTATCGGGTAGGTTGCTTGAATCTGTTAGCAATGGCAGATCTAGATGGATGGTGATCGGTTCGCAAGAACTACAGGATCCGGCTTATAGGGCGACTCTTCTTCCAATTAGCTGGGCGCAGGTTAAAACTGCGCTCACCTTTATGCATTTTCCTTGTACAAGTTGTTACATAACCTGTCGCAGATTTGAATGTTTTTATGGGGAATCGATGGGCAAATATGGGCAGTTCGATGGGCATTGGCTGAGCGTAATTCTGTATTTTCCATCACAATTTATAAGCGAGACGTCTCCAAATAGACCTATAAATGTTCTCAACTGGTAATTTATTCACATGGCTATGGTGATCAAGAGCAACAAGCGAATGAGCTTGCTCTTTGCCATTTTATTGGCTGTATTTTCAACGGGAATCGTAATTGCACATCAATGTCACTCAATGCAAAGCGACCAAGTAGCCATTCAAGCAAACCATTCAGGAGATCACGTCGCTCCTACAACTTCAGTTAAGCCGCTCAGCTTTGCTTCTAGCTCAAATGCATTAATGGATGTTGGGTGTGCAGTACTTTTCATTGTTG
>Ga0315903_10002432_pt1 | contig 27369 bp, 26 predicted proteins | sample LakEriMetagenome_7_FD_203524 | JGI IMG/M metagenome (GOLD analysis project Ga0315903, IMG submission 203524) | Freshwater fungal communities from buoy surface, Lake Erie, Ohio, United States - Buoy 2 MA119 | ecosystem: Environmental > Aquatic > Freshwater > Lake | place: USA: Lake Erie, Ohio... | reverse complement strand
CGTCATAGCCGCGATCGCCCACGGCGATAGACAACTCTGAAGTTGGGGTTGAGAGTAGGGAAATTGTAACGGTCATAAGGTACTTGCCATTGGACATACGCTCCAAATCGACGCTTGTGGCGCGAGCATCAGCTACCGCCCAAACCCCGTTAATTCCGAAGGATACGTACTCAGCCGCGTACCTTGTGCCGTTGCCATCTACTGTCACGACCTGATCGATCGAGACATTTGGTCCACCCCCAGATGTGATGGCCTGGGTGGCCAAAATAGTGCCTGTTGCTGTCGCCTCTGGAGCATTGCGGTTTACCCGGATGCTTCCAGCTGGACCCTTCTCACCTGTGACGGTGAAACCTGTTGGGATGCCCTCTGAGTCAAGGCCAAACCATGTCGCCTTGCTGCTCTTAATAAAGAGGCGAGGACCCATGGTTGCTGACTTCTTTGCGGGCATCGAGATAGATGGTGCAGGAGCCGCAGAATCTGATGATCCAGCCTTTGCAACCTCAGAAGTTGAATCCTGTGTTGTGACCGTTGGAAGGACGCCTTCTTGACCTGTCATTGAGTTAAAGCCAAGGAATGCTGTTACTACCAGCAGAAGAGAGAGTGCGACCTTAGAAGACTTCGCTGCAAGGTCTGCTGCCTTCTTATAGGTAGTAGAGAGCATGTCGAGGGCTGTAAGACCACGCTCTTGATCGATAACGAGCTCTGAGAGAACGCGACGAAGTGATGTGCGAGCGCGAGAAACAGTGTGGCGCACCGCAGATTCCTTGATTCCAAGTTCTGCTGCGATTTCTGAAGTTGAGCGGCCTTCCATCTCCCACATAACAAGCGCAGCGCGCTCTGCAGGTGAAAGGAGAGCCAAAGCCTGACGAATGATCGCTGCATCTTCAGCCTGTGAAAGAACCTCTGAGTGATCACCTGATACCTGCCATGCAGCCTCTACCTCAGCCTGGGCATCGTCAATAACCACAAGGTTTGGGCGGCGCCCCTCAAGGCGGAAGTAGTCGATGCAGAGGTTTTCAATGGTGCGGTGTAGATAAGAGAGTGCGTGCTCAGCTGATTCAAGCTCTGGAGCTGCAAGCATGAACTTAATAAGCGAGTCTTGGGTGATCTCTTCAGCTTTAGTTGAATCCTTTAACACTCGATTGGCGTGCGCGAGTAGCTCTGAACGGTGCTCAGTGTAAAAAGCCCCCAGTTCAGCAACTGTCCATACGCTAAGTGCCACTTTATAAATCCTTCATTAACCGGTTTTGTCCTGCAGAGCCAGCCGTCGCTGCCTCTATCCACTACTACGAATCCCATCCTAGATTGTCGCGGGAAGGGGACAAAACGGACATTTTGTTAAATATTGTAACCTTTTATGAGTAAACCATCGGAATTCTTCTGCGAAATGACTTTGGCCGGGATTCCTCCGAGGGTTTGGTTGCCCTCCGGGAAGTTCTTGTTGACGACTGCATTCGCTCCGACAACAGTTCCGGAACCAATCTCGATCGGTCCAAAAATCTTTGCTCCTGGCCCGATATAGCAATTATCACCGATTGTTGGTGCCGCTGCCGACTTTCCCGCTTCGGTGCCAACGTTTACATCAATATGGATTCGACAATTGGCACCAATTCTTGCGCCACCGTTTACAACGATTGTCCCTCTGTGCGCGATTGAAAGCCCAGGCCCAAAAGTATTTGGAGAAATCGAGAATCCCAACTTTACGGATGATTTGCGGAAAAGTATTTTTCGATACAACCTTTTTATTGGATTCTTTCCACAATTCAAGGCAAATTCAAGCTTACGCATGCGCATTTGAAAAATGTAAATGTCATTCATGAATACAGAGAAACTTTTGCCCGCAAATCCCAATGAGCGGCGATCGGCATCACAATAGAGGTGAAGGTCGCTCTTGGATTTAATCATTTCCTAATCACAGCCCCATCAGTGAAGCTTGGCGATCAAAATTAGGGACTGAATTTCTAACCTCATCAAAAGTTCCTACTGCAATAACTTGGCCAGCTTCTAGATATACAACCTTGTCTGCATCACGCACTGTGGAAAGTCGGTGTGCAATGAGAATTACTGTCACTTCACCTTTGAGGGCGCTAATAGCTGCAGAGATATTCGCCTCTGTTTCGCCATCTAGGGCACTTGTTGCTTCATCTAGAACCAGAAGTTTTGGTTTGGTAAATAGTGCTCGAGCAATACCAAGCCGTTGTCTCTGCCCACCACTAAGTGATGTTCCCCTGTCGCCCACCTTACTTTGCATACCTTCAGGAAGGCCATCAATAAAATCCTTAAGCTGTGCAGTTTTTATCGCGTCTTCTACGAGCTTATCGCTGCCCGCATCTACAGGGAATCCAAGTTTTACGTTGGACAAGAAAGACCCATTTGAAATCATCACATCTTGCGGTACATAGGAAAGCGCTCCTGGCCATTTTTTCGCCACTTCTGAAGCAGCCAAACCTGAAATTGAAATTTCTCCTGACTTAGGCTCAAGCACCCCAAGAATCAAATCAATCAAAGTCGTTTTCCCTGCACCGGAAGGTCCAACAATGGCAACGACGGAACCAGGGGTAATGTCAAGGGAAGCCTCCGCAATTGCCGGCTCAACTGAATCTGGGTAAGAAAAAGACACACATTTCAAGCTAACTGAAGGAGTAAACCCAGAATGAGACACGTCTAACTCATCAGATCCGGGTTCAACTTCTGGTAAATCCTTCAATTCATCAATTAAGTCGAGTGCCGTAGTTGCCGCCCCAATACTTCTTCGAATTTGAATTGCCCCTTGCTGGACACGAAGTACAGCCGGTGCAATTCGAGTTCCCGCAGCCAAAAAAACCGCCAAAGTTGCAACGGCATGCCCGGCATCCTGCATAATGAATTGAGTAGCACTTATTGCGAGAGCACCTACTACAACAGAGCTTTCGATAATGTACTTGCTTATATTTGGCATAAATGCCAATTCACCCAGAGTATTTGAGAGATCGAGCCTGAGTGCACCAATCTCCCTTGCATAGTAATCTCTTCGATTTCTTACAACAGATTCCCTGTAAGATGAAAAAACCTCTGTGATTTTCTCATTGCTCTGAATATTCAATACGGATTCATGTTCCCCGAGAACTCTGGCTTTCTTATGCATAAATCTATAGAGGGTAAATCCGATTAGGGAGAAAAATACAATCGTACTCATTGCCATTATCGAATCTACGACAAACAGCCCTATTGCCAAAATGATAAGCAGGGAAAGATCGGCAACCAATGTCGCAGCAGTGCCAAGAATTCCAATAGTAATGTTCGAGACACCCACGGTAAGTGAATATAAATTCTCAAATGTTGTTTTTCCTTGAATATTTAGTATCGACTGAGACAGCATTTTTCGGACCAAATTGGAACTGATTACAGCTCCTCGACGACTTAAGAAAAACAATATTTTCTTAGATAAAATTATAGATATCACTGTACGGGCAACTAAAATCAAAGTTGCGGCTACCGCCAGTACGGCTGCTTGCATTTGGAAAGTGTCATCACCCAGACTAACTAAACTCAGAAAACCAGATATTCGATTACCTGGAGGTCGTGATTGAACTCCATTTAGAGATAAGGCTCCAAGCAAGCCAAGAATTGCAACTCCAAGTAAATCTAGAAGTCCTAAGAAAATCTGAATAAGCATCACAAAATAGAAGCGTGTTTTATCTTTCTTATTCAGAACGTTGAAGGACCGCACAAGGGGGGAACTTTTGCGTTTGGGGTTCCAAATATTCACAATGCCATCATCTCATGTGCTGACCAATAAATTTGAAACGTTAATGAACTTTACTCCCGCTCCTTCGGCGGCCAAAGAATCCACTTCGCTGTCACCAATAAACAAAGCATGATCTGGCGGGGTGCCACCCAATGCGTGGATTAAACAAAGGGGGGATGGTTTCGAGGCAATGCTGGCGCAAAAAAATGCGGGAATCTCAAACCCGAGCATCTCATTCAAATAACGGACTTTGATTGCCTGCTGTAGCTCATTTCCATTTGTACAAATTTTCAATACAAAGTTCTCATTTAGGTTAGTTAACGCCTCTTTGGCCCCAGGCCGAAAGAACCCTTCAGGAAGGCCAAAGTCCGTTCGTAGGTATTTCAAAAGTTCATCGATTTTTGCAGACTTATAAAATTGATCGATTACAAAGTCCAGGACTCCATCTGTACCTTCAAATTCAATTCGATTAATTAGTTTTTCAGATAATTCAGGGTTCCATTCGAAGTCAGGAAGAGTCTCGAAATATCTCAAGATTCGATTGTATACAAAAGATTTGTGCGAGACTAAGGTTTCATCAAGATCCAAAAGCAATACATCTGACATTGCGTTGGCATCAAGAATTGATTTCTTTACTGTCGGATAATCCGAGAATTTTTCTAGACTAAATCTCATAGGACTGTTCTCCCACAATCCCAACACCGCTCCAACTTCTCCTATACTGGGCCCCCCAATGAATTGATTTTGGGGGGGGTTGCGTTAGTCCAAGTGCATGACGAGCAGCTCTTCCAATGAGATTTTCTCCTGCTAATGTGGAAGCAACCATTGTTCCTTGAATTCTTGGGTTGCACTCCAAAAAAGTGATTTCTCGATTTGAATTAACGATGCATTGAAGGCCGAAAACGCCAACTAGTCCCAACTCGTTAGCAAATTCAGAGGCTAAATTTATCAGCGAGTCATCTTTAACAACAGTTGTTTGTTGACTGATTCCTGATCTAACAACATCGCGCCTTCTAGGGGCAAAGATGGATATTTCATGATCGCGATAACAATCTATAGAGTATTCAACTCCCGATGATTCCCTCTGTACTATCACGCCTCTCCCATTATCGAGAGTCTTAAAAACTCGTTCTACTTGATCGCGATTCACCACATGGAATGAATTTGATTTATTCAGCAACTCCTTGGAGATATCTTTTACTAACTTCACAATTCCACGGCCTCCGGAAAGGGCGTCTGCCTTTATGAAGTAGTCTTCTTCGACATGTGATTGGAAATCAATAACATCTTGAAAGTTCTTACAAATAGCAAAATCTAATTTGGATGATGTGAGCTTTGAAATTACTTCGTACACATCGATTTTCGATGTCAGGGCAATTTCATGATTCTTAGTATCAAGTAAAGCTACTTTTACGTTAATCTCATTTCTGCTTTTCGCCAAAGCGTTAGTTTCTGCGGTCGTCTGCGGGATAACAAGGTCTATTTTTTCGGCGGCACATACTTTTTCCAAAGCTGCTATGTAGTCTTTGTCCGAACCATGAGGGAGTGTGACCACCTTTTCGAAATACCGGTTAACATAACTTGCCTTGACATCGCTTCCAAGTAGGGTCACCTTTTCGTCAAATAAATCAGGTTGGAGCAAACTCCATGCAGTTCCAGAGGCACCTGGCGCATTTGCACCAGTCACAAGTATGCGCATACTCCTACTCTATGCCAATATAGATGGGTGTTTACGCGATACAAAGCATTACTCGAAAAGGTTTCTCGCTTTGAGACCCTGTTCGCACCACCACAACGTTGTTCCACTAAAACCGATCTGCCAGCAACACCCCTGTTGCGTCATGACGTAGATTTCTCAATTTTCGCCCTAGAGGCCATGGGTGAGTTAGAACATGATTTCGGCCATCGAGCTATCTATTTGTTTCGGCCAGATGCAAGAAGTTACAATTTGGAATCTGCGGAAACTTTTCGAGTAATTAAGAGTCTTCAATCCATGGGACATGAAATTGGCTTACATATTGACCGACGAAGCCATATTGCTACAACCAGTGATCGGGGATCAATCACAAATTACTTTGATTATTTAAACTCAAAATTGCAGCTTGACATGGTTTTCTTGAGTTGGCATCGCCCGCTTGAAAGTGATTTAGGAAATTCAGATCTTTTCTGCGGGCTAGAATCTCTTTACTCAAACCGTTACTGGAATCGTGAAATCTATCTGAGTGATTCGGCTGGAAACTGGGATTCGACAAAAGAAGTTAGGTTGGATTCTTTTTTGTTGAATAAAGTGTATTTTCAGCTCTTAATCCATCCTGAGTGGTGGCTTGAAACTGATGCGGTCTCAGGGTTTGCGCATTCGTATTCTTCGCAGATAAAAGAAGACATTAAAGATCTAAGAAATCAAATTCGTACGTTTGATGATTTTGACCTTGGGAAAAGAATCCTAGACAACTTATAGACTTATAAAGTTTTTTATTAACTGTTCTCCAGAACTATGTGACTTTTCAGGATGAAATTGGACTCCCACCACATTTTCATTTCTTGCGGCGACCGCAAACTGATTTGAATATTGAATTCTTGCTATTTCATAGGGGCTTGGGCTTGGTAATGCATAGGAATGGTTGTGATAGAAAGCAAGTCGAGTTATTCCAGAGAAAATCAAATCTTCCTTCAGAGGAATTATTGGCTCCCAGCCCACATGGGGCACTCTGAATTGTGGATCGCTTTTCATTGCAATAAGTTCACCTGGAATTAGACCAAGCCCTTCAGAACTTCCTTCATCACTTCTTTCAAAGAGCAGTTGCATCCCTAAGCAAATCCCAAGAATTCCTCCACCAGCTTCAGCAAACTTAATAATCGCCCCGTCTAGTCGCGAAGCCCGGAGAGCATTCATTCCAGCATCAAAGGAGCCGACTCCTGGAATCACGATTTTCGAATCGCTAGGAGACAATCCTTCAAATTCATTAGCATCCTGAATCGTTACGGCCTCAATACCAATCTTGCGCAAGAGATTTAGGATGGCGATTGAATTCCCGACCCCATGATCAACAACACCGATTCTCTTAATCAACTCTTTCCCCACGCCGTTTCCAGTACCTCTAATAATTTTTTGCCTTCAACTCCGAAGTGTAGGGCTTCTGATGCATCTCTAGCAGCCCTTTTTAATTCTTCGATTTTTGCAGCTGACAAGGAATTTAGTAGTTGCACCAACTCCACTTGCGAGAACTCTTGCGAAAAGATTCCAAATCCCCAGGGACTAGATTCTCGAATCATGTCAAGATTAGGTCCACAAATGACACCCAATCCTGCCTGTATATAGTCAAAATACTTATTTGGTAACGCCTTTGAGATATTTTCTGTTGCGGGACTGAAGTAACACCAGCCTAGATCGTATTGAATCAAAGTACTATGGATATCTTCGAATAGAACTGGTTCATGAATCAAAATACTCGGATTTCCACTAGATGCTTTCTTAAGTTTATCTATATATCCCGGATCGCCAACCAAATAAAAGTGAAGTTCAATAGAATTTCGACTTGCAGTGCAGGCATAGATGAAATCTTCTAATTTTCGAAGTGGATGGGCGACACCGAGATAGACAATTTTGAAAGGCCTCTCAACTGTCGCAAGGGCTTTTGATTCTGAGTACTGCGGAGTGCTTCGAATCAGATTAGTATTTATCTCAAACTTATCGAAGTAATACTCTTGGAGGCCGAAAGATACCGTGGTCGCAGCATCAACTAGTTGAAAATGTCTTTTCAGCAAGTATTTTCTTATGGGCCTAAGTCCGTACCTAAATGGCATCGATTTTCCATATTGCTCTGGATAAATCTCTCGTAAATCCATTACATACTTACAACGCTTAGGTTGATTAATCAGAAAGCCAAGGAAATCTAGATCAAACATCACCAGTAAGTCGTGCTCTTGAAGAGATTCGAAATCTACCGAATAGTTCTGGTAGCGAATTTGCAAGAATTTTTCACAGGACTCACTTTTCTTTATTCCGAGGTGAAACTTCGTGGCGAACCATAGGGATTTCAGCCTTGTTTGAAATCTTCCCTGTCTCATGTCTAGCTTTAGACGCTCCTGTAGAGGCGCACACTGAAAGCCATTTTCTTGAAGGAGTTTCACGGTTCGGTTGGGACGGGGGTCCACGCTTATTTCAGAAAAAGTGCCAATCCAAACTTTACTCACTATGGGAAGTTGATCTTCTAAGGCGTGAAAGAGTCCGAAGGACATTCCGGATTTTCACAAGTCTTGTAATCAAATCATTTAAATAGGCCTCATTCGCAAACTTGCGATCATCGACGTAGGGGAGATTTACAAGCTGGTTCAATTCATCAACACTAATCCCAAGTTTTGTAGAGACAAATTGCTGGAGGTTCGCGCGGTCTAATCCTTCTAGTTTGCTTGAAGAAATAACATCCAGAGCGCTTTCTCGACTGATTTCTCCGTTTACTATAAGGCTTGAAAGATGGGCCCTCTTTTTTTGAATAGAAAAGCGATCAGGAAGATATATCTCCTGAAAATAGTCAGTGAAGCGAGATTCTTTATGTTTCCCACCGTAATCTTTCCAGTTGTATTCTTTCTTAAGTAATTCCATTGCGGTGTCTTTTGAGTAGTTTACATAGTTAAGAGGTGCTACTACGCGATAGTTTCTTAATACATATATGTGAAAATATAGTTCTCGCAAGAAAGTCACTGGATACTTCGTTAATTTTCGATGGCCATATTTCTTATTTATCTGAATTAGTTGCCTACCATCCATGGCATTCTGTCCCCATGTTTGAGGAAGGATTGACTCGGTGGCGTAATTTGAACCAGAAATTACATATTTGATGTCAAATTTTCTTGCAAGTCTATACAATGAGCTAAAGAAAGCATGATCTTGAGGTACATCTTGGTTTATTACTCCTGACTTAAGGTATGCGACTTGAAGGGATTTCATTTCCTCCCAGTCAATCACAATTGTTTCAAGATCTATATCTAGCGTGGAAACCATTGAATCAATATTCCTTACCGCTTCAATTGAATTCCATCCTGCATCTACATGAACTGCTAGAAGTTTGATGTTTTCCTTACTTAACATATGTACCAAATAACTGCTATCGACCCCTCCACTTACTCCAATAATGGCGTGGAAGCCCTCTTTTCCGGGGTGAAGTTTTATCTCATCCACGATATCTGAAATGGTCTTGGATTTATTAGCCCTAATGTGGGAAAAGTAGTCCAGCATTCCTAATGCTGTCTCGCAGTGATTGCACTGACCCTCGGTGTTGAAAGTAATTTGAGGGTCGGAGGTATCCATAACACACCGGGTGCAGATCCGATACGAACTAACTAAATTCATGATTTCTCCCTAATGAGTTCATGCCAACGGTCAATATTAGGGTACGAGACTAAAATCGCCTCGCGAGTTGGACGAAAGAGAAACATGGTTGATGCGGCGATTGAGTGGCTCTTTGAAGCCTCCAAAAACTGGGCCGCTTCATCCACAGAATTACAACCTCCTAGAGGGACAACTGGAATTTTAAGCTTACTTATGGCCTCTGCGAGTAGGGGATGCTCTCGTAAGCCAATTCGAGTTCCTTCACGATTAATGTCTTGAATAATCAATTCGCCAATCCCTAGTTTTGCGACTTGGGCAAGTAATTCCTCCGAATAGGAGATCTCGTATTCTTCACCGTTGACAATCATTTTTGTCGGACGATTTACAGGGTAAGAAACATCTAAGCATCCGGATACAGCCTGAGAACCATATTTTTCACTGATTTGCAAAGATAAATTATCTTTAAACAGGCTTGAACGAAGTACTACTTTATCAAAACCGAGATTGAACTTTCTTTCTGCATCGTGATAACTAGTTATGCCTCCTCCATAAGCAATTGGCATAAAAGCGTTTTCAATTATTTGAACTAGGGTCTTCTCGCTTGCCGGCGCAGCCTCAAAATGTTTAGAGATGTCCAGAACTATCAATTCTTCAACTTCAAAACTTGATAAAAGCGCAGTTGTATTGACGGGATCACCGACGTATCTTGGATTTTGGAACTCTCGTGTTTTGACGGCTTGGTCTCCGAGTAAGGTTACAACTGGGATTAATCTCGGCTGGCTCACAATATTAGGTTACACCCAATAAATCTGTTCTTGAGTACGGTTAGGTTTTAACTGGAAAATTTGGAAACACTGATGTTCGTTTGCCATTTCAATGTCGCTAGAAATCTATTCCCAGATGGAAAAGCTGACGTATTTACTGGCTAGACTGAGACAAGTCGTACTTGGGAATTTGGTGGCACACCATTAAGTAAATTTCTTCCATCTAGAACTACTCTCAGGCAAGAGAATTTGTCGTGTTCTCTCAACAAGTCAGCATACCTGGCGTCATTGTTCTGAATAATTGCAACCTCAACTTCTGCAAAGTTAGCGAGCGCTTGCAATCCCAATTCTGTAATCTCAGAATCTTCCAAGAGAAAGTCGTGAACAAAGACTTTGGCCTTCAAGGAATTTAGAATTTTGCAAAGGTCAAAAACTCCCGAAAAGGCGGTCTCCTTCACCCCTGCCCGATAGGTAGCCCCAAGTATTGCCACATTCTTTCCCTCAAGGTCTCCGTATTCATCAATCAGACGAGAAATGCTCTGAGCCGGCATTTCTACGTTTGTCTTTCGAGCTTCTCTCACAATCGTTGCCGCCTGATCGTTCCATAAATAGAATTGAGGGTAAATCGGTATGCAGTGACCTCCTACCGCAATTCCGGGTTGATGTATGTGTGAATAGACTTGAGAATTCGCAGCTTGAATTACTTGGTGGATATCTACATTAATTTTTTGCGCATATATCGCAAACTGGTTTGCTAAACCTATATTCACATCTCTGTAAGTCGTCTCAGCTAATTTAACAAATTCAGCCGCTTCAGAGGAATCCATCATCCAAACTCCGTTTGGTATTTCTAAGTCTTCTCGTAAATCAAAGTCCAAAATTTTTTCGTAAAACATGCGTCCTTGTCTGGAACATTCAGGGGTAACTCCACCGACTATTTTTGGATAGCGCTTTAGATCAGAAAATACTCTTCCTGTTAGAACGCGCTCAGGTGAAAAAACTACATTGAAATCTTCCCCAACTTTGTAACCCGAAATCTCTTCAATAGTTTTTGTGAATCTTTCTCTTGTTGTTCCCACTGGGAGCGTGGTTTCATACGCCACCAGAGTTCCTTTATTTATCCCTAGAGCTATTTCTCGTGTTGCGGAGTCCATTGCTTGAAAATCTGGTTTTGCATCTGAATCCACAAACAGTGGCACTACCACGACGACAACATTCGAGCGGGATACGCAATCTCTTGTGGATATCGAAGCAATCAGGGACTTTCTACCAACCACTTCAGCGAGCAATTCTCCTAGACCGGCTTCACCTGGAAAAGGTTCAAGTCCAGCGTTGACCAGGTCCACCGTATCTTGATTAATATCGACCCCAAAAACTTGTTCACCTTTTCGAGCGAACTGAACGGCCAACGGTAATCCAATTTTGCCGAGCCCGATAACGGTTATTGTCATGGTGATACCTGCGACTGAGATTTAAAACTGGCAATCACTGCTTCTGCAACCTTGACGGTGCGACACCCTGATTCCAGAGTTACCACAGCCGAGTCAAGTCCCAAAACCGCATCCCGAAAATTTTGGTGCTCTGTCTTTAATGCCTCTGGCTTTTCAAAAGCAAACATCCTTACATCTCCCTGGCTAACTCCTTTAAAGTGGGCCAACTGGTCCTGAGACATTTGTACCCGTCCATTTTCATAGTAAGTTAAATCTGAAGTTAGTGTGTCGACAATGAAAGTGCCTTTTTCTCCAGTAATAACTGTGGTGCGTTCCTTCAATGGACTTAACCAATTTACAAGGTGATTCACTACTATTCCGTTTTGAAGTCCAGCAACTATCGCGACTAAATCTTCGTGCTCTCGACCCGATCTTGTGGCAGCTTGCGCACTTAAGTGCTTGTATTCCGAATTTGTAATCCAACTTGTTAAATCTATGTCGTGAGTTGCTAAATCCATAACCACACCAACATCTGAAATTCTTGCTGGAAAAGGTCCTAGGCGTCGAGTTGATATCTGATAGATCTCTCCGAGCGCTCCATCTTGAATCCTGCTTCTGGCTTGTTGGAATGCGGCATTAAACCTCTCTATGTGGCCAACAGCTCCCACAACCCCTCGCTTCGCAGCGGCACTTGAAATTCTCTGGGCCGAGTCAAAGGTATGAGAAATAGGTTTTTCAATCAATATGTGGATGCCTGCTTCAATTAATTTTAAGCTAATTTCTTCATGGAAAGCCGTAGGTGCTGCAATGACGCAGTAATCAACATTCTTGGAGATTACTTCATCAATTGATTTAAGAATTTCCGTATTTGGAAGCGCGCCACGAATATCGCCTTGGGGATCAGCTACCGCAACTAAATCGACTCCTTCGAGAGAAGAGAGGACTCGAGCATGATTCTGGCCCATCATTCCAAGCCCGACTAGGGCAGCGCGCAGATTTGTCATAGGTACTTTTCCGTGAGTCTGAGTAGACCATCAGTTATCCGAAGTAAATCTCGCTTAGATAGCGATGGGTGGACTGGTAGAGATAGAACTTGTTCTGTAGCAAGTTGGGTCTGCAATAAGTTTAAATCCGACTGAAACGACGGCAATTTGTGCACCTGAGTTGGGTAATAAACGCTATTTCCAATTCCAAGTGCTGAAAGTTCGGTAGAAATTGCGTCACGATTAGAAGCAAGTCTAACTGTGTATTGATGGAATACGTGCCTCAAGTCTCCTGGGGTAAATGGGCTGATTGTCGCAGGCAATCGAGAATTCATAAAATTTGCATTTCTAATTCTTACCTCTGTTCTTTGTTCAATCTTTTTCAATTGTTCGATTCCGATAGCTGCATGGATATCAGTCATGCGTAAATTAAAGCCGACTAATTCATTTTGATAACGCTTTTCCATGCCTTGATTGCGAAGTAATCGACTTGTGCGAGCAGCAGACGAATCTTTAAAAACAATCATGCCTCCTTCCCCGGAGGTCATATTCTTTGTTGGATAAAATGAAAAGGCGGCAGCGTCACCAAAAGTTCCAACCCGTTGGCCGGAAATCTCTGCGAGATGCGCTTGTGCTGCATCTTCAAGTACAAGCAATCCATGTTTCTTTGCAATTTTCAAAATTTGGTTCATATCCGCAGGCAGTCCATACAGGTGTACAACTTGTATAGCCTTAGTCTTTTTAGTAATCGCTGACTCAATTAAGGATGAATCAATATTGTAAGTTTTAGGATTGATATCTACAAAAACAGGCTTCGCACCCGTCAATGCAACACTGTTTGCTGTTGCCGCAAATGTAAATGATGGAACAATCACTTCATCCCCGGGTCCAATTCCTAAACTTAAAAGAGCCAAATGAAGCGCAGACGTTCCAGAATTAACGGCAACGCACTCTCGGTCACCGACAAACTTAGAGAAATCTGACTCAAATTTTGCAACCATTGGCCCTTGTGCAAGTGATCCAGATTTCAATACCTTGCTGACGGCTCTACGCTCTGCCCAACCGATTTGAGGTTTTGCCACAGGGATGTTTCGCAATTATTTTTCCTCTTCAAGTGTGCCATTAGAAAGGTGATACTTGGCGCCCGTAACTGGACACTCAAAAAAGTCGTCTCGTTCCACAAGTTTATGTCCGGCTTTACCAACCCAGCCTTTTTGCTTTGCTGGTGAACCTACAACCAAAGCGTAGTTTGGCACATCGTTAGTGACAACAGCTCCAGCTGCTACAAGAGACCATTCACCAATTTCTACCGGTGCAATGCAAATTGCTCCAGCGCCGATTGACGCCCCTTTTCTTACTTTCACCCCGGTTGCGTTCCAATCGTGGGCGCTCTTCAAGGTTCCTTCTGGGTTTACTGCTCTCGGATTATGGTCATTTGTGAAGATAACCCCGGGGCCAACAAAAACCCCACTCTCGAGAGAAGCGGGTTCATAGATTAGAGCTGAATTCTGAATTTTGCAGTTGTCGCCGATTTGCACAGCACTTCCAATATATGTGTCTTTACCGATAATACAGTTGCGCCCAATTGAAGCTTCTTCGCGAATTTGGGCATTTGCCCAGATTTTGCTGCCTTCGCCAATAAATACCTTATCGCCAACAATGGCGCTGGGATCGATCTGAAAACTCACCTTCAGAGTGTATCCGGCGGAAGTTGGCTAAGCACTAACTTGACGAGGAGTCACTAAAGATGAATTTTAAGCGAGCGGATTCTTTTTCCTTCATATCAATACCCCTGATATGGGTGCGCGGGACCCTCTGATTTGCCCAAGTTTCCGCAAATGAAATTATTTGGTCTATGTACGATGTAATCGGCTTGTCATCATTTGGCAATTCCAGAATAAAACTTGGGGGTTGCACAAAATCAGTATCAGTGTGTCGGAAAAAAACTGGAAGACCCATAGCTAGATACTCGCGAACTTTCAGGGAAGACCCTTCGGTCATGCCCTTTGCATTTAAATTGAGAGTCCCTATGCCTAACACGCACTTTTCTGCGATTGGAAAATACTCGCTTTGGGTCAACACTCCGTGGAAAATTGCATTGCTAGGCACATTCGAGAACTTATCTGTTACGCCCACTACATTGAAAAGGTAGCAAGGCATAGATCTTGCCAGTTCTAGAATCTGCTCTACCCCATGCCAAGGCTGGCCATTTTGTCCAAGGAAAACAAACTCTGCTGGATTTGCCCGAGGAAGCGTTTTGATTTCTGTGATTTCATCTAATTTGACACCATTCGAAATGACCGTGGAATTCTCGTAACTCTTGTAGTTTGTAAATCTCTTTGATGCTGCAATCTCATTGTAAACAAATATGAATTTGGTAAATCTCCTCAAATAAAATGTGTCCAAAAGCCAAGATTGTGCGGCACGCACTCGGTTACGAGATAACAATTCTTGTCGCATTAAAGTCTGGACTTCCAGGATTACAGAGACCCCTTTGGGAATTTTTGGGAATACAAAGGGGAAACCGTCTCGAACATAAACCGCGGATGGTCCTGACGAAAAAATCTCGCGAATGAGGTTTCGCCGCAGAGTTAATCTCTTAAGACCTTTAGACTCTTTTATTGCGACTACATCTGGAAATCGTTTCCATTCATTTAAATATTCCTCACTTGAAATAACGTAGATCTTTGTTTTCACTTCGCTATTACGCCACAAGTTAGCTTGTGCAAGAACTTTTTTTCCAGCCCCAGAATTTGGGCCATCATGCAAAACGGCAAAATAAGCGATTTCTTTCTTATCTGGCATACCCTCAGAATACCTGTGCCACTGGCCAAAGTGTCTGCTGATAACCTAGAAGGGTGAAGTTGAGGTATCTGGAGATAGTCAGTGGACTCGGGATGGGTGGCGCTGAAAAATCTTTTTTGAATAGGGTGCGTTGGGCGCCGGAGAAAATTCAAACCTTAATTCTTAATACACGTCCCGAGCTCAACATGTGGGATTCACCTCCTGGAATTCCTTCAGTAGACTGCAAACGCAATGGAATCACTTTCCCTTTACGGTTGAGGAACGAAATAAAGCAATTTAGTCCCCATGTTGTGACCCTCAGGTCCCCTATCGATTTCATCTTTGTAGCCTTAATAAAGTGGGTATCTCGGGCGAAATGGCACTTGATTTATGAAGCTCACAGCACACGGTTATCGCAGAATCCATTTATCGGTTCTTTACTTGCACCATTAATGAGGTTATCTTTTTCTCAAACAAGTCTCTCGATTGCAGTTTCTAAATCAGTTGCTCGGGGCTCGCAATGCCGAGGTGCAAGAGACTTAACGGTTCACTACTTTGGAGCAGATGTAGATTCAAGTATCTCGGAACCTCGAAAATTGAATTTCATTTTTGTAGGACGCCTAATTCCTTTAAAGCAGCCTTTACTGCTTCTGAGTGTGGTTTCGTCATTAAGTGCATTATTTAGGAGGACAGGTGCAAGCCTTCAGATAGTTGGAGTGGGCCCTCTTGAGTCACAGGTGAAAGAATTCATCGAAAAGCATGAACTGGGTTCATTTGTTGAATTTGGTGGATACAGCGACAATTTGGATTCAATTTACTCCAAGAGCGAGTACCTAATTTCTACTTCAAAGTTTGAAGGGCTTCCGATCACTTTTTTTGAAGCAAAGTTACACGGCTTAAGAATTCTCACTTTCCCATCATCTGGCGATTTTGATATTCTAGGACCAGAAGATACTGTGTTAAAGAATTTCACTGAGCAAGAGCTCAAAACGGCCCTTAAAGTCGCCCTATTAGATGGGGTTTTATCAGAATCTATTCGTGGTGAGATTCAAGTACGGAACCAATGGATGCTCGCTAAGCGCTGTGCAATTAGTTATTACGGATTGATAGAGAATAAACTCGATTTATCGAAGGTGAACTGATTTGCATACTCGAGCAAGATTGGTCTCTATCATTCAAGTCCTGTCTTCTGGACTTGTTTCTTCAGGAGTTGGAGTCATGGCTGGTAAACAAACCTTTAGATGCGATGTAGTTGTCTTTCACAAATTAGAGTGCTTAATTGTTTGTAATTGAGTTATGTCTTATTTGATGATTCAGCTAATTTTTTGTTCCATCAAGACAAAAGTAATCTCAGTCACTTTGATAAAATCAGATCTCTCAACATTTTCGCAGTTCTCTTCTCATCAAAGAAAAAACTGCTCTTTAAATAGTGTCCCTTGGTAATGCTTGGTAAATCATTTAACTTAATTGTCCTAGAAATAATCATCTGGTTATCAATAAAGTCCTCCGGTATGCTCTTTAGAATTCTGGTGCCAGTGATTAATGTTGGAATTGAAAGGAGCGCTGCCTCAAAGAAAGTTGAGCTTTCTTCGGTTATGTGTAAGGAGTGTGCACGCAAACTACTTGAAAGTGAGTTCTTTCGAGGAGTTTGAATGACGGAACCCGAGAAATTTCGTAACAACCATTTTTTGAGTCGCCATTCCTTTAACAGAGATTCAGAAAAAACTGGATGAATTCTAAAGACAAATTTTATCTCATTTGAAACTAACAGGTTCAATTGCCTATAAAGATTCTGTGACATTGCCCCACAAGGGTCTACAGAATCTTTGTCACCCCAAGATAGCGAAATCAAAAAAGACAAAGGGCGAATGTCTCCAGATTTTTCACCAGCTTCAAATTCTGCAATAGGATAACCCACAGTTTCAGAAGTTACGCCAAATTCCCTCATCAACTCAGAGTATTTTTCATGCCAGCTTAAGAAAAGGTCTGGGTGGTGATTCTTAATTAAGTTTCCTTGATTATTATCGATCCAGTAAGTTGGAAGCTCATCAGAAGTAAAGACACCATGCATCATTTCCGCAATTGGAATCCTCATTACTCTACATATCGTAACCAGGTCCTGAGTCGCCCCAATCGAGATAACTATTTGCGGCTCGATTTTGGAAACGCTGAGATACAAACTTAAGAATGAAATCCTTTCAAACGGTGACTCCTTCTTAATTAACTCATCTTGTAAAATCTCGTTTGTTCCCCCCAGTATGCGCATTCGCAGTATATAAAGGATACTCTCGAAGGTTCTTTCCATAAATAGGATTCTCCTGGACGACCTTAGAATAAACTTTCTTTTTTTGTATGGATGGAGCGCAAAAAGTGATGAGAATCCAATTTTTTCCATACCCTCAGAGAGATCAATTAATTTATCGGGGTACATTTTCCCAAATTTTGCTGAATTCAAGTCTCCTGATGAAAATACGAATAGGCATCTATTTTCTCTCTTTAAATAGACTCCCTTTTTCTGATTTTTCCTGCGTTGGCTTAGTGCCTGGATTTCATGAAAAGTGACCCTCAGTATAAACATGAGTTTACGCATCCAAGTTTTCCTTTAATTGGGATATTTCCATCTCTAGTCGCATCTACAAACCGATCGGTTTCATATTCACCAAACTAGAATAAGGCCTTGCTTTAAATTCAAGTGCCAAATTAACTGCGTCGCAAGCTTATTCCAAGCATTTCCAAATCTCGATGTAGAGACTTTGGGGTCTCTTCTGTAAACTGAAAAAGAGAGCCCACGGCAATTGCATTTGCACCTGCTTCTACAGCCTGAATCGCATGTTTAGCCCCGCCGCATCCGCTAGAAGCAATAATTGGCAAGGTTGTTATAGCTCTAATGCTCGCAATTGTGTCTGTGTCATATCCTTTCATTTCTCCATCGTTCTCTACATTCTGAATGAGTAATTCACCTGCACCGTTGCTGATTGAAATCTCCACAAACTCTGTGGCGGTGATTTCCGCGACGGTTGTACCAGAGTTCTGCATAATGGATTCACTTCCCTTTTGCTGTAGATCTACAGAGACAATAACTGCCTGCGAGCCGAATTTTGATGCGATCGCTTTGATTAAATCTGGATTTTGTACTGCCGAAGTTCCTAATACCACCTTCTCTGCGCCGTTGCGAAAGTACTCCGTCGCCTCTTCAATTGTATTAATTCCCCCTCCTACTGAGAATGGAATGTTTAAATGGTTGGAAAAGATTTTGACAAGTTCTACAGAAATCCGGTTTCCGTTTTTCCTCGCGGTGACATCAAGAAACATGAGTTCGTCTACGTCTCTTTTTGCGTAAAGCATTGCAATAGCTTGAACATTGCCGACTGTGCGCCAATTATTAAAGTTTTTTCCTTTCACGACCGTCATTCCATCCGTCAGGATTGTTGGGATGATTCTAAGTTTCGACATTTAACGGGCCCAATCGATAATTTCTGAAATCAAACTCTGTCCTATTTCTCCACTTTTCTCAGGGTGGAATTGAAAACCCAATAAATTTCCCGCGTGGTAACTGGACACAAATTTTGTACCAGCAAATTTTGTTTTTGTTAAAACCTGACTTGGATCGTGGAGTTCTACATGGAAAGAATGTACGAAGTAGAAATCGCGATCGAGTGATAAGCTTGAAAAGTGATTCGAGTGATTAGATATCTCCAGTTCGCCCCACCCAGTATTTGGTCGAGGCTCTCCATCGGGTAGTTTTCTAACCATTCCAGCCACTATTCCTAATCCAGGAATTCCTGGAGCTTCTTCACTTTCTAGGCAGAATAGTTGCATACCTAAGCAGATGCCTACGATTGGTGTTTTTTTGGTATTTTCCTGAATGAGCAAGTCATCAAAGCCCTTTTCCTTTAACTTTTCCATTCCCGACGCAAAGTGACCGAGTCCTGGAAGTACCAGCAGATTGGGTGAATTGCTCTCACTTAGTTCACTTATTGAAATGCAGGAATCGGTACCCCTTATATTCCCAAGAAGCGCTTTTTCAACTGAAGACAAATTATTTTGTCCGAGGTCTATTATCTCAATTCTCAAAACTGGGCCTAATTATCGTAATTAATTTTCTTTAGCCGGTTGTCTGAATCTCGTATCAACTGGTTGTGTTTGTCTGTTATAAATAAGGTTTTATTCGTAAACTGCTCGCAAATTTCATCAAACTCAATCAGTGTCAATCCAAGAGGTTCAATTATATCTTCGAGTGATCTACCAAGATAGGTGCTCGGGTAGCGGCCATCGTGCTCCAAAACTATTTGAAGGCCTTGTTCCCGACTTATTCTGCCTCGTCGAATATGCGTAGATACAATATCTGTAGCTCTTCCAAAGCCAAATTTGAGAAATTTGAAATAATCGTGGATTCCTGTCTGGTAATTGTCAAGATTTTCGTAGTCCACCATAGAGCCTTCGATTGTTTCTCCAAAAGATTTGAACCCGTGAGCCTGTGCTAGCAAATAGTTTGAAATGCCATCCCAGGGGAAGTAATAGCCTAGGAAAAGACCAGTCACTCCCACTTCTTTGAGCTCGGCATCCGTCGGATAAATGTATGGATTTAATTTTTTCTGAGAGATTCCAAAAGCTTCGTGAAGGTCGGAAACTCGAAGACCAAGTAGACCCCCAAATTCTTCTAGCCACTTTCGAGTTAGTGAATTGTTATCGGCATCAGAGGCTGGGCCTCCATATTCATTCTGGCTATTCTCGCCCCAGATAATCAATGGCACTTTATATTGAACGGCGGCTCGCACTGGGATTGTAAAAATCCCTACATGTTCCGGCCAAGAGATATCGCCAACTTGTTCAAGGCCGATTCGATTTAGTTTCCTTCGGAGAACAGGATCCGGGGAAAATTCGACTAAATCCACTCCAAGGTTTTTGATATTTTGTAAGTTGTAGCGTCCTATAGGGCTTAGATCACATGTTGTTGACGTGACACAAAGAGGATTAAACCCAAGTTCCAACATTTTCAAGACTTGCGCGGTGCTGTCCTTGCCTCCAGAAACAGGAACAATGCAATCCCAGGAACTTGAATGCCTTTCATTGACTTCATTGACTAGCTCAATAAATGCAGTTTCTCGTGATTTCCAATCAATTTCTCCACGAGATGCATATGCCGTGCAAGCAGCACAGATTCCATCAAAATTAAAAAATAAATCAGGCTTGGTAGCTGGAAGTAGACACTTGGTACAGTACTTAATCATTAAGCTGTCCCCTTTTTTTTAGGAGAAACCACGTATTATCATCTTGTGGAAATGACCCTCTGTGATAAGTAAATCCGTAATCTACTAGTTCTAAATCTGGGTACTTATCCAACATTTCTCCAGCAAAGTCCCTTTTAAACAACTTATCTTTGTGCCCGCGGTAATCAATACCAACAGCCGTGGGATTATAGTACTCCACCAGTAGAATCCATTTACTAGAGGATTTATACATGTTTTCATAAACAATCGGCAAGTTCTCCGGTGCGATATGAATCAAAACACCCTTTGAGAAAACGACTTCATACGTTTTCTGTGGGACAAATTCCTCGATGCTACACTCGAAAGTCACATCTGAAATCTCTCTTAGTTTCTTGCAGGCCTCAGCATTAATCTCAACGCTTGAGAAGACTGAACCTGGATATAAAAGTTTCAAAGCCTTTACATTCATGCCGATATTGGCGCCAAATTCAAGAAACTGACTTGGTGTTTCATTCGTCAACCGCATGATTCTTGAAAAGAGGGCAAGGTTCGATGCCATTAATTCTTCTGAATTATTTCTATCAATGTATTCGTTTCCGAATTCACTTGCCCAAAAACTGCGCTGATCCATGACGATTCCAATTCTGTTAACTGAGATTACCCTATATTAAAATTTAGAAAAACGCATTATTGCCTTAGTTCATTTTTTGATCTGATTTCAAATAGCTCTTCCACAAATTTCCAGTCCTCTTCTGTATCAATATCGACCGACTCAAACTTACCTATTTCAATAATCTTGCTTTGTGGAGAGAATATTGGAACCTTCGAAAGCCAAGTGGAAGCTTTACCCATGTAAAAAAGACCAGCATCGGAGTATATTTTGGGGACATCCTGGGTTCTCATTCTTTCTTGAGTTGGAAACATCATCTCAAGGTTTCCCTTTTTGTTGACCATGAAACTTCGGCCAATTTGGGCTGATTGATCCTGGCCAGCAAATACATATCCCCCAGTAGTCTTTTCTAGCAATTCAAAAGCTTGAGTGAGATGGTGTGGTTTGAGTAAGGGAGTAACGGGGTAAATACACGTTACAAAATCATTCTCATTTAAATTGGTCCCCTGTAAGTGTTCGACAGTGGAATGCATAACATCCAGCGTGCTCGCAAAATCATTGCTTAAATCAACCTCTCTTCGATGTATTCGAGCACCTGACTCAATCGCAATTTGAGAAATTGTCGAGTCTTCCGTTGAGACATAGATGGAGTCAAACATACCCAGGTTGTGGATTTTCTCAATGGTCAGCTGGAGCATCGGTTTCCCCAAAAAAAATCGAGTATTTTTCCCTGGAATTCTTTTACTTCCGCCTCGAGCTGGAATAACTGCAATATGCATAGTTTACTCCTTTACCAGGCCGTGCTGCATGGGTGTTCCAATTCCCACATCCGTTAAGAATCTTTTTCCAATAAAACTCTCAAGTTCTTTTGCTGGGCATCCGCCACTCGGGCGTATAGCTCGGACATTTTCATAGGAAATCACATCTCCCGCTTTCACATCAGATACCACGTAAAGACTTCGCCGAAGATTTCTTGATTCCTTTTCAGAATTTTGGATTGACCAAGTTGGGTTACCGAGCGCGAGCTTTGCAATATTTCCCTCATAAACCAATTGTGCGAACTCATTCGGTTCCATTGAGAATGCAGCGTCTGCGCCGCCATCAGATCGCCGCAATGTCATGTGTTTTTCTATTGCACTCGCGCCAAGTGCAATTGCCGCAACGCTGGCCCCGATTCCAAGTGTGTGATCTGAAAGTCCAACTTTGCACCCGAATTCATCTCGCAGTGTGTTAATTCGTTTAATGTGGCTTTCGCTGGGGTGGGAAGGATAAGAGCTTGTGCAAACTAGCAATGTTAGGTCTTTGTTCCTAGTGGACCTAACCACCTCAACTGCATCCTTAATCTCGTCCCATTCTGTTGCACCGGTAGACATAATCACGGGTTTCCCAGTCTCAGCCACAGCACGAATGAGGCGATGATCGCCAGTTTCAAGTGAGGCTATTTTGTACATCGGGCATTTTAGTGATTCCAAGAATTCCACGGCCGACAGATCAAATGGAGAGCTAAAGGGCATTAAACCTAGTTCTCTACTTAATTCAAAAAGCTCTCCATGCCATTCCCAAGGGGTATGAGCCTCTTTGTATAAATCATATAACCGCCTTCCACCCCATAACTCGTGATCATTACTTACTGAAAACTTATCGATATCTAATGTCATGGTTTCGGCGGTGTAAGTTTGGAATTTAACCGCAGTCGCACCAGCTCGAGCCGCTTCCTTTACTAAGGTTCGAGCACGTTCAAGGGAACCGAGATGATTTGCTGAAATCTCTGCGATAAACAACACTCTCACGCCTTGTTCGTTCATGGTGGAAGTATACTTGTTGCAAGATGCCTATCCACTACCGATTTGCCCAACTATCTGATTGCCTGACAGTCTTCAAGTGGAGAAATGAAGAGTCCGTAAGGCTTTCGTCTCGCAACCAAGCCTTAATTCCAATTAGCCAGCACAACGCATGGTTTGCTGCTCGAGTCAGTAATATCCAAAAAGAACCGATACTAATTTTTTCTTGCGAGAGCGTTGACGTTGGTTACACTCGATTAGACATACTCGACTCATTCAAAGGAATAATTGAAGTAAGTATCGCAATCACCGCTGAATTGCGAAACAAGGGCTTTGGATCCTTGATGATGGAGGCCACCATAGAGGTTGCAGGCACTCTTTTGGGGGCTAGAGAAATCATTGCAACAATTCGTAAAGGGAATCAAGTCTCCTTAAAACTCTTTGCAGCAGCTGGATTCAAAGAATTCGAAACTAGTGCCGAATTTGTAGCGCTCAGATTATCTCTTTCAGAATAAATCTCTAATTGACTCAATCACGAAATTGACCTGAGAATCAGTCAGCTCGGCAAAAAGCGGTAACGAAATCTCTCTAGAGTAAAAATCTTCGCTCACGGGGAAGAGACTTCTTTCAATCTCATAATCTGCGAACACAGGATGGCGATAGGCGGGAATATAATTCACCTGCACACCAATACCTTTACCCCTCAAATAATCGAAAATTTCTCGCCTTCTGTCTGGGCGGGTAAGTAATGGGAAAAGATGCCAGTTACATTCAACATACTCTCGTTCGGTTGGTAGCTGTAATTCAGGGATATTTTTCAAGCCCTCGAAGTAAAGATTGTGAATTTCCCTCCTTCTCGCTTTAAATTTCTCAATTCTCTTCAACTGGCTAATCCCTAGTGCACAAAGGACATCAGGGAGCCTGTAATTCAATCCAAATGCATGTACCTCTTGGTGCCACGACCCTTCACCTTTGATTTTGAACTTATCACTATCGCGGACTAATCCTTGTCTTGAGAACTTTCGAGCTCGATCCAACAATTCTTGGTTAGGGCTGGATACTGCTCCTCCTTCACAAGTGGTCATATTTTTTGTTGGGAAAAAAGAAAAGGTAGTCAGATCTGCGATTGATCCAACCGGACGTCCTTTGTATATTGATCCAACCGCGTGCGCAGCATCTTCAATTAGATATATTCCATACCTATCTGCAAGAATTCTGAGTTCATCTAAATCTGCAGGATGACCAGCGAAATCAACGGCAACAATGGCCTTAGTTTTGGTTGTAATTGCGGCCTCAACAGTTTTAGGGTCAATATTCGCGGTGTCTGGAAGGATATCTGCAAAAACTATTTTTGCGCCCATAAGCGCCGCTGTTGCTTGTGTTGCGATAAAAGTTATTGGTGGCGTTATTATCTCGTCGCCAGGTTCAATTCCAATCGCTGCATACGCACAATGAAGCGCAGCCGTTCCGGATGTGACGGTAATGGTTGGTGCACCCAAGACTGCTTCAAGCCTATTTTCAAATTCTTCGACCTGAGGTCCAGTGGTTAGCCAATCACTTTTTAAAGCCTCAACAACAGCCGATACATCATTATTATCGATTGACTGGCGTCCGTAAGGAATCATTAATTAATTCTTTGCTATGAAATTCTTTATGTCTGCTTGGGTCATCCACAATTCATTTGTATCGGAGCGGTATGCTCGCCCCTCTTCCATTGTTATGCCAGCAGGAACAAGATATCCCCATTCAGCGACAACAGGGGTAACCACAAATCGATCCTCGAGAATTATTGTCCTGCGACTATCATCGGATGAAATCATCTCTTCGTGAAGTTTCTCACCTGGCCGCATACCAACCTCTTCTAGCTTAGCCCCCGGGGCTACCGCATGAGCGAGATCTACTATTTTCATACTCGGAATTCTCGGAACGTATAGTTCCCCACCCGTCATCATTTCTAAAGAATCAAGAACGAATCTGACTGCCTCATGGATGCTAATCCAAAATCGAGTCATGCGTAAGTCCGTGATTGGGAGGGGCAAACCTTGCTCCGCTAATTGTTTAAAGAATGGAATTACGGAGCCTCTACTACCCATTACGTTTCCATATCGAACGACCGAGAAGGTTGTCCCGTATGAAAAACTGTAGTTATTTGCTGCAACAAATAACTTATCTGCGGTCAGCTTGGTGGCACCATACAAATTAATAGGAGATGACGCTTTGTCCGTAGAGAGCGCAATGACTTTCTTAACCCCAGTTGATATTGAGGCGTCAATTACATTCTGACTGCCCATCACATTGGTATTGATAAATTCCATCGGGTTGTATTCGCCGGTATCAACCTGCTTCAAGGCGGCCGCATGAATTACATAATCAATTCCATGAAGGGCTCTTTTGAGGCGCTCAACATCTCTAATATCTCCGATGAACCATCGAATCCTGGGGTTGTCTTTAAACTCACTTCGAAGATTATATTGCTTAAGTTCATCTCTTGAAAAAATCACAATTCTAGGTGCTGTCGTAGTATTCAGAATTTCCTCAAGTAAAACCTTTCCAAGAGAACCAGTTCCTCCTGTAATGAGGATGGAAGAATTATCTAGCAACGACATCCGTATCTCCAAGTTCCATAATTATGAAACAAAGCATACCCTTACCTTTGTGAGATTAATTATCCGAACCGATGCTTCCCCAAGCGTAGGGACTGGGCACTTTATGCGAAGTAGCACAATTGCTGAAGAGTTTCTCAGTCTGGGACATGAAGTTTGCTTTGTAGGCAAAATAGACCCAATGAATCTCATTATCGAACGATTCCAAGAATTAGGGTTAGGCTTCTCAGTTGCCGATCCCAAAGAATTTCGGACTGACAACAAGAATGACATTCTCTTGATTGACTCTTACTCCGTGCCAACCTCCGATCCATTTATCACCAGGGAGAATTGGTTTAAAACCGTTTCAATATCCGATTCCATCACGCCGAAATACGACGTTGATTTAATTATTAAGCCTTCTTTGATCACAAGGACAGGGCTGGATGGGGGGAGTCGTATTCTTTCCGGTCCTGAATACATAATGTTAAGGAGTTCAATCACTCAGAATCGTCCTCAGGTAACTACTGGGACAGTACCCATGAAGATTCTAGTTGTTGGCGGTGGTTCTGATCCCAGTGGTTTTTGTAATGCAGTAGTTGAGGCTCTCGCTCGGTCTCCATATGAATTTGTTGCTGATGTGTTTTCCGATAATTTCGATAGAGACCTACAGGCAGACCAAAGAATTAGAATCCATAAAGTTAGTCTACAAATAGAGGATTACGCACGTGATTGTGACCTAGCTTTGACTCTTGCAAGTACTTTAGCCATTGAATTGATTGCAAGAGGGGTTCCAATTGGCATTGCTTCTGCTTTTGAGAATCAGATAAGTGGAGCCCAGGAGATGCTTTCCCTGGGACTCGCTGCCCCGATAGGAAATCGAGATATTTCCGGGACTTGGATTATTGATAGTGCAATTCTTCACGACCTAATTACATCTGAAGCTTTCCGCAGTAATTTAAGATCCAAAGTTTCAGGACTAATCGATTGGTTAGGTGCTCATCGAGTTGCCTTAGAAATCTTGAGTTTATGAAATCGAAATTGCTTCAGCTCCTACCTTCGGCCTCTTTGGCTATTTCTATATTCTTTCTAAATGGGACTCTGTTCCTGGCATACCACGTGCCCAAAAATTCTTATTTCTTTGCTCATGATTTTCTAGATCACTTGTTTGTGTTGTACAAACTCAGGGGAGCTAATCCACATTTCTTCGATTTCTCCTCGACGTTGCCAGGAGTTCTAGGCCACGTTCCACTAAATTCTTTGGGCATTAGCGATCTCGCCTTAGATGCAAATATGTACGTATTTTTTGATTCGGCGCTTGCAGCAGTACTAAATGAATTCATTGCAAGGAATATAGCTTTCGTTGGGATGTTCTACTTCCTGCGAAAACTCTTGGCCTCTAAAGATGGTGATTTGGTGGTGGCAATACCTTCAATGCTATTTGCGTTGATGCCCTATTATCCAAATTTTCACTTTACTATCGCTTTTTTACCGGTGATCGGTTACGTAATAACAGCTATATTCTCTAATACGCTAAAACCGGTTCATATCATTCTGGTAATTTTTTCTTCACTATTTGGGAATTTTACATATGGTGGATTTGCTGTTCTCGGGGCTGTATTGCTTCTCTCGTTAATTCAGGTTTCTAAAGGACAATTCCAAATCTCGCGACGTCTTATGATCATTTGTTTTGTGCTGGTCGCGGGATACCTTTTCGGAATACTCAGAATTTTGGCTCTCAAATTTGACCCAAGTTTTCGTTCTCATAGGGTTTCTTGGAATTTGACTTCTGATCACTGGTTTGATTTAGAAGTTTTTCCAAAATTTCTATCCGATTTTTTGAATGTTTCCCTTAAAGGCATTTATCACTTTCCGAGTGGCCAGTCCGTCTTCACGAATCAATTCATTCCCGGAGTCCCTCTGGTTCTCCTCATCTTCTATTGTGTGGCAAAGCTCAGATTGGTAATCCGCCCACAGAAAGCCACCTCATCGGATTTTACGGGAGGCACATTAATTACTTATTTCCTTGCTGCAATATTTCTGGTTAATATTTTTTATGCAAGTGAGGTATCCGGATTAACCCACTTCGAGAATTTAATAGGAGAGACTTTTCAGTTCAATAGATTAGCGGTCCTATTACCATATCTTTGGTGCACACTTTTATCGTTA
>Ga0315903_10002431_pt1 | contig 27379 bp, 28 predicted proteins | sample LakEriMetagenome_7_FD_203524 | JGI IMG/M metagenome (GOLD analysis project Ga0315903, IMG submission 203524) | Freshwater fungal communities from buoy surface, Lake Erie, Ohio, United States - Buoy 2 MA119 | ecosystem: Environmental > Aquatic > Freshwater > Lake | place: USA: Lake Erie, Ohio... | reverse complement strand
TGCGGACGTGTCCTGCGTTGAGCAGCGGGTTGTAGAGGAAACACTCGGTGTCTCGCGTCTGCACGAAGCTATTTGCCCCGTCGTAGGGCGTCCACGAATAATCCGTTGCGCCGTCGCTGTTGGTCGTGGTCGCCTTGATCTCGTAGTACGAGAAATCCTTTTCCGTATTCGGTGCCCAGCCGATGCGCGTCCCGAAGAGAAACACCTCAGTGCCGGGAAAGTACTTCGGCTGCACTCCGTCCTTACTCAACGTGCCACCAGTCGGCGCAGCAGGCGCAGGCGTCTGGGTGGCAACGAAGGGCGAGAACGCCGCAGTCACGACCGCGCTCGGGATGTTGGAGAACGACCAAGCCTGCGACGCGATGTCGTAGGTGATGCCTGGTGTGAGGTCGTCGATCACCGCAGAGACGGGCACGGTGTTGCTGATCTGCGCTGCGATCTCGTAGCTGCCCGACGTGTTCTGGCGGCGGTACAGAACATTCTGCATCGTGCCACGCGCAGGCAGAGCAGGCACGGTAACGACAACAAGCGCACGCGCGCCACCGTCCGAGGCGATGTAGAGCGAGGACGTGATGGATGTCAGCGCGGAGGGGTTGGCTGGTGGTGTGTTGTCCACGCCGCCAGCGGTCACGGACGACGGGTTAGCGTCGGCGCGGTTGGAAAAGCCGGACACGTTTTCGAGGCGGTCGTAAGCGTTGATCCAGTAATAGTAGGTGACGCCGGGGAGCACCTCGGTATCGACGAAGCGAGAGGCGCGCGTCTCGGCAATCTTCATCGCCGCAGAGGACGAAGCGTTCGGAAGCAGCGCTCCGGCGTTGTAGCTACCCGCCGCAATGTCGATCCAAGACGTGAGCGTGCCGACCTGCACAGGGGAGGATCGGTCCGTCGTGTTTCCTTGGCCTAACTGACCGTCGCGGTTCCAGCCCCACATCCACAGCGAACCATTCGAGCGGAGCGCAATCGTGTTGAACCCGTACGCCCTCACCGTGCTCCACGTCGTAAGCCCAATCTGCACGGGCGATGACTTGTTGGAGGCCGTGCCGTCGCCAACCTGTCCGACCTGATTAAGCCCCCACGCAAACAGCGTACCGTCCGTACGAATCGCGGCCATGTGCTGCTGACCAGCCGCGACCACGGCCCAGCTAGTGGACGTCCCAAGTTGCACGGGCGACGAGCGACTGACCGTGTCACCAAGCCCGAGCGTCCCGTTGCTGTTGGTGCCCCAGACCCAAGCAGTCCCGCCAGTCTTTCGACCAATCGCGGCCTGACCGCCCGAGGAGATGTCGGCCCAGTCTGTGAGCGCGCCGATCTGCACGGGCGATGAGCGGTTGGTTGTGGTGCCATCGCCCAGCCGTCCGTTAGTGTTCTGCCCCCACGCCCACAGCGTACCGTCCGTCTTGATCGCGTGGCAGAAATAAGTGTTGGTCGAAATCTTGGCCCAGTTCGTGAGCGCCCCGACCTGCACGGGCGACGACGTGTTAGCAGTCCCGTTCTGCCCCGTCTCACCAAAGGTTCCGCTGCCCCATGACCACAGCGTTCCGTTAGTCTTGAGCGCAATGGTGTGATAGACGCCACAGGAGATGTCTAGCCAATCGGTCAGCGCGCCGACCTGAACAGGCGAAGAGCGATTGGTTATGTCGCCAAGGCCCAGCTGCCCCAGATGGTTTCTGCCCCACATCCAAAGCGAGCCATCAGCGCGGATCGCGCCGCCGTGTTGACTGCCTAGATCAATCTTAGTCCACAGGACATTTCCGGAAAGCGCCGTAGCAGTTGAGCGCGCGGTTGTGTCGCCAAGTCCTAATTGGCCAAAGTTATTTAGCCCCCAAGAGTAAATCGCGTTTCCGTCTGCGGGCGTCTCGCCCGTCGTGTTGCGATAAATGCCGTATTCGCTGAAATCCGGTTCGGTGTTGTCGTTCCAATCAAGCGAGATCGCGCGGCCCGTGCCCAGCGTTGCGGTCAGGCCAGTCGGTACGGACGGTGCAACGGTGTCTTGGAATACCGTGACGCTGCCGACGACGTACGTTGACGAAACACCGAAGTAAGACTCCGCGTAGATGCGCACATTGTACGCCTCGTCGATGATCACGCCATCGATGAACTCGGTTGTTTGGTCTCCCGGTACGCGCGCCCATTCAAGGTACGTCGTGGCTGTGGTGTTCTTCCACTCGATGCCGACGTACCCGCCAGCGCGCACGAACTCTTCATTCGGCGCGGACCACGAAACACGAATGCGCGGCAACGCGGTGCCGTCGCCTTGGTAGAGTTGAGTGGTACCGTCTGCGACGAGGAAAAGATTCGTCGGCGCGGTAACGCTGAACGGGTCGGGCAGGTTCGTGTTCGGCGCGGCGGTGACTGCGATCTCGTCGCCAACTGACCAGCTGTAAACCGTCGAGTCGATCTCGCGTAACGTCATGTCAACCGCGAGTTGCGGCGGGCTGCCGTCCGTGGCGAACTTCCACTCCATCACCTCAAAGACCTTATCGACCCAGCCGAACTTTGCGTTCGTGATCTTCACCGTCTCGCCTGCGCGGATCTGCATTGCTTCCAGACGAAAGCGAGCAGTGAGCATTACTTCTTGGCGAGCGCGGCGCAGTTCGATAACCGCGAGCCGCTGCGCCATCGAGGAAGACGTCGTGAATGACAACGCGACATCACGGCTAAATCTCGTTCCGTTGTCCTCGTTGACGTACGTCGTCGAGGTGATCAGCGGAAAGTCGGACGGTTGCCACTGGTTTAACTCGGAGACGTACACGCCCTTAACCGTGTTGACGCGGTCGCGCGCAGAGATCTTGGTCGTGAGTGAAACCGGACCCGCAAAGTGTTTCTCGCTCAGGCTGACAACGGGGATCTGATACGTCCCAGCGTACATGACCACTTGACCGCCCGAGTACGCGCAGAGTCCACCCATTGCGCCGAGTAGCTTGCCAATCGCGGCCTCGGGATTCTCGCTCGTCGAGATTGCGCCGTTCGCCTCGTACCTGTTCTCGTAGGTCGTCGGACTAAGCGGGAGCTTCTGCACCTGTTCGTCGCAGACATTCGCGGCCACGTTGCACGCGGTCACGTCGATCTCGCTCGGATCCATCTGCAGACCCAAAGATGACGTGAGGTAATCGCGCAGACACAGCGCGGGGTTGTTGCTGTAGGCGGTCGTGCTGGTGCGCGTATCAAGTACCTTCTTGCCCTTCACGATGAACGAAACATTCGGAATGCCTCCGGTGAAGATCTCCTGATTCCACTTCAGCCGAACGTACACGCACGCAATGCCCGTTAGCTTGTGATCGTTGGTCCACTTTCCGACGGTCGCCGTCGAAGTCTCGGTGACGAGCGGCGAAAAAGCAGTCTGCCCTGACGCGCCGAGCTTCTTGTAGATGTCGGCATGTCCTGCGTACTTCCCGGTTGCGCTACCGTCGCCTGCGCCGGAAAGAACGAGGTCTTCGTTGAAGTAGACATCACCGATCTCCTGCACTTCGTGGCCTGCGACGGCCAACACCATGTTTAGATACTCGTTCCTCGCTCCGCTTTCTTGAAGGTAAACGATGGTGCCCGAGGTCTTGACCCGCCCATAAATGATCTGTCGCGCAGAGATCGGAGAGCGCACCATCTGATCGCGCGAGCCGAGCGAGTCAGCGAAACTCGGCATCTTCGGGCGCAGCAGCTTGGAGGCCGCCATCGACGCGCCGACGACCGCGATAGTCTTGACGATCCAGATTGCCGCAGTCTGCGAAAGCGCGATGCCCACGGCCTGCGCGCCTAGCCAGAGGTAATACGCAGCGTTGATGATTAGTGTCGGCATGGCTTAAATCTTCCAGAACCGGGAGTCGGTCTGCTCATTAGTAGCCGCAAACGCCAAACCTTCAGCGCCAACGAATGCAGACTGCGCGCCCAGAACCACGCCCACGCAGTCGCCTTGGCCTGAGTCGCGCACGATCAGGTCGCCGCGCATCGCCAGCGTTGCGATAATGGGTTTGAATCCATGACGGCGCAAAGCCTCCTCGACCAGTTGCGCCAGCCCTCCAGCGTCAGCGACGATGCGTTGCGCGCTGAGTGCGGTCGAGTACGTCCCGCGCAGATCGGCCGCAGGATCCTTGCCCGTCGCCAGCGCGACCCAGTCGGCAGCGAACAAGCAGCAGTCATTCGCGCCCCATTCGAACGGACGCGAGCGGCGCGCCTCGATGAAGCCAGCGAGCAGATCGGGCCAGTTCGGGAAGCGCATTAGTAGAGCGGATCTTGATTGTTGCGGTCCGTGTCGGGCGCGTCGTTGCCGCCGTTGAAACGGCCTGGCGCTGTGGCGTTCTGGTTGCCCCAGTAAATCGTCTTTTCTTGAATGCCGTTGACGAACTCTAGCCCCTTGTCGGTCGGGTCAATCGCCTCTTGTTCCTCGTGAGTGTACCTGACCTCGCGCACGCGGCGGAAGTCTACGAGCCGCGACTCTGCGCTCATCCCGATCTGCGCATTCTGCCCGTCGTCGGTCAGCGTCATCACGTCCATCTTTCCCACGAAGACGGTGATCGGTGACGCGATCAGACCAGCCGTGGGCGACAACGCGCCGAGCATGATTGAGCACGCGCGGCCTTGGTAATCCTCATTGAGCGCGAGCGAGACGTAAGCGGTCGGCACACCGGACAACTGGAAGACCACGCCGCGCGCAGAAAGGTCCGTCGTTTCCTCGATTGGCGCAACGCTGCCAAGGTCGCCCAGACCGAGGTAGCCCTTGCCTGCGTAGGTTAGCGTGCCGTAGCCAGTCCAGAGGTAGACGGGCGTAGAGAACGCCATATCGACCATGAGAATGGGCGACAGTTGCGCCGTGGTGACCTCGGCCACCATGCCAGCCGACATCGTGCGGCCTGCTGCAGTGATACTCATTGCGGGATCTCCTCAGAAATCGTGAACGCGACGCCGTAGATGCCAGCGAGTTCAACGCTCCACTCGGTCTGCGGCGAGGCGAGGCGGAACACGCCACGCGGGGAGTTGTAGACGATGGACGTCCCAGCCGTGTAGCTGGCACGCAGCGCCGGGAAGACGTCCACGCTCGACGATGAATCGACTTGGATGACCTTGTAGAGCGACGTGCCGATCTGCAGCCAGTCGCCCACCGCAAACGTGCCAGTAGCGCCAGAGATGCCCAGCGTGACGCCGTTCGCCGTTGCGCTGGATACGGTCAGCGTGCCGCTGACGTTGCCGCGCGGTGCGCTGTTGGAGTAGTCGCGGAAATAAAACGTGCCCCGCTGTGCCGCGAGCAGAAACGCGATGACCTGTTCTGCGTCGGCGCGGACCATCGGAGGGCATTCGACCGACGCCATCCAGCCCTGACCGGGCCAGTTGTACTGCTGCGTTTGCAGCGTGAACGGCGAGACGTTGCGCGAGGATGCAGACATCCCGGTGAAGGAGATCTTCGCCACGCGGAAAGGTGACGGCGGGGTGAGCGGGTAGGTGATCGGCATGACTTAGGCGAAGGCTGCGCGATAGGATCCGCCACGGCGCACCATGTCCGGGATCTCGGCGCGCAGGCGTTTACGTTCCTGCTCAAGAATAGGCTGCAGTTCAGCGCGAGACACGCCGGACTGGATGTTGTAGGAAATATTCACGGTCGGTCCACCGCCACCGCCACCGGATCCCATCCGGTTGTTCGGGATGATCGCGCCGGACGTGCCAGGGACAAACAGTTCGGGGCCGCGCTCGCCAACGATGTACGGTGCGTTGCTGTTGACGGGGCCGCCGTTCGCACGGAAGCCGGGAATCGGCGGGAAGCCCAGCATCGTGCTGATGCCAGCCGCCAGCTGCTGCGTAACCATGCGCTGGAAGAGCAGGCGCATAAGGTCGAGAGCGAGGCGCTTCAGTACCTCGGACAGCTTCTCGCCGCTGAAGATTGCGTCTTCAAATCCGCCTGCGATGGTGTCGCCCACGTCGCGAGCGAGATCCTGCATCCGCTGCATCTCGGAGGTAATCTCGACCTGCTGATCCACGATAGCTCCAGACGATTCCGCGATCTTCAGATTGATCTGACGCAGGCGCTCACCTGCCTCCTCGGGCGTCAGTAGGCTTTTCTCAAGCAGCTTGTTAATCATGTCGATCTCACGCTGATACGCACGCGCAGGATCCAAGATGTCTCGTTGGGCGTCTGCCGCCTCTCGCAGTAGTTCAATCTCTCGATTGATTCCAGCGGAAGCCTCAGTCCTGATCTGCTCACGACGCGCGGCGGCCTGCTCGGCGGTGAGCTTGCTTGCAAGTTCCAGCCTGTTGACTTCCTCAATCTGTCGCTGGTACTCGCGCATGGGGTTGAGCAGGTCTAGTTGCGCGGAGGCGGCTTCGTTTAGTGCCTCGACGCGCTGCTTTTCGGCTGCGCGATTAGCCTCCGCGATGTCGTTGGCTTTGCTCTGGGCGGAAATCAGTTGATCAAACCCGTCCTCCAGCTGCTTCAGTCGGTCAACCGACTGCTTGGAAACGATCTTGTCGGAATCAACGGTGAGCTTGGCATACTGCTCCTCCAGCTTCTCCAACTCAGCGGCCTCCTCTCGCGTGCCCCGGACCTCTCTGGTCACGACCATGCGGACCTGTCCGGTGCGGTCCATCGTTGGCGTCTCTTTCGTGATTACGGCGGTCTGCTTGCGTAGCTCAAGAATGCGCTTCTCCATCTCGGCCCGACGCTCCGTCATGTCGGCCAGTTGGCCTTCCGGCGTCATGGCCTCAAAGGCCGCCTCTTGGTAGATGCGCCTAACCTCGGATGCCGTGTCAGCTGCCGACTTGCGGATGTCGTCGAACTTTGAAGCGAACCGGGAAAGCGCCTCAAACGCCTTATCAATCGCGCCGACCAGCGAAATACCAAACGCAGCAGCCAAGCCAGTGCCGAGCGCGCGCGGGTCGAACACCTTCTTCATGAAGGCAGCGGCGGTCTGGCTGGAACTCTTCAGCTTTGCCAGCGAGTTCTGAATCTCGCCAAACGCCTGCCGCGTGGCGTCGACCGCCCGAATGATGAATGAGGCTTCAGCCATGGGACTTGTTTACTTGCGCCTGATGGTGGTAGTACGCGAGCCAGCCGGAGAGTTCCTGCGCTGGCATGGCGAGCACCTCGTGAGCGAACTTGCCGAGCTTTTCCGCGAGCGCATAAATGGCGAGGAGGTCGGCGCCCTCGCCACCGTGCGTTAGTTTTTTAGCTCTTCAACTGACGGCGCAGCCTCCGACAGAATGAAGTTGGCCACGCGCGCAATCACGTTGCTGTCTGCTTTGTTCAGCAGCACGACGCGGTGATCAGGATCGAACAGCTTTTTCCCGTCCTTGTCCGTCGCCTTGAGGATCAGGACATCGACGAGGAGTTCCATGTCGTTCTCCTTGGCCTTCCGGTAAAGACGATTCTTTTCGGCCAGGGTAACGGGCGTAGCGTGGACGGTAAGTTTCCACTCTGGCACCTCGATGGTACGGGTGCCCAGCGCGGAGAAGTGTTCGCGGACTAGGTCGATGGCGTCCATTAGACGGTGAGCGAAGCCAGCGTGCCGTTGCCCTCGATGCTGATCGAGCCTTCGACCATGCCGTCGAACGAAGCGGAGATGTCGAACTTCGAAACGATGCCGGAGCCTTGGTAGTAAACAGCGGTGGACGCTGCACCTTCGGGGTACAGATTGACCGTGACGGTCGAGCCGATGGTAAGGGCGATCTGCCCAGCGTCCACCTCGTCCCAGTAGACGTCGCCGGACACGGACCAGCTGCGCATAGTGGCCTTGCGGGTGCGGTAGACATCCCCGATAGTCGAGTCCTCGACGGTGTCCGACGAGTGACTGAGTGAGTAGTTGCGCAGTTCTCCAATCGTGGTCGAGGAGATGCGGACGGTGCCTTCGCGGCCCAGATGGTTAGCCATGGTTTAATCTTGGGTTAAGTAAATGCAGTTGAAAACGTGGCGGGCGGTTCCCCAGCGTCGGTCTTCATCGTCCTCCACTACATATTGCACGGATGTCAGATGCAGATCAGCACAGACGCCCCCCAGCGTGACATCCGCTAGCACGGCGGCTTCGACGGCGGCGGATCCGGTGTCGAACAGGTCATCGATGAGGGTCGTCGACGTCTGCGCCGTGAAGTAGTCCACGCAGACCGACAGCTGGCGGTACTGGGTACGATTGGACGGCGAGAGTGTGCGCACCTCGACCTGCTCATCCACGGCATACACTGCGGCGGCGGGGAACGAGGTCGATGCGAGCGTGTTGTTCCGGCCTCTCAGCAGATTGGCGGTCGGCACGACTGCGGCCCCGGCGGTCAGACGGGCGGCAATGGCGTTGCGGATTAGGGTACGGGTGCTCATTAGGTGATGACGTTCCTGCCTTGTACGCGGATGAATCCGAGGTTAACCGCTTTGCCAGCGAGCACGCGCTCTAGCTTTTTGATGGTCGTTCCGGTGCGAGACTGAAGAGCGCTTGTGACCTTGCTCTGGTAGTTCGGAATTTTCACGTTGTAGTTGCGCCCGATGATGAACGGATTCGGCGTGTTGAAGTTCGACGACTGCGTGCCGCTCTTCGCTCCGAAGCGGTCGGAAAATTTGAGATAACGCGCGCCCGTGGCCTTCGCTGCGGGAATCCAGCCGGACAAGGTCCAGCCAACGCGGGACTGAATCTCTTTCCGCACGGCCTTAGCGTCGGCCATGTATGATGCGTACTGCTTTTTCCCGCTCTCGACGCGGCCCTTGATGTTCCGCCTCTGCTTGTGGACCTTCTCGATCTCCTGCTTTGTCGTCAGCAGTTGCAGCCCGTAGAAGCCTTTAAGGTTGGGATTGTTGAACAGCGCCTGGAGCTTTCCGCTCTGGCGCGTTCTGACGTATCGGGCAATCGACTTGTAGAATCCGCCCTCGGTCTGCCGCTCTTGGAAATAGCGGTGCTCAAATGGCGTCGTTAGGTTGTTCATGTCGCGCGCCACTGCCGCGTTACCCTGCGGCCTGCTCTTGGGCGGCGTAAATTCAAGCAGCGTTTGCAGCAGGTACTTGGCCTCCTGCTTGATCACCTGCCCATACTCCACCCGTGCCGCGCTGGCCAGTCGTGCAAGCGCAGCCTCTAGCTCTTTCGTGCGTGCTTCGATCTGGATCATATCGACTTCTTCACGTCGATAGACACGCCGCTGCCCTCAGCGTCGAACTCCAGCGATTCGATGAAGTACGTTACGCCTGCGCGTACGACAGTCGTAGTCAGCTGCGGCGCAGTCACGACCTGAGACGCGAGGAAAAACACAGTATACCGCCCCTCGTCGCGGCGCTGGTCTTCGAAGTCCTGGAACATATTGCGCGAGTTGTTCCAGATGCCGGTGATCACGACGCCGTGCAGCGTGAACGTAATTCCTGCCTGCTCCTGTATCGCGGAGAAGTCAGCCTCAAGTAGCGCAGGGTCGAAATCGCGGACGGCCATACCTATGCGCCAAATGTCACAACGCGCGCCGCTGGACTGTTTACGTCGTCCTGCGCCATGCCGGAGCCGATCAGGTCGAAGGACTTCCGCACAGCAGAACAGATCAGCGCAGGCGCGGAATTGACCGTCATCACCTCGCGGGCGTCGCGGAGAATGCGGATTAGGTCCGGGATGTTGTAGGCTGTGACAAACAGGTTCTCGCTCCACCCTTGGGCGATGCACTGCTCGGCCTGCATCGGGTCTGCCACGACGCGCAGGGGCGCCTTGTAGTGCTCAAAGGCATGCTGACAGATCAGCGCAGGCATGACCTTGACTGCCTGCGAGTATCCGAACGGCGACACTAGCGCGGTGCTCTTCGTCATGCCGTACTGACCCCAGATCGGCTCTGGGTCGAGACGGTCAAAGATGATCTGTCGGTCCATGCCAGCAAAGCGCGGATCAAGAGTGTACACGAAGTCTTCCCACGTCTGACGACTGGCGCGGTATGCGTGGTACCGATCAGGCCAGATCTCAAGATTGATACGCTCGCCCTCGACGCGGTGCCCCGGTGCGAGCGGGACCGTATAGCTGACCGCATCGAAGAGCGAGTGATACTGCGGGAAGCACTCAATCGCGACTGGGTAGCCCTGCGCGACGAGATGCCGCGCAATGGGGAGGCAACGGATGATGTCGCCTAGGCGCTGGTGGTATTTTAGAATGATCATCTCTGAAACACCATCGTGAGAATGTTGCTCCCCCACGGCGCGCTGCCCCGGACGTGGTCCTCGGGCGAGCCGATGAAAACGGGACGATAACGGAAAGCGCCAAAGATCTCCGCGAGGCTCCCCGGCGTGAAATGCCACAAGTGCTCACCGGGGCGCTTGTGCTTCCAGCTGTTAAACCAGTCGTTGCCTAGCTCGGGATGATACCACGGCACGCTGACGATGACCGTCTTTGCGCGGACGAACTTCAGATCGTCCAGATCGGGAAAGTGCTCCAGCGAATCAAAGAACGTGACTACGTCCCAATTTCCTAAGAGCCAATCAGGAGCACGCTTGACGCATTCCGGCAACGGGTAGTCCGAAACATCGTGACCGCAGATGATCGCGTACGGATTGCGGCGGTGCATCTCTGCAAGAAACGCCCCAGTCCCACAGCCAACATCACAGATAATTTCCCAGTCGGGATGGAAACGCTGCACCAGTTCAGCGCGAAGATGTGAAGAGGCCCACTCTGGGTACTTCTCGTACCGTGCGACGTACGCGTGATCATACTTGGCCGTGATCGTCCGGTCGCGCGACATCAGCGCGCCGGACTCGTGCCAGATGTACCCGTCAGGAGGCATCTGGATTACGGGCGCGGAAGAGTGCGAGTCCCTGTTCATATCGGTCCTTTCGGTTGTTGTGTTCGTACGTTGCGTCCATCTCGCCTTTCTTGAAGGCTGGGTGAGCGTGAATAAAGGTGAGGCGGTCGCGCGCGTCGATGACCACGCCGTCTTTCCACGCGCGGTGGGAAAACTCGTTGTCGCTGAACATCGACTGGTAGCCGTCGAAGAACATATACCCCTGCGCTGCGTACCGCGCGCGCGACATAATTGCCATGCAGAGCAGCGCATCCTTGCGCGATCCGTCGTTCACGGCGATGACCACCTCCTCGGTGCGCAGATCGCGGCCCTCGACGAGCGCGAGCAGTTTTGCATCCCAGTGGAGCGGCGGCAACCAGTCGTCGGATAGCTGGATGATCAGTTCACCGTTGGCCTTCGTTGCGCCGAGATTCCACGCGGACACGCAGCTTTGACCGGACGACACGACGCTCAGGAACTGCTTAGACATCTCCACGCTTTCCGCATCGTCCGCGTCCACGGCGAAGATGTGCTCGATCTGCGACGGGTACGCAGCCGCAGTCAGGAACGCCTCGCGGCAGCGCACGGCCTTGGTCGTCCGCCCTCGCGTGGCGTGGATCAGGCTGATCCTCGGCAGTTGGCCGCCGTGGTATTCTGACTGCAGCGCCTCGGCTCGGCCCAGATTGCCAGCGTATCGCGCTGCACGGGCAGCAAGGTCCAGTCCTGCCCAGCCGTACCACTTCGCTTCATGCGTCCACGGTCGCGCGTCTCCGGTCGGCTCGGGACGTAAAAGCATCTGCTCGGCCCAGTAGTGCGCGCGGGACGTGTCGCGCTTCTCAAAGTACAACATGATGAGCGCGGCGAGTGCTTCGCGACACCACGGGAAGACGCCGTGCGCCTCAAGACAATGACGGATCGCCTCGCGGTGATCGCCGCAGACCCGCGCGATGTTCAAGTGAGCCTCGTAGCGGAACGAGTCCTGCAGGTTCGGCATCGACAGCGCGATCTTGCCGAACTCCTCGGCGGCTTTGTGGTTGCCGCTACAGTAGTGCTCTTGATGCAGGTAGAAGTACTGCGACGCGGACTCGCGGACGGTGTTACGCAGGATCCGCAGATTGCGGGTGCGGTTTTCGCGCTTTACCTCAAGCGGCGCGTGCAGCCACACCGGATCCGGGAGGTCAATATGCTTGTCTCCTGCGAGCATCAGCAGGTTTTCGTGAACGTCGTGGTGCCAATGCCGGCCGGCATGGAACTTGTCGCGGCGGATCGCGCGTTCACGGTACAGCTTCTTTCCGGTGCCGCGTACGTCGTACTGAAAGCGGATCATCGTGATCATGTCCGACACGCTTTTGATTGCATCGCGCAGCTTGTCCGCGTCGGGCAACACGTCGTCGCAGTCGCACCAGATCAGCCAGTCACCGGACGCTTGGCGGAATGAATCGTTGCGAGCGGCGGCGAAGGAATCGACGTGGTCCCATGCCTCGGTCCCCGGCTGGTTGACGTGCTCGGAGAAGACGAAGTCTTTCCGGTTCGCCTCGGCCCAGTCGCGAGCGATGGAGAGCGTACGGTCTGCCTTCCGCGAGCCGATGGCGCGGACAAGTGAGAGTTCGTCGAACGCTGGAGCAAACGAGTTCAGCATCCGCTCGATGTGGTGCTCTTCGTTGCCAGCGATGACGCAAAGTGAAATGCGCATGGACTGGCGCAGACCGTCAAAAAGAAAGCCCGGCGAGCGTTGCAGCGCTCAACCGGGCGAATGCTCAAAGAGCAGATGACGAGGGAGACAATGCCACGCGCTCCGCTCCATCGCAAGCACGAAATGCGCAGAAAAAGAAACACCGCCCAGCCGAAGCCAGGCGGTGTCGTGGTATCCGGTCCCCACCGGATACGCCAAACACAGACCCCAAAGGTTACGCGTACTGCGTGGTGATCAACTGACCAGCGTTCGCGTTGACGATCTTCTCGGTAACATGCTGCGACGCGCGCAGGATGTTCGACTTAATCGCCTCGTCGCGGTAGGTGAACACGCCCGTCACCGGACCGTACTCGCTCCACGCGAGGGTGAACCCGGCGCCACCGCCGAAGTAGCCACCACCCGACTCGGAGACGGAGCCGACCCAGATGAACTGGTTGCTCCACACCTGAGCGCCCGAGTATGCCACACCCTCGGGTGCCGTATCGTATGACGCGCGGCCAATAATCACTTCCCTGACGCCGAATACCTCCGCCGCGGCCTGCTCCGAAGAGTTCAAGAACGTGTCGTTGCTGATGCCAGCACCGCGCAGGCGGTTCTGGAACAGCGTGCTCGCCTTGATGCGCAGCCAGACCTGATTGCTCATCACGACGCGGAGGTTGTCGCGGCTCTCACCGAGACCGAGCAGGCGGTCGATGGCCAGCTCGACGTCCAACGCAACGTTCATCGTCGCGAGGTTCGCCGTGGTGTAGGCCACGGACGAATTGGTCGCGGTGAACGTGCTGTTGTTGAAGATCGTCGACGCAACGCGGAGTTCGTGCGCGAGGAGCAGCTTGCGCTGGCACAGCTTCGCGGCGAGCACCTCGGCGTTGAAGAACCGCGAGACGTCGGCTTGCACCGTGTCGTCAACGGCCTCTTCGTACCCGTACTCCAGCGTCAGGAAGTTATCCTGCGTGAAGGAGCGGGTGCCGCGCGGGAACTGCGAGTACGGAGCGCGATTCTTAACGTCGCTCTTGAGCAGCTGACCCTGACGGAGTTGGAAGACCGGATACTGACCAGCGCGGGTAGCGACCGGAAGAATGGGCATGACGCGCGTGCCGATGAGCGAGGACTCCCAGTCCTTCGCCTGCTCAAGCACGCCCGCGATGTCACCACGGAAAATAGCAGCAGAATTCGTATACATGGTGGGTGGTTATTAGAGGTTCTCGGCGATGAACTCGATGACCGCACCGCTCGTGGCGGTGGTCGTGAGAGACTTGCCGACCGTGACAGTGCCGTTAGTCGAAACCTGACCGGACGCGCCGACGAACAGGGTATTGCCAGCCGTGACCGGACCAGCGACCAGCGTTCCCTTTTGGGTGCCGCCGTCGTGAAGGAACTTCACGGAGACGAAGTCGCCCGAGGCGGCGTCGATCTGCGCCACACCGTCAGCGTTGCCGCCGGTCGTAGACAGAAGAACGCCACCGTTAGACGAGATAGAGACGAGACGGAAAGCGGTGATGACCTCGTTAGCGAGGAACGTACCAGCGCCGAAGTATTGAGTGCTCATGGTGGATTACAGCTTGATGATTTCGCCACCCTGCACGCGCGTGCGATACGCGGCGTACTCGGTAGCATGATTGGAAACGCAGAACGCGATGGCCGCGCTCTTGTCGCCCTTGAGTTCCGCAGCCTTGGCGGAAACCAGCTCCTCGAACTTCTTCGCGGGAGCGGCGGCGGGTGCGCTGACGGCTTCCGCGGGAGCGGACGCCTTGACCGGAGCAGCGCCAAACGTCTTGGCGAACTCCTTGACGGCGGCGAGCGCAGCGGACTCAGCCGCGAGCTTCACCTCGTCGTTACGAGCGGACATCGCCGCTTCCTTCTCTTCAGGCTTCGGGAAAAGGCTCTCCAGCTTGGAGAGACGCTCGCCCAAGCCCATCATTGCCGACTCAATCATGCCAGCAATGGCCTTCTTGGTTTCGTCGTTCATGGGTAGTTTGATTTCGATTTCAGGTTGGGCGTCTTCAACGGAAGACTCCTTTTCCGAAAATAGCCCGCCAGCATTCGCCGCAGGTTCGCTCACGAGATCGCAGCTGTAGATTTCGCTGCACCGCTGAAGCACGGTCTTCTTGTCTGACCCCAGTTCGGTCGGACCGGAGAACGCAATCGACATCCCAAACGTGTCGGGAATCTTCTCCGCGATCTCGAAAATGTAATCGCGGTGCGGCGTGTTCTGGAGAACGTGGAAGTCAGCGATCAGCTTCGGGCCAGCCACGCGGAAGTTAGTCAGGAATCCGACGATGTCCGCAGCGCCGCCGCCGTGGTCCATCTTCACTTTCAGCCCGCCCGTGTACGTCTCGGCCTGCGCCTTGACTTGCGCCAGCGTCGTAGCGTCTACGTTGACGCCGTGGCCCAGCGCCGGACCCTCGGTGATCACCGCAACGTCGCGGATGATAGAGGACGCCTGGTCGATCTGTCCTGCGATGCCTGCAGCGAAGTAGGTCTGGGGTTGGCCCATACTATTGCCGCAAGCGTAAAAACAGTTAACGTTTAGCAGCCTCGTCCAGCGCGCGCGCCTGTTTGCGGATCCACAGGATCGACGCAATGGAGACCGCGATTGACGCCACGCCGGACAGGATCGCGACGATCACCTGCACGTTTTGCAGGGAGATGATGGTACCGAGCCACGGGACCAGATTAGCGAGGAGCAGTTTGGCGGAAGCGTCGTGGTCGATCATGTGTGGCGGGAAATTCGTTGTTGCTCGGCACGGTTTAGGAGTGAATCGAAAATCTGTGTCGCGACGCCAGCAGCGGCGGGATCTTTCGCGCGTAGCTCGGACAGACCACGTCCGATGGCGTTGGGTATGCCGCCGTACGCGAGGCGCAGGTAGAGCAGCCCAACGTAGCCTAGAGCAGCGGCGATCACGACTGCCCAGATGATGAACCGCTGATTGCGTAGCGTGTTGGCCAGTTCGTTCTCGCGCGCGAATGCGGCCTGTAGATCCTTCGTCGCCGCTTCCTTTCCGGCCTCGGCCTTCGCGAGCTTCTCCGAGAGTGCGCCGATCATCTCGCGGCTGTCTTGACGTGCCTGCTCGCCCTCGCGGCGTAACGCGGCGTTATCGCTCAGGAGCTTTCGGACCTGCTCGCGGATGGCTGCACTGTCAGCGGCGGTCAGCGGTCCTGCGGCCTGATCGAGCAGCGACACGGTAACACCCGCCGACTCGCGCGCGACCTCGACTGGTCGGCTCGACGGTGCGGAGGCCAACGCCTCGACGGTTTCGTGCGCCGTGCGTTGCGCGGCCTCGATTACCTTCGCCTCTGCTGCGGCCTGCTTCTGGTCGGCGCGGTCAGCTTCCCGCCCAGCCGAACCGGAAAACCACGTCGTCGGGTTCCAAAGCGTCACGCTACCAGCAGCGCCGGGGTTGTGCGCACAGCCAGCCGCGAGCAGGCCAAGAATGACAACGATTGTACGGGGCGACCCCATACTTTAGCGCCGTTCGTCCAACGCACGACGCACAGCGTCCATCGGTGCTGTCCAATCACCGAACGTCTGCTGACGGAACAGTCTCATCGAGTCGTAGTAAGCCACGCGGTTGCCGGGGGTTGCGTAGAGGTAATACGGCATGACAGGAACGATGACCCACGTCTGCACGCCCATGGCTGCGGACAGGTGCGAGACGGACGTACACGACGAGATGACGAGATCACACATTGCGACTGCGCGTTGCGTATCCAGCCACGTCTTGAGTGGGACTGTTTCGACCCAGTCCGGCTTGTGCTCAAGGTCCGCGTCGCGTTGCAGCGAAACGAAGCGCACACCGTCGCGCTTGACCGCGTCGAAGAACGGCCCCGGCGGGAATAGCTTGTGATGCTCGGCTTCGAACTGCTTGTTGCCGGACCAGCGCAGGCCAATGGTGAAACCCTCCTGACGGTCTGCCCTCGGACGCAGCAGATACGGCTTGCCGCTGATGTCCGCGAGTTGCTGGCGAAGGAACAGCGGCGCAGACATGGCCGGAATCCATGCGGAGCATTCAACAGCGCCCTCGGCTCCGTGCGCAATGCAGGCCATCGCCCCGACTTGTCGCGCAATCGGCAGCAGTTCAGCTGCGCACGCGATGACCACAGAACAGCCCCGCGCGCTCAGTTCTCCGACGTAGCGTAGCTGGTGGATCTGATCACCAAGCCCGCCCTCGGCGCGGAGCAGGACAGTCCCGCGTTGACCCTTCCACAGCGGCTTGTCGATGCGCGGCGCAGGGTCGCCAAAGACGCCAGCGCGGCGACCAGCGAAAAGCAGTTCATGCCCACGCTTGATCTCGCCGTGCCGGAGCGCATAGAATCCGGCGTTGAATTTCGCGCGCGAATCATTCGGGCGAGTGCGCGCCAGTTCGCCGGCGATCCGTTCACCTTCGGCAAAGTCGCCCACGCGCGCGGCGGCTAGCTGTAGGTCCAGCAAGTCCACCTCGGGTTTCGTGCGCGGCTCGTCGAGCCAAAACTCGGGCTGGCAGAAGTGCGCGTAATGGTGCCGCAACACCTCGCGCGGCGTTGGCGTGGCCTGCTTGGCGAGCCTCGGGCGGATGTCGTGCAGACCAGCGTAGCCGTGGATCCCCTCGTCGTCCTCGGCCACGGTTGAACCGTCGATGGCGTCGAGGTTGTAATCGAACGCATCCAGTCCGAGGAACTCATGCACTTTCTGCAACTGTTCACGCGGGCGGGAAATCAGGTCTTCGTACTCGACGATCAGGAACGACTCGCGGTCGTACTCGTAGCCAGCCCGCAGCGTCTGGTAAGCGGCCTTCAAGTGCGTGACCAGTTCGCCGCGATCCATCCATGCGTCGAGGTCGTCCGGCTTCGCGATGCGGACGAAGGACGCCATGCAGTCCGGGATCGAGCGAACCGTCGCCACGATTCGCGGCTTTCGTCCGAGAACCTGGCGCATTGAGGACATAATGACCGGGACAGGCCAGCCCCGGCTTTTGTCCAGCACGACAGGTTTCCCCGTTTCGCCGTAGTATCCGCCGATCAGACCACGCATCGCGCGGGCAAGACGCGCGCTGTCCTTGTCGTTGTCGGCCAGAAGCGGCGTTCGGTGCCATGCATTAGCCAGACCGTCGAGCGCATGGACTAGGCCCGATGTCGTCGAAACGTGCAACTGCGGGTGCTGGTTTAGCACAGCCGCAAGCACGGTCGATCCGCTGCGCGGAATCCCCGAAAGAAAATGGACGTTCATTCCAGCCAATGCTTGGCTGCTCGGCGCTCGGCGTGCTCGACCGCTTCGACCGTAAATAAATATCGCACTCCGTCCACTTCGATTCCCCGATAAATCATATCGGCGCGCGGCCCACGACCGAGCCGACCAACCCAAATCTGTTGCCAGCCGCTCGGTGACGGCACGAACCAGCGCGCGATGCGCTCAAGGATCTTTAGATACATGACACGGGGTCACTTGTCAGAACGGCGCGAGATGCACCGCTTGACCCGCTTCCATGCACCGTTCTGCCGCGCGTAGAAGATCGGTTTACGGCACGCGGCAAAGAACCAATCCCAGAGGTAGTCAATCAGATCGCGGATCATAAGTTCATCGCCAAGTACCAGACTTCTTTATGGAGAGAGTCGCTGTTTTCCACACACCACCCTTCTTGATCCAGACCGTTGCTAGCTTCCATACGCCAGCTTTCTTGATCCAAACTTGGGTCGCGGTCGGTGTCCCAGTCGGCTTGTAGAAAAGAAGAAGACTCATGACTCCTCAAGGATCACCATTGGTACCGCGAAGCCGCCTCGCTCGTTTTCGTCGATGATCTCAGCCACGCCTAAGCTCACAAGTTCTGAGCCGTGGGCATCGGACAAAATCAGCAACTGACCAGCGAGGAGGAGATCATCACCAATGATGACCTCCGATAGTAGCCGCACTTTCATTAGGCAAAGAAGATATCGCCAACGATGTCATTTAGCGCAACTGCCGTATTATCTGCGTCCGCTGCTCCGGTAACGGTAGTGAGCGCGATGCCAGTAGAAAACGCGATGCCTCCCTCAAGTGCAAAAGTGATCGTTCCACCAGCGGGAATGCCAAAGGAACGGACAACGCCAGTTCCAGCAGTTGGCGTCGTGGTCTGATTGTGAAACTTAACGTAAACTTTCGACGCGGCATTGTTGGTCAGCACGAAGCCAAGCAATCGGCCTGCGCCCGCTTTAACCACAGTCGGATTCGTAGTATTCGCAGAAACCAAGTGCGTGCCGGATGCGGCTCCGGTCGCGTTCGCTCGATACTGTTGGCCTACATCGCCCATTAGCACGGTCGCTGCTGCGGCAGTAGATGTGATGGAACCGCTGCTGACAGTAACTGGTGTTGATGCTCCAGAGGCAGCGACGGTAACCGGGAGTGCGGCCTGTTGCCCTAGTGGGCGTATTCCCGCAATGTAGGCGGGAACATTGCAGTTATCTTCAATCGCTACAAAGCCAACAGTCCATGTCGTCGTTGTTGCCGGATTCGTTGTTCCGTTGAAGGACCAGAGGTAGAAATAAAGTCCTACATCATCGTCCGGTATGTTTTCAATACGAGATGCGCGCGTGGTAACGGTCGGCGCCGTAGCTGATGCCGCCAATGAATCCGCCCAGTTGATGTTTCGCCCGTCAGCATATACTTGCATGACGTGGCCGGGCGATGCGGTCGTGTTAATTGTTGCCGTCGTATCTCCCGAGTTCCAACCCTTCCGCTGCGCGTCTACCGAGGCATTAGTTGCAGTAGTACTGGTGTATAGTGTCCGGATGTAGTTCCAGCCGAAAAGATCGACCGTGCAGCTACCAGATGCAGGCCAGCCAGCTACGGTAAAGTTAATCGTGTCCACGCTCGGAATTGAAGCGATTGCGTAGCGTCCAGGAACACCGTTGGCACCGTTAATCGCACCCACGAACATAAACTGCCCGACGTTGTTTGCGGTAAAACCATGCGCCGTCTTGGTAACTGTAATGCTCGTTGCGCTGTTGATCGTGCAGGAAAGCCCCTCTCCGATGATATCTGCCAGCATCGCTACGAAATTGTTATTCGCGATGCGTTGAGAAAGGATAGTTTTGTGGCGAGCTGTTAGCGCGCCTCGAAATGCCGTTGTCGAGCGTGCGAGAAATTCGCTGTTCGCCGTCGTGCCGGTGGTAACGAGAAGATTGCTTGACCCTTGAGTAACGCCCATGCCCGTCCCTAGCCGACGCTGCGTAAACTCGGGAGCGAGGAGACTCGATCCGGTGTCAGCGAAACCAACTGACCAGATGTCCGCCGGAGCCTGACGCACCACAGCGCCAGCATCTCCAAATACGGGATGGTTGGTCTTTACCCGGAGCGGCTCCGTCGAGTCTGCTGCGCCGTCAACCAACTTCATGCGCTGATACTGGACGCCTCCGATGTCATCGGTCGCCACTACTTCGCCAGTACCGGGGAGTGTTACGTTATCAGCCATGATTAGGTATATTGAAGATAAATGTCGTCGTCATTCCCGCCGCTCGGTGCAGCGGTGCCATCTGAAATATTGCGCGTTGATGCTGTGCCCAGACCCAGCGCGGTGCGTGCAGCACTCGGCGTTCGGTTCTCCCAGCGTTGATCTACGGCATCGTAGAAAAGCGAATCGTTGCCAGTCACCGACGACACGAAGACGTCGTGGAGTTCTTCCAGTTCCAGGCCGTTCTGTACTGCAACGTAAATGATGCCGTCGGCTGCGCCTGCTTTCTTCACGCAGTACCCAACACGCACGCCATGATTCGGTGCCGTCGGGCGAACATTCGTAATCGCGCCAGCCGTGACCGCAGAAAGCCACAGCGTGTCGCCCTCGTTGAAAGCGTTGGTGTTGACCGCGCGCAACAGACCTTGCGTCAGAATCCAGCCGCTCTGGTTGTTGCTGATCGCCTCTGCGACGAGACCGATCGTCTGTGCGCTGTTCGCGTCGGAGGTCGCGAGACCGGGAGTGATGGAAAGCCGCGTCCCGCTCGACCCGTTCACGATGACGACTTGGCCTTTCGAGAGTGCGGCTCCGCTCGGATTGTACCCGAAGACGTGGTTATCTACGCCAAGCAGCGCGTCCACGTTGCCGCCAGATAGGCCGAGATCGAGCGTGCCCTCGGCGGCGAGGTAGCGAACGCGCCCGACCGCGTCAGCCGCAGGAGTTGCGCCCGTGTCGAAGTCGGCATAACTGAGTGCGGTGAGAACGCCTTGCTTGCCGAAGAGCGAGCGCACCACACCGTCCGAGATTTGCCCAGACGTGACCGCAACCGCGACGTTCGCCGCTGCCGTCAGTCGGCCCTTCGCATCGACGGTGAACGTGCCGACGCTGCCCGCTGCGCCGTAGCTGCCAGCCGTAACAGTCGTATTCGTCAGCGACAGCGCGAACGTGCCCGACGTCGTGATGGGCGATCCGGTCACGCCCAAGTTGGCGTCGGTCGTTACGGCGACGCGCGTAACTGTACCGGAGCCACCGCCACCGCCTCCGGTCGATTCAAGCGTGATCGACCCTGGCCCCTCGGTAATGATGATTCCCGGACCTGCGGTGAGGTTGGCCGCGACGAAGCCGGATCCCGTAGAGATGAGCAGTTGTCCCGGCGTGCCCGGACCTGTCAGGTCCACGAGCGAGCCGGAACCGCCGCCGACGCCACCACCGCGAGCGGCCAAAAGTGACCAGTCCCGCGCGGATCTGCCCGGACGCTCCGTCGTCTCGCGCGTGGCGATGTACGAACTGCCGCCCAGCACGACGATGTCGAGCCGCTTGTAAGTCGTGTTGGCCTGCCACGGGCCGCGCGGCGTCAGGATGTTACTCTCCGCGAACTCGGCGCGGGTCGCCTTCAGTTCCTCAATGGTCGCCTGTACTGCCTCCAATGCCTTCCGGTCTTCGGCACGCTCGGCTGCGAACTCGTTCTGCGCCTCGGTCGCGCTCGCCTCCAGACTGCGCACCAGTGCGGCGATCCGGTCAGCCACGCGCGAATCCATCGCGCTCACCGATGCGCTGAACTGCCGCGACGTGTCCGCAGCCAACTCAGCGCGGATCTTCGGCAGTTCGCCGGCGACTGCACCATCCAGCGCAGCGCGGATATTCTCGGGCGTGGTCGGAATCGACCCACGCAAAACCGCAATCTGTTGCTCTGCCGTCTGCTCGCAGAACGCGGAGAGGTCGCCGCGTAGCGTCGGCTCGACCGTCTCCATTGCTAGTTCCACCTCGTCGCGCAGTTGCTTGCGCAGCGAAGGGATCACCGCGTCGAGGCGGGCAAGTTCGCCGCGCTGCTCAATGGCCAGCGCGATCAGATGATCAATCTGCTGTTGCGTGTCCATGATCAGGCTTTCGGCTCCGTGGATTGCTTGGCGTAGTTCGCGAGCGAGGCGAGCCAGTCGGCACTGTTCAGCTTGCGCTGGGCGAACTCGGCCTCGACAGGTGAGCGCAGTTCAACGCGCTCCGTCTCTGCGCTGTTCTCGCGGCGGTTGAGCCGTTCAACGATGGCGTTGGCCCACGTCTGCCCAGCGTCGCCGCCCCAGCCGTTCCAAGCCTGCCAGCCCTTGCCCTGCTCGTCCCACGTCTCGCCCTTCTTGTCGATCTCGTGGCGGTCGAAGTACGCCTTCATCCGGCGCACGGTATCTTCCGACAGCGCGCGTTTGTTGATGATGTCTCGCGCGCGGGCGATTCCCACGGAAGTCATGCCGCGCTGACTGGCTGGCTTTGAGTCGCGCACTTCCAGCGCGCGTTTAGCGTTGGCCACCATCGCCGCGTTCGGAACGTACCCGTCCTCTGCAAAGTCGATGACGATGCGCGAGTCGTCGAGCTGCTCCTCGGCGGGCGGCGGGGTGTCGGTCGGGGCGGACGACGCCACCTGTGCCGCTGCCGCATCCGCTCCGGCCTTCTCGCCAACAGCCGCAGCCGCTGCCGGAGTGCTGGGGAGTGCGTTAGTTACGAGGCGAATCGCCGTCTCCGGCACGTTGTAGGTCTTCGCCAACTCAGACACAAACGACGCCTCAATGGCGATTTGCTCAAGACGACCGAAAGCGTCCGTGCCTTCCTCGGCTGCGATCTCCTGCAGGCTCTTCGCGCCCTGGCGGTTTTCGTTTAGGTTCGCCGCAGACTCTCGCCCGATGTCAATCGTGAGCTTCGCCGGGAACCTCCACTCGCCACGGGTCGCACGCTTGAGCGACTGAACCAGGGTTTCGCCAGTCTTGCGCGGCGGTGCCGGGATCTCCTCGCGCGCGATGGCGTCGAGGATTACTTGGTTCTTGATCGGGTCGAGTACCTTGTCCTGAAGGATGCCCTGGTGCCGCGTGAACACGCGATCAGCGGCAGCGAAGTCAGCGCGGACGGACGGCCCCTTGTAATTCTGCGTGCCGAACAAGACGCCCTCGGGAATGCCAACACCGATGGCGATCTCGTGCATGAGATGCTGGACAAAGCCGGTGAACGCAGACGACGGACGCGCGGGCATCACCTCGACCTTGTCCGCAGTGCCGAAGTAGCGGATGTTCCCGATCTCTGACAGTTCGTTTTTCTGCTGCTGACCGTTCGGAAGAACCGAGGCGGGCGACGGCGTGAAGAGGTTCCGACTGTTCGCCGTGCCACGATCCGAGAAGATCAGCGCGGCCTGCTGCGACGAGAACCGTACGCCCGCTTTCTCGGCCTCGAGAATCTCGTACAGCATACGCGCGGTACGGATCGCAGCATGAAAGTCCGTGATGCCTCGGTACTGGTCAGCGCGGAACGGGTCGAAGTAGTGGAAGAAGTTCCCGGCTGCGATGTCCTCGGGGTCAACGTACTGCCCCTCGCGCGTGACGCGAAAGATCCGGTACGCTACCGGGCGGCCTGCCTCGTCGGTGACCACGCCGTGGTAGTAGTTCTCCGGCTCCGCTCCGATGTTGAGCGGGTTGCCGATGCGCGTTCCAGAAATCAACTGAATCTTCAACTCGCCGTCCACGCGACGCATCGCAAAGCCACAGTCGCCGTCTACCGGGCGATTCTCGGCGGCGATCTGAACGAGCTTCTTGAAAGTGTGCCGACCCGTGAAGTCGCAGTACCGGCACCAGTTGTGGAAGTAGTCGCTGACAATCGCGTTGTAGTCGCGGTCTCCCGTCGTCGGGCTGTACTCGTGCGGCGTCAGATAGTTGCCGAACTTGCGGGAAATCTCGCGCGCCTCGGGGAAGTTCTCCACCAGATCGCGCGCCTCCCACATCATCACGATACGGTCACGGATGGTCGCGGACGATTCGCTCGGGTTGCCGTACTGCTTCGGTGCGTAAAGGCGGCTGGTCTGCGCGGCGTTGTAGCTGAACAGCTCAGCCTGCACGCGCGCCTCCAGACGCTTCAGCCCCCACGCGGGCGCAACAGCCGAGATCGCTTTGTCGTACCACGGAGCCGATGCGATTACCTTTCTTGCGTCGAAGGTGTCCATGGTTAATTGCCGTTGAAGCTGACAAAAGTAACGTCGGTGGTGTTGCCCGACTGGTAGTCGATGGCCGACTGAATCTGCCCGAGCATGGTCGTCAGCCGCCCCAGATCCGCGCGGGTCACGCTCTTGCCGTTGAGCGAATACGACGAATTGACCAGCACGGCACGGATCGCCGCGTAAGTCTCGGTCTTCAAGGTCGCCAGCATCCCGGCGTCCAGCCCTTCAAACGGATTGTCGCTCGCCATACAGAGGCGGCGAATGTCCAACCTTTTGACGCGGTTCCGCTAGCGTTAATCCTTCGGCGGCGGCGGCGTGTAACGGATCACACCTGCGATAGTCGCCATGCACAGAATCTGCGCCGACGTGTCGAGTCCGTGATTCGGTGCGTTGCTCCGCACCTCGCGCCATTCCCAGACGCCCGACCGGATCTCCACCTTCGACTCGCCCTTGAGGTGCTCGAGGTACAGCGGGTTTACATCGGTGGGAACTTCCCACCGCAGATCGCCTTTGCCGTCGAGCGAGACCGCCAGGATGTCTTTAAAATAGTCGCCGCTCCACTCGTAGTAGTACACGTCACCGCCGCGATAGTCGCTGGTACGCGGTTCTGAAAACGGGAAGTTGATCAGCTTGTCCGTGTTCTCGTCGCGCATCGTCCACGTCTTACGCCCGTAACCACGCATTCCACGCCAGCCGAACTCTGCGCAGTCACGGTCAACGTCAGCCGGTCGGAAGCCACGGTCCTGCGCAACGCACGAGTCCGGCACTTGGTACACCCGCTGCATCTCGCGCAGATGGTCGCGCGTGTCGATGCGGCCGAACCACAGCTGACGGTAGCGCGGTCCGGTCTGCGTCGAGAACGCGCCGATCTCCACCCACCAATGGTCAAGCTGGCGGTCGATGCTCATAAGCCGGATCACCTCGCCGTCGATGCGCTCGCCTGCGCGGTACTGTGCGGTGGTGTACCCTGAGTCGCTGACGAAAAGGTTGATCGTCTTTTTGGTCACCAGCCACGGTTTCGCCTCACGCTTTGTGCGGAAGTCGATCCGCATCTGATCATCTCCGGTGCGCAGCGAGTGGTTCTCGGCCTCGCAGAACTCCTCGACGAGGAGCCGCATCGGGCGGGACACAAGAGCCTCGATGCGGAATGATTGAACCTCTGCCGTTGCGTCGGGCCGTTGCGGGATGAAGTGGCCTGACTTCTTCCACGTCTCGCGTGTCGCGTCGGAATCGGGCGACTCATGCCCGCAGTGAATGCAGCGGAATCGGCACGAATCCACCGCGCGTGCTACGTCCCACGAGTTGTCGTCGCGTTTCGCCGTGCGGTCCCACACCACACCGCCGCGCTGTTCGCCGTCCTTCTGGTCGAAGGCGATCAAGTGCGGCTTGCGACAGGACGGACATTCCGCGTGCCATTCCTGCTGGTTGCCGCTGGTGTAGCTGGCGTGCTCCACGTTGCCTGTCTGCTCGTCCATGATGGGAGCCTGACTGACGTTGTACACCTTGGAGCGCCCGACTTCCTCGAACTTCGACACGCGAGCGATGGCGTGACCGTACACCTCCTGCCAGCGAGGGAGCCAGATCTCGTCATTGATCTTGTAGCGGATGGACTGGCTCTGCTGCGTGGACAGGTTCGCCGCGTTGAGCGTCAGGAAGAATCCGCCGAAAAATATCTCCGTCGTGGTCCGGTGCGGTCCTGGCTTCGGCAGCATTGCGGCGACCGGACGGCATCGCTCCAGCAACGGCCACAGTCGCGTCTTCGCGTGCTTCTCGACCATCTCATCCGTCTGCATCGTCCACGAGATCGGGCCGGGATCGTTGGCGATAATCCACGGCAACCAGACGTCAGCCACCAGCGTGCCGCCGATCTGAACTGCTTTGCGGAAGTGGACGCGGCGGATCAGCGGATTCCGCAGCGCGTCGAAAATTGGGATGAGCCACGGTGACAGGCGCACGTTGAACGGCCCCGGTGTCGCGTAGGACTCGGGCAGCTGCACGTTCCGCCGTGCCCAGTCGTGGATCGGCGCGCGGTCGGGTGCGGGTAGGCGCAGACGGTTCGCCAGCGTGTCGGGCTGGGTCATTCGTCGTCGTCTCGGCCCTTGGACTGCTTCACGACGTCCGCCTGAAAGCGAGCTAGCCCAGCGTTCACCACTTCGCGGATCTCGTCGAGGATGCGGCTGCCTTCGACGTTGGCCTCAGCTGCGCTCTTGCCGGCCACGCGCGGGCCGAGCTCAACCTCTAGCTTCAAGCGCAACAACAGATCCCACTTCTGACCGATCAGCGCAATCGCCTCCTCGACGGTTTCGCGGTCGATTAGGTTGCCCTGCTGTGCGGCGATCTTGAGGTCTTTGAGTTGGATGTCGCGGCGCAGGACATCCGCCTTCAGATCTGCCAACGTGCCGCCTTCGCCCTTCGTGTAAATCCGGTGCAGGCCTTGGCTGTTCGCCCATGCTTTGACTGCCGCTGCGTCGGCACCGTGCGGGAAATCATCACGCGTGCGCCACTTGCGCAGCGTCCGCGCGTCGATGTCGAGCTGAGCGGCGAGGGCGGAAAAGGTTGAATCAGTTTTGGGCATAAGTGTCTGACTTCCTCAAGTTGTCGGTGGCCCAGAGCGGCTGAAGATTGCGCCAGTTGAAACACTCCGTGAACTGCGCCGGATCGTTCAGATCGAAAGACGCACACGGTCTGATGTGGTCAACGTGCCACTCGCCGTAATTGTCGAACGACATTCCTGGCTGAAACTGCTTTTCGATGTGCTGGCGCAATTGTTCCGGCGTGCAGCCGACGACGGCGAACGTGCCGCTGCCGTTCACGTTCTGCCTCTTCATGGCTGACCAGATCCGCGACATAATACGACGCTTCAAGCGGCCGCTTGTGTTTTCTACCTCTTGAAGATAGCGCAACTTCGCCGATTGTCGCTCTGTCATAACTGGTGATTTCTTCGCGTAGTTCCTGCGCTTTCCTGTATCGACGCCTGACTCAATAAGCATTGAATGAACACATGGCGGATTAATCCCAAGCGCTGCGCCAATCGCTTTGGTGCCGTGCCCTGCGTGATACATTCCGAGAATGACCGCCCATTTGTCCCACGCCTTACTTAGGCGAGAATGCATCTGGGCTGAACACGATCCGCCTGGTACTGAGCCTTTCGTAAGCCAATCAATCGCGTTGCCCTGAATCACATAATGCAGCGCAGCTTCGTGTTTCCATCCACACCTAGACGTTGATCCTGTTTTTATCAAATTTTGCGCAGTGCTCTTCCCTAGGCCCAAAGAATCGTTGAACTCTGACTGGGTCTTTTCGATTCGCTGCCCAGTGCGCACGTTGACCCACGAATGAAGCATAGCTTTGCGCGTGGTCATGTTTCCTGCGCGACGTATCGGCGGCCTACGATCAACACAGAGTAAAGCCCTAAAGTCGGCCCCGTTGCAATGAATCGCGATGCGCTGGCCTGCACGCAATGGCTCGTCGTGCGCGATCTCGTACTCGTGTTCTCCTATTTTCAAAATCATTGCGCTATTTGCGTTAATCTATGACTTGCGCTGCCTTATTGCCAACTATTGGAGCGGTCCTTTTGGAATCGGAACGAAAAGTAGGTTTTTGATCTAGGTCGCTGGCCCA
>Ga0315903_10002430_pt1 | contig 27384 bp, 26 predicted proteins | sample LakEriMetagenome_7_FD_203524 | JGI IMG/M metagenome (GOLD analysis project Ga0315903, IMG submission 203524) | Freshwater fungal communities from buoy surface, Lake Erie, Ohio, United States - Buoy 2 MA119 | ecosystem: Environmental > Aquatic > Freshwater > Lake | place: USA: Lake Erie, Ohio... | reverse complement strand
AAGCTAGCAGCTCTCAGTCAGGAAGAGGGTTCGAGCCTCAATCGTTGGGTCGAATCGAAACTGGCAACACTAACAAACCAAAGAGGATAACAAGTCGGATATGGCGACGCCGAGTAAGCCGTCTGATCAAATCGGAGTCCATCCCAGCGCGCCATTCCTCCAACGTTCTGCTAAGAAATAAGGGAATTTTCGCACCTAGACTTTTTCAGACGACTGGACTACACTCCAATTGTGACGACACAGTATCTTACAGACGAACGTGGCGAGAAAGTCGCAGTGGTGATTCCCATTGCCGATTACGATGCGCTTATGGAAGACGTGGCTGATTTAGCCTGTGTCGCAGAGCGGCGCGATGATGAACGCATCTCTCTGGAAGAAGTAAAAAAGCAATTAGTGGCCGATGGACTGATTCCGCATTGAGGTTGCTCGCTCGGCTACGAAGGACTTACGCGCGATTGATCGCCAGTGGGTTCCAAGAATTATGGTTGCTATTGAAAGCCTGGCTGATGATCCGATGCCGGTAGGATGCAAGAAGCTTGTAGGGTCTGATCATACGTATCGAATCCGTGTCGGTGATTATCGAATCGTTTATGACATACAGAATTCTAATTTAGTAGTCTTTGTCATACGTGTCAGACACTGACGAGATGTTTACAGGTAACATTTATCGCGGCTTACGAGTTCGTGGCTTGCCTGGAGACATCCAGGAGCGGGCACGACGTAAGTTGCGCATGATCTGGAAGTTGCCGAAAGGTCTGTCGGTGCTAAAATTAAGCGTGAGGTGACATCGATGGCATCATAAAGAAGCCGAAAAAGTCGCGCCATGATAACCCCTACTAGCCGTTCTGTTTCGATGTTATCCCGTAGATACATCCTCAACCCCGTGATCGACTTCCGCTATTGCTAGTAGGAGTTTACGTGCTCATCGTTCTGCAAAAAAGATGCCAAAAATTAAGGTCGAGCACGTTCAAGCGAAGATTATCATGCGGAAGTTGAAGGAGAATAATATCCCTTTCAAAACAACTAGTGACAGTTCTCAAGCTCGATTTGCGATGCCAACTAATCATCGGGCGGGAACTTTCGGAATGGGCGTGACAACAACAATTAGTGTTCGTCCCAATAACACCGCAATATTCGATGAGATCTGCATGGAAGCTCTCAAAGCTGGTGTTGAACAAGAGGCTCCACCAAGAAGATCGATAAGATATTGGTGGCCATTTAGTCTACTCTCAAAGAGAGAATGAACAGGCCTAAATCCCTCAATCAAGAATCAGACAAAGCGGGCAACGTCGATGATAGGGGTGCGTGTTCTTTGACGTTCAAACTTCAGATATCCGCTTTGCAATATAAGCTAGGGATTCGTCAATGCGATCGATCAGTATCAAGCACAGGTCACCTGAGTTCAGGTGCGAGAGGGCGGTATCAATCGCTATAAACTCGCCACGAATCTCCTCGATGTGAGTGGTTCTGCTCGCGTTTTGTAAACCTTTGCGCAGCAACATGAGCACTTCGCCATCGGATCGACCGCGCTGGCAATCATCTTCATAGAGAATGACTTCATCAAATACCTCGCCAAGAATTTCTGTCTGCTGAGAGAGATCTTCGTCACGACGGTCACCCGCACCACTGATCACCACGACACGACGGTTTGCAGGGATGCTTTCAACAGCTTGTACCAAAAGTTTGATAGCATCGGGATTATGGCCGTAGTCGGCGATGAGTGTCGCACCGCGGTAGCTAAACATATTGAAACGACCCGGCACGGTCGAAACATCGCTAACAAAAGTTGCTAAACCGTTTTGAATTTGTTCCCAAGGAAGACCTAATGCCCACGCAGCGGCAATCGCTGCCATTGCGTTTTCAATTTGGAACATGATGGTTCCGTTGAGCGTGATAGGGATGTCACGCATCGGAAAGCTGTGACGCTTTTTCCCATTCATCGCAACAATCATACCACCTTCGATGAATACTCCTTGTTTACCTTGAGCTAAATGGTTTGCGAGGACTCGTTCGTGAGAGTCGCGAGCAAAAAAGATCACCGATCCGGGACAAACTTCTGCCATTTTTACAACGATAGGATCAGCTGCATTCAGTACTGCCTTGCCATGAGGAGCAACGCTGTGAACTAGAACCCGCTTAACGATACCTAGCTCTTCGACATTATAAATATGGTTTAGGCCGAGGTGATCTCCCATGCCGATATTGGTGATGACTGCAACATCGCAGCAATCAAAACCAAGACCTTCTCTAAGAATTCCGCCGCGTGCGGTCTCTAACACAGCAGCATCCACATCAGGGTGAAATAAAACATTACGAGCGCTACGTGGACCACTGCAATCACCTGTATCGATGCGTTCACGATTGATATAAACTCCATCGGAATTTGTCATCCCTACTCGTTTGCCACCCAACTGTATGATATGGGCAATCAGGCGTACCGTAGTGGTTTTCCCATTGGTTCCTGATACCGCGACGACTGGTATCCTGCCATTTTCGCGTTCATCAAACATGGATGAAATGATTGCCTCACCCACGGGGCGACCTTTACCAAAAGACGGTTGCAAATGCATGCGTAGACCCGGTGCTGCATTTACTTCAATGACTCCGCCTGACTGACTTTCCAGAGGCGCGAGCACGCTTTCACAAACCACATCCACTCCACACAAATCAAGTCCTACCATTTTCGCTGCCTCAACAGCTCTAGCAGCAACATCCTGATGAACATCATCCGTCACATCGGTCGCAGTGCCACCGGTGCTAAGATTCGCATTATTACGAAGGATCACACGTGCGCCTTTGCGAGGTATCGAGCTGACATCGAGTTCCTGATTCAGAAGAGTTGCCATAGCAATATCATCCAGACGGATCTTGGTGAGAGTTGTCGCGTGTCCTTCACCACGTAATGGGTCGCTATTGATCTCATCGACAAGTTCTTGGATGGTATGCAAGCCATCCCCGATGACATGTGGCGGCTCGCGTCTAGCAGCGGCGACGAGTTGTCCCCCGATCACAAGTAAGCGGTAATCCTGACCGGGCAGATATCGCTCCACCATGATGTTAGGGCTGATTTCATGAGCTGCTGCATAGGCAGCTAACACGTCTTCCCTCGATTGTACATTAGCAGCCACACCTTTGCCCTGTTGACCATCACGAGGCTTGATAACCACCGGACCTCCTAGTTCACATGCGGCAGCCCAAGCATCATCAGCATCAATGACTGGACGCCCCTTAGGAACTGGTACCCCTGCTGCATCTAACAGGTGTTTTGTAAGTTCTTTATCTTGCGCGATCGTTTCCGCAATCGCACTGGTGCTATCACATTCCGCTGCTTGTATGCGGCGTTGCTTACTACCCCAGCCAAACTGCACCAGACTGCCATCGGTGAGCCTGCGGTATGGAATACCTCGGGCAACCGCAGCCGCCACAATTGCACCCGTGCTGGGTCCAAGACGAATTTCCTCATCAAGCTCCCGCAACCGACTTAAGGCGTCTTGTAAGTCAAATGGCAAGCGCCCACGTGCAGTGACGCAGAGTTCGAAAGCCAGATCAAGAGCAAGGCGCCCGACAGCTTCCTCGGTATATTCGACGATCACTTGATAGACAGCGGGATCAGGAGTGGGGACGGTTCGACTGAATGTAACGAAGCACCCAGCCTGCGCCTGTAATCCGAGCGCAGCTAATTCCAAGGCATTCGCCATGTTGGCGTTTGGAGGAAATGAGCCGATCTGTGGGAAACGTTCGCGCAGGCGATCTTCGAATCCAGGCAGATTATCAAAACAAAATTCCTGATCGCTAAAATTGATGAGCAATTGAATCGCGGTGTGTCGCCCCCAAAGATTGGGTCCACGCAAAACTCGGCTGTTGAGAATAATCATGAGTTAGAAAAATATCGGAGATAGGGAAATAATGATCATTTCGTTAGATATTCTGGCATCAACTAGTTCATCGAGAAAGTTTCAGCACCCGTGCGCATGACGTTGATGGCGATTCCGAGCGCCCATGCGGTGGCCACTGATGCCAGGACGATGTCCAACCGCTCTGGAGATTGATCGTTATTTAGAAAAGGAATACTAGCCAATGAAATTAAGACCACTTCTTCTTTCGCATTTGCGAGGATTAAATCCCCACCGCGGATATAGACAAGCCGCCCGCCCTTAGCGCGATGTTCAAGCATGACAGGGATATCCGCTTGTTCCGCAAAGAAAATCACCTCGCCATCACATAAAGCAGCCATCTCCGCAACCATCGTATCGGCCGCATTTAACACCGCTACTCCACTGGGCAAAACCACGTCCACCTGACTGCGGAATACCTTGAAAACCTGCTCTGGGGTCGCGATGTCATAATCGCTGTATTGTTTTTCACTATCAACTCCGGTGACCACGCCAATCTGGCATCGATCATACGCCAGACCCTGTCCTAAAATTACCTCCGCGGTATTTTCTATCACTGCGGCATCCACCGAGCGATTCATCAAAATTTTTGTGCCATAATTCCAGTTTCCACAATCCCCGCTCTCAACCTTGCGGTTATCGAAATACAAACCATCCCCGCAGGCAAGGCCGGTGAATTTTCCACTAAGCCTTAAAAACTCTGTAACCCAATGCGCAGTCTCGGTAACTCCGCCATCACCAGTAATACCAACCACTGGTATACGCCCCGTTTGAGCATTCGGGAACAAATGATCGACAATCCTACGACCGACTTGGCGTTGCTGATGCCCCATCAAGTTAGGGGTTTCCACCACAGCAGTAATGACTCCATTTTGTTTATCTAACTGGCAGGAAATATCATCTGCCAAAATATCCACACCTGCGATATCGAGACCGACTACCCGCGTAGCCAAACATGCTGCGGTAGCCGTAGCTGGATGCACCTCATCGGTGACATCAACCGCGACGCTTTCGTCCTGCGCCTCGATACGAGCAGCAGCAACCAACTCACCACCAACCACAAGCAAACGATAGTGATTTCGGCTTTCCGTCTCTTCCGTAACATCATCAGGATCTAACATTGGCAAACCACAATACCCTAAGAGCTTATCTCTCAACTCAGAGTCGCGGGCAATGCCTTGTGCTATCGCGCTAGCGCGATCGGTTTGAGCAGCCCAGATACGCCTTTGGAGTGAGCCATAACCTAACTGCATGAGATTATCATCGGACAAACGAATTGCCGGTATACCGCGATCTTTGGCGATGGCAGCATCAATAATGCAAGCCGTGTTAGAACCTAATAAATACTTAAGAGCCATCTCGCGCAAGCGCGCGTGAGTGAGCGCAACATCAAACGGCGTATTCTCCACAGCAGCTAATAACAAACTGCGTGCAGCATCAAAGCAATCACGAGTCATTTCCTCATGCCATGTTTGAACGACTACTTTATAAACACCTCTAACACTTGTCTCACGAGCCCGTCCGAATCCACCTGGCATCCCCGCGATATTTTGGAGCTCCAACGTTACATGTTCGAGAATGTGACCTATCCAAGTACCTTCCTGCAAACGTCGCACAAAACCACCTGCTTCACCATAACTGCAGCGATGCTCAGATAATGACGGCAACCATTCACAAAGCCGATCCACAAAACCCGGTAGAGTGTTGGATGGATAATCCTCAAATTCGCCAATATCCACCCAAGCTTCCAACACGGGTTTGTAAGTCCATATGTTAGGTCCTCGGATGGACAGAATTTTAAGAAAACGAATGTCGCGGGATTTCATGAAAACGATAGCAACAGCATCAAATCATCGCTGTGCCAGATGGTTTTCTTCTCGATTATTAAAGGTAAATCAAGCATCGTATCGAAAAATATATGATTCTCTGAATCATCGGCCGAATAAAATAAGTTTGCTAGAGGCAAAAAAAGGAGCAAAACCCGCATAGCCAATCACCACGCTTGGCATAAGTGGTTTGAAACCCTAGTCTTTTCTCGATGTTCCCTGACGGCCTCCCAAACTCGCAATCCACAACAGCGTTCGCTCCCGAACCGTGGCGTAGCGAAATCGCCGCCAACTTAACACAATCCGAGTCCGTCATCGCCTGCTTGGAGCTGGATCTCGATCTCCAGCTATCCTTCAACCAAGGCATCATCGTCCTGACAGACCGCCACCTACTAGCCAAGGCCCCTGGCGAAAAAGAGTGGAAACGCTGGGAGTTAAGCCCTGGTCTAACGCTTTCACATCGTGACCATTCAGGTGTAGGCACCATGGATTTAAAGGATGAAAAAGGTTTACTCGCACGCTGGCGCCATACCTTGAGTCGGAATTCAGCAGTCCGTCGCCTCACCGAACAATTTCAGGAGCGCATCGCGGCGATGGCAGAAAATCGTCCTGTGACACCGCGAGAAGACACGGTTTGTCCAATCTGCGAAAACTTGATTTCCAGTGAAAACGATGAATGCCCGAATTGCGCCAAAACGATCCACGCCCCACCCTCGGCTTGGACTCTCTTCAGATTATGGCGATTTGCCAAACCTTACACCCGCCAACTCATTGGCGGCTTCATCCTCACCTTACTCGCGACTGCCGCCACCTTAGTTCCTCCTTATCTAACCATGCCACTCATGGATAAGGTATTGATTCCCTACCAAAATGGAAAACCCATCGACAGCCAACTGGTCACTTGGTTGCTGAGTGGTTTGGTCAGTGCGGCTTTTCTTGCCTGGTTGCTGGACTGGGCAAGAACCTACATACTCGCCCTAATTAGTGAACGCATTGGCTCGGACCTCCGCACTACCACTTATGATCATTTACAAGGACTTTCGCTCGAATACTTCGGCGGCAAACGCACTGGCGACCTCATGGCTCGCATTTCCTCGGGTAGTGATCGTATCTGCGTTTTCCTATCGTCTCATCTATTGGATTTCGCGACGGATCTGCTCATGATCCTGATGACTTCCATTATTCTAATATCTATCAATCCATGGCTAGCCCTGGTCACACTGACTCCGCTACCTTTCATTGCATGGTTAATCCATCTCGTACGCAACAAACTCCACAATGGCTTCGATCAAGTTTATCGAATCTGGTCAGAAGTCACAAGCGTCTTGGCAGATACCATTCCAGGAATACGCGTTGTTAAAGCCTTCGCACAGGAGAAGCGTGAAGCACAACGATTTCGTGATGCCAATGCTAGAAACCTCGCTGTCAATGACCGCGTCAACAAGGTATGGTCTTTATTCACCCCAACGGTAACTTTCCTAACAGAAGTTGGATTATTAGTCGTCTGGGGATTTGGCATCTGGCAAATATCTAATGATAAGATCACAGTGGGTGTATTGGTCGCGTTTCTCGCCTACATCAATCGGTTCTATTCACGCCTCGGTTCAATGAGCCGCATTGTTTCCGTATCACAAAAAGCAGCCGCCGGAGCCAAACGCATCTTCGACATTCTTGACCACGTTTCAAGCGTCCCTGAGCCAATCCATCCTGTGCATCTCAATCAAGTAAGCGGTGCACTCGAACTTCAAAACGTCAGTTTCCGCTACGGCACTCGTAACATCCTACAAGACGTAAATCTAACCATTGCCCCGGGTGAAATGATCGGTCTCGTAGGACATAGCGGCTCCGGCAAAAGCACTCTCGTCAATCTCATCTGCCGCTTTTATGATGTAGCGGAGGGCTCTATCCGTATCGAGGGCGTGGACATCCGTTCGCTGCCTGTATCCGAATACCGTCGCAACATCGGCTTAGTATTGCAGGAACCTTTCCTTTTCTTCGGGACGATCGCTGAAAACATCGCCTACGGAAAACCCGAAGCAAGCCGCGAGGAAATCATCGCTGCCGCCCGCGCTGCGAATGCCCACCAATTTATCCTACGCCTGCCGCAAGGCTACGACTCATTGGTCGGCGAACGCGGCCAAGCCCTATCCGGTGGAGAACGCCAGCGCATCTCCATTGCCCGCGCGCTACTGATTGACCCGCCGATTCTGATTCTCGATGAAGCCACTTCATCGGTCGATACCGAAACCGAAATGGAAATCCAGGCAGCGCTCGATAATTTGATTCGTGGCCGCACCACGCTCGCCATTGCCCACCGTCTCTCCACCTTACGTAGAGCGAACCGCTTGATTGTTCTCGACCGAGGTCAGGTCGTCGAAGAAGGACAACATGAAGAACTACTGGCTAAAAAAGGTGCTTATTACCGCCTCGACCGCGCCCAGACAGAATCATTCACTGGCGTTGCTCTTCCTAAAACCGATGATGATGGAGATCTAACAAATTTAACATCGATCAAGGAAATCTAACAAAATATGCCAAGCGAATTCCAACTTCAGCGCAACTCCTTTGGGCAACTGATTCTTATCACCGCGAACGGAAATTCTTACGTAGATGTCGAGCCTGCGAGCGCATTTCCGATCAATACGCCACGTGAAAATATTTCCATCATCAGTAGCGATGGTCATGAACTGGCATGGATAGACAAATTAGACGAACTCCCATCTGAAACGCGCCAATTGGTCGAAGAAGCTTTGAAATCGCGCGAGTTCATGCCCGAAATCCAGCGAGTGACTGGAGTCTCTGGCTACGCCACGCCTTGCACTTGGCAAGTAGAGACTGATCGCGGCAGCACCAGCCTCATCCTGAATACGGAAGAGGACATCAGGCGCCTGACCTCCTCTGCCCTGTTAATCGTGGACAGCCGCGGAATCCAATTTCTCATCAGGGATCGAGGCTCACTTGATAAAACCAGCCGCAAGATTTTGGATCGGTTTTTGTGAAAAACCTCTAAAAAGTAGCGACGAGCTCCAGTCGCCGTGTATGGCCCGAAAAACGGCTTCTATAAACCCGAATTTTCAAAGAGTTACGATGAATTCAACTTTCATCTAGACCTTTTGCCATGTGGTCTAAAGGTTAAGAGAATCGATCGGCGTAGCTCATTTATTATCTGTATTCATCTACATTCATCCGCGGTTCCAATTTTATTCTTGGGTCGTGAAATCAAATACTTCCAAAACCGCACCCAATTCCCTCTTGCCAGAACATCTCTATTCCATCAGAAACTCGATTGTTATGAAATATTCATTCCGTAAATACTTGAAAATCGGCCTCGCGCTCATACTCCCCCTCTTTGCTTCTTCATGTTTGCAAACAGAGACTAACGTAAACCTCAACAAAGACGGTAGCGGGACTATCGTTGAACAAACCATCCTTGGTGATCAGATGCTCGCAATGATGACTCAGTTTGCTCAACCTGGTGACCCGGATCCGATTCAGGAAATGTTCTCGGAAGAAAAATCGAAAGCCAAAATTCCTAAAATGGGTGAAGGCGTTGAATTCGTGAAAGTTGAAATGATCAATGAAGGCGGAAAAAAAGGTGGACGTGTGCATTACAAGTTTGCCGACATCAACAAGCTCAACATCAACCCAGCTGGTGGCCTCGAAGCTATGAACGAAGAAGAAGGAGAAGAAGCAGTAGATCCTAAAAAGCTCCTGAAGTTCAAATATGCCGATGGTAAACTCTCACTCATGATGCCTCCGACGAAGTTCGATGAAATGAACATGGACATGGGCGATGAAGAAAATCCTCAAGCAGAAGCCATGGCCAAACAAATGATGGGAGACATGCGCATGACCTTGAAACTCAATTTCCCAGGTGGAATCGATAAAACCAACGCCACACACGTCGAAGGCAACACCGCTACCCTAATGGATTTACAAGTCGGCAAAATGCTAGGCCATAAAGAAGCTCTCAAGAAAATATCCGAGACAGCCAAGACCGATGAAGCGGCAGCAAAAGATGCCTTCAGTAAACTCGACGGCATCAAAATGGAAATGAAGCCGGATGTCAGTATTAGCCTGAAGTAATTTCTCACCAATTATTCTAAAAAAAAAGCGCATCGGAATATCCGATGCGCTTTTTTCATGAAGTGTAATCTCAATGCTCGCGGCAGAACTGCTCGAAGCGGGTAAGGCCTTCGTTCAAGACATCGAGCGTGGTGCAGTAGCTGATGCGGATCGCATCGTCATAACCAAATGCGATACCTGGAACAGCCGCCACTTTGTAACGGGAGAGAAGTTTATCGCAAAGGTTCATCGATTTAAGACCCGTCTGACCTGTATAAACGAAGAAGTAAAACGCACCTTTTGGCTCTACCACACGAATGTTAGGAATCGCTTTCAAACGTGAAAAAACGAACTGGCGTTTCACATCATATTCACCGCGAAGGTCTTCGATAAAGGTTTGATCACCTTGAAGAGCAGCAAGCGCGCCGTATTGGGCAAAGGTCGTCGCATTCGAAACGCTGTGGTTCTGAACTTTATCAATCGCATCCGCAACCGGCTTAGCAGCAGCGGTGTAACCCAAACGCCATCCGGTCATCGAATACGCTTTGGAAAATCCGTTTACGGTGATGGTGAGGTTGTAGAGATCCTCGCTGAGTGACGCAATCGAAACGTGTTCGCTATCGCCGTAGACCAATTTCTCATAGATCTCATCGGAAAGAATCATGATGTCCTCTGCAACAGCGATTTCACCAAGAGCAAGTAGCTCGTCTTTCGTGTAGATCGCACCTGTTGGATTGCCTGGAGAATTAATGATGACCATCTTAGTCGCAGGTGTCATCGCATCTTCAAACTGCTCAGGAGTCATTTTCCAACCAGTGGATTCTTTGGTCTCAACGAGCACTGGAATACCACCCGCAATACGGACCATCTCAGGATAAGACACCCAGTAAGGAGTCGGGATGATCACTTCATCGCCTTCTTGGATCACGGCGAGAATCGCATTGAAACATGCCATTTTCGCGCCGGAGGTCACACAAATCTGATTCGCTGGGTAATCAATGTTGTTGTCCTTTTTGAATTTCTCGGAAAGTGCCTGACGGAGCTCGGGAATACCACCGGACGGAGTGTATTTGGTGCGACCTTCCATAAGCGCTTTAACAGCCGCTTCTTTGATGTGGAGCGGGGTGTCAACTTCTGGCTCGCCGCCAGCGAGCGCGTAAACTTCCTCGCCTTTGGCGATGAGTGCTTTGGTATCCGCAGTAACTTTAAGAGTGAGTGATGGGGAAACCTTATCGATTCGTGATGAAATGCTGTGCATGATGGGCGCTAATATTGATTTTCAGGACTTTTGCGCACGACCTCAGCGGTGCACAACAGTTCATGAGGCACCACCGAAACGGGCGGGGCTTGTTGTGGCTTCTACCCTTCCCCATGGCAAGAGAAATGCTTTCCATTCCGCCTATTCCATGTCCTCAAAATAAATCAAATCCGCTAATTTACAGGGAAATAGTAACTTTTATCTCTGTGAATTTTCATTTATTTGCATTTCAGTGAGAAATGATTATCTGAAAAAATCAAGTATTGCATAGAATGTGCAACTCAATCCCAACGCCGCTTGACATCATACAAATGCATCATGTCCTATGGCATGAAATCAATGCAGCATAGCTCACAAAAACTCGTGATTATAGGTGGTGGCGTCATCGGCCTCAGCACTGCCTACTACGCGTTGAAGCAGGGGTTTCAGGTTACTGTCCTGGATAGCAACGGTCCCGACGCGGGGAGTTGCTCATCAGCCAATGCAGGAATGATCGTTCCCAGCCATTTCATTCCGCTCGCTGCTCCCGGAGTTATTAGCAAAGGCCTGCGCTGGCTGCTCGACAAAGAAAGTCCGTTTTATGTCCGTCCGCGTATTTCACTCGAACTTGCACTTTGGGGTTGGTTGTTCTGCCAACATGCCAATCAAGACCATGTCGATGCCGTGAGACATCTGCTCTGCGAACTCAATTTAGAAAGCCGTCGGCTATTTCAAGAACTCTCTCAAGATGAAGATTTCGGACTACAATCCTGCGGCCTTCTGATGCTTTGCCAAAGCCAAAAAACCCTAGACGAAGAAGCTGAGGTTGCGCAACAAGCGCGCGAACTTGGCTTGAGCGCTAACCTGTTAGAATCTAAAGCCGCAGCTCTGCTCGATCCAAACATCAACATGAACATCGCTGGTGCCGTGCATTTCGCCGAGGACTGCCATCTCGATCCCGCACGCTTTGTCACTTCGCTCAAAAGAAGAATCGGGCAGATGGGCGGACAATTGCTTCATAACGTTGCGATAGATGAAATCACCTTCCGCAACGGAAAGATTAGCTCAGTATCCGGATCCAACGAAACTTTCGAGGCTCAACAGTTTGTTATCGCCGGCGGAGCATGGAGCCCTGGCCTTCTTCGCAGGATCGGACTGCGACTACCCATGCAATCAGGCAAGGGCTATTCACTCACCCTTCATAATCCAACCCAGCTACCGCAACTCTGCTCGATTCTGGCTGAGGCAAAAGTCGCAGTGACACCGATGGGTAAATCGCTGCGTTTCGCTGGCACGATGGAAATCGGCGGACTCGGCACCGATATCAATCCCGCACGCGTGCGTGGCATCATCAAGGCAGCCACTCGCTATTTCCCTGATTTCAAGATCAGTGATTTCGATGGGATCGAACCATGGGTCGGTTTACGCCCCGTGTCCCCAGATGGCATGCCTTATTTGGGGAAAGTTCCGCGCTTGGACAACCTCGTGATCGCAACAGGCCATGCGATGATGGGACTCAGCCTTGCGCCGATAACGGGCAAGCTCGTCATAGAAATTCTAACAAAACGACCCACTTCCATCAGGATCGAAGCTCTCGCACCGGATCGATTTTCCTAAGAGGCCGCCTAAAAAACCAAAAAATTAAGAAATTCAACCACAGATGAACACGGATGAACGCAGATTTAAAAAGTCATTAAATACCAAGGAATAAAATATTTGTGGCCTCTATCTGTATTCTCTCCATCTGCGTACATCCGCGTTCATTTGACGAAGAGATTTAATTTTCGTGTTCGTCCATGTCCGCTCCGCTCCCATTGCGTTAAAATACTCTTCCCATTCTACTTACCAAATTATCCAGACAGTCTCTAATTGAATTTCCTCAGCTACTTATCATGAAACTCATCGAGTCCCACACCATCGGCGAACCCACCCGCATCATTATTTCTGGTGGCCCGGATCTCGGCACGGGGCCGCTCTCCGAACGCGCGCGGCTGTTCCGCGAGCAACACGATCGCATCCGTCGCGCCATCTGTCTCGAACCACGAGGACACGACGCTGTCGTCGGTGGTCTGCTTTGCGAGCCGCACGAGCCGGGCTGCGACTTCGGTATCATCTTTTTCAACAACGCCACCACCTTGGGCATGTGCATTCACGGCACCATCGGACTTATGGTCACTCTCGCACACCTCGGCCGTGTTCGTCCGGGCGATAAATGCCGCATCGACACTCCAGTTGGCGTGGTCGATGCGAGTCTACATATCGATGGCAAAGTTTCCGTCACCAATGTCCCCTGCTATCGTTTGAAAGCGGGAGTCACTGTCGAATTACCTGGCTGGGGAAAAATCCGCGGCGATGTCGCATGGGGCGGAAACTGGTTTTTCCTCATTGATGGACAAGGTCCTGAAATTTCTGAAAATAACATCCCCGCCCTGTGCGATTTTTCCTCAAAGGTCTGCGAGGCACTCAAACAAGCCGGAGTCAAGGGCGATGATGGATCGGAGGTCGATCATGTTGAACTTTTCGCAAAACCCGCCACTCCCACACACTCGGACAGTCGCAACTTCGTCTTGTGCTCGGGCGGGGCATACGATCGCTCGCCATGCGGCACAGGTTTCAGTGCGAAACTCGCGTGCCTGGCAGCCGATGACAAACTCGCTCCTGGCGCGGTTTGGCGGCAGGCGAGCATTCTCGATCAGGTTTTTGAGGGGACTTACGAAATCCTTAAGGACGGCAAAATTCTGCCTCACATCACCGGCCAAGCATGGGTAAATGGTGAAACAAACCTGATCTTCCATGCAGACGATCCGTTTCAGTTCGGACTGCAAGGACTCTAAAAAGCGAAAGCCCCTAAGTCATTGATACTTAAGGGCTTTCATTGGTTGCGGGAGCAGGATTTGAACCTACGATCTTCAGGTTATGAGCCTGACGAGATACCTGACTTCTCCATCCCGCGTTTGGATGGTTCCGCATTGCGGTGGACGGAAGAAGTAACCGCCGTTCATCATCCCACGCAAGGTAAAATTTTGCTTATGCGTGATTTTTTGCTTCTATATCGCCGCAGATGGACGTGACCGCAGATAAATATCAAAATCTCATAGAAGCCGAATGGCGGAAAATAGCACAAGATCACTTCGAGATTGCGACCACTTTCACCGCCGGCCCGCGGCTGCGGCGTGACCATGGAGAAAAACACCCGGTCGAGGATTTCCTGTTTAATTATTACCCCTACCCCATCGCTCTGCTTGAACAATGGCATCCTGGCTTGGGTATCATTCTAGAATTTTCTGATCTGGAACTTTTACCCGCTCATCTGAAAGGCCGCCGATATCGTATCGATGCGAATAGCTGTTATGTCGATCCCTCCACAATCGACGAAAAAGAACGACTGCGGTTTCAATGGATCGTCGAACTCCTAGAAGCGACCGAACGCCACGTTCCAAATTACGCCTGTCATGGCTTGCATGAATGGGCGATGGTTTATCGAGCTGAAGAAATCCGACATGCCACCATCGCTCCGCTACGTTTGCCTCAAGCAGAAATCGATGAATTGGTAAGTTCCCGCCCCATCACTTGTACGCACTTCGATGCGTTTCGTTTTTTTGCAACCCAAGCCAAGCCACTGAATCGTCATCCACTCAGCCTCGATACCCGACATGAAAACGAGCAACCTGGTTGCGTGCATGCCAACATGGATCTTTATAAATGGGCTGCGAAATCCATGCCATGGATAGGATCTAAAATTTTGTTAGAAACTTTTCAACTCGCCACCCAACTCCGAGATCTAGATATGCGCGCCAGCCCCTACGATCTGTCCGCTTGGAATGTTGTCCCTATTAAAATCGAAACCCCAGATGGTCGGAAAGCCTACGAAACTGAGCAACGCCGTCTCGCAGCGCTTGGCAGTGACCTGAGGAAAAAGCTGATTCAGGCGATTCATCGTGTCATTTCAGCAAGATAACACTCAATAAACAAAACGATTGTTTTTTCAATAGGTGCGGAAATAGACTACACACCCCGACGCGAACCATCCATCCCTTCATCATGTCAAAACCCACTAAAGCTAAGTCAAAGGCCAACACCCCAAGCTACGCAGTCGCCAAACAACGCTATGCTGATCTTGGTGTGGATACGGATGCGGTCATGAAGAAACTCGCGAGTATTCGAATTTCACTTCACTGCTGGCAGGGCGATGATGTCGGTGGATTTGAAAGCACTAGCGATGGACTTAGCGGCGGAATTGCAGTGACTGGAAACTATCCAGGAAAAGCGCGCACTCCTGATGAACTCCGCGCAGATCTCGACAAAGCACTCTCACTCATCCCCGGCAAGCACCGCCTAAACCTCCACGCGTTCTACGGTGAGTTCGGCGGCAAAAAAGTGGATCGTGACGAGATTGAGCCAAAACATTTCAAAAACTGGATCGACTGGGCGAAATCTAACAAAATGGGAATGGATTTTAACCCAACCTGCTTTGCCCATCCAAAATCCGCTGACGGTTTCACCCTCTCACACTCTAACAAAGGCATCCGCGATTTCTGGATCGAGCATTGCCAACGCTCACGCGACATTTCCGCTGCGATGGGTAAGGCACTTGGCTCACCTTGTATCATGAATGTCTGGATTCCTGATGGTTATAAAGATTCTCCCGTGGATCGCGTTGGCCCACGTCAGCGCCTTGAAAAATCTCTGGATAAAATTTTCTCTGAAAAGAAAAACCCAAAACACATGCTGGATGCGGTCGAATGCAAATTATTCGGCATCGGCAGTGAAAGCTATGTGGTCGGCTCCCATGAATTCTACATGGGCTATGCGGTGAAAAACCAAAAACTGCTCTGCCTTGATGCCGGCCACTTCCACCCCACGGAAACGATTGCTGACAAACTGGGATCCGCTCTGATGTTCGTTCCAGAAATTCTCCTTCACGTCAGCCGCGGCGTGCGTTGGGACAGCGATCATGTGGTGACACTTGATGATTCACTTCAAGGCATCGCCTCTGCTCTCGTTCGCGACAATCTTCTTTCCCGCACTCACATCGGTTTGGATTTCTTCGACGCCAGCATCAACCGCATCGCAGCCTGGACCATAGGCACACGGAACACGTTGAAATCCTTGCTTATCGCGTTGTTAGAACCAGCCGCACTGCGCGAAGCCGAGAAATCCGGTGATCTCACCACCCGCCTCGCACTCATGGAAGAACTCAAATCCATGCCATGGGGCGATGTTTGGGATCAATATTGCGAAACGCAAAACGTTCCTCTCGGAATGAACTGGGTAAAAGAAACCCAGAAATACGAAGCCACGGTTCTTTCCAAGCGTAAGTGATTTTTTAATCCCTTGAGTGGTTCTTAGTTCTTAGTTCTTGGTTCTTGGTTAGCTTTCGCTTACTTCACTCTTCACTCTTCACTCTTCAATCTTCACTCTTAACCATTGACTCCGCAACGCTCCGTCCAAGCCTTCACGGCTACGCCATATTTCTGACTGCTCGTTAAAACTCGCTCTGCTTTCACTCTTCACTCTTCACTCTTCACTCTTCAATACTCCTCTTCTTCCTCGCCAGGAACGGGAGGAATGACGTCTTCGCGTTGGAGTAGTCTTTCCAGATCGAGATCAGCAATAAGATCGGCAGGGGTTCCTCTAACAATCGATGCGTAAGGAACGATGCGATCCAACTCTGCAATTGCGCAGTGCACCATGGATGAAACGATATCCGCATCGTATTTTTCGCGTTCAAAAAGATTGGTAACGCGGAACACTAACATTTCACGATCGAGATCGTATTCGAAGCCTCCGAGCGTGAGTTGCTTATTGGCTCGCATCAAAAGTTCCAGCAGTGCTGGCATCTGCGGCTCGGCCACAAACATCGGACTTTCAGAAACGACACTGAGCGCATTCAATTCAGGAAAGGCCTGCACGATGAGATCCACTCGGGTATGATGCGCTTCAAAGCCAGCACGCAAGACCTCACGACCTTCGACCAACTCGGTATGCCAGCCGTTTTTACCAAAAACTTCCTCTACGGATAAAATCTGTCGTGAATGGGGTCTCATGCGTTGCGAGGAGATACTCGCCCAAGCACGGCCTTGGCAAGCAAGCTCCGAAATTTTCTATCCATCGGTTTGAGGGAAAGATGCAAGCCCGAGCTCTTCTCCTCATTGAAATGGAGGGTCAGCCACTTTTCATCATCACTGATTTCAGCTACAATTATTTCCTGCCAAATCACCAAACGAAGGTTTTTCGTTGGAAAGAAAAACGGAAAAATCTCCAATCCAAGCGGAGTTAAAATCACATAGGCATGTTTTGCTAGATGCCGAGTCAGCCAGAAACAACCCAATGCGACAACCAGACAAGGCACCGCCCAAAGTGGATGTGGGAGCTCGGGGTTCACGTCGCGATAAATCCCAGTCGCTACCAAAGTCACCGCTGCTCCGATCAAAACCGCACCCAACACACCAAATCCCACCGCTTGCCCCGATCGCGTAAACCTCAGTTCCTTTTCTGGTTCACTCACCATGAATCAACGATCTTTGTCTTCTACCTGAAATTCCTGAGCATCAAAATCCACAAAATCATCACCAGCTTTTTTGCGACGCCATGAGTTTAGCATGATCACAATCCCAAACCCCATGATCAGAAACGAAGCCTCCAAGATAAAAGGGGTCGATATTAATCCCGCAATTTTCCCTACGCTCTCCCCGATCCATCCTGGAATATATCTCCAAAACAAAAGAAATCCGATCACGGTAAACATCAGTGAGAAAATAATCAAACCGCCTACAGTGACCTGCTTTCCTCGATTTTCTTGGTTTGTTTGCTGATTCATCATGGAATATTCAAAACCATAATCCAAATTAGCCCACCTTCCAAACCCTACTTTGAAAAACATTTCCGAAATCCTTTCAGGCCTTTATAAAACATGCTTTCATTAAGCCCATGACACGCGACGAAGCCAGCCAGAACCTCGACCAGAAACTCCGCCAGGAAATTCTGTTTGCTCGTGAACGCGTGTATCACTTCGCCAAACCCACTCCATTTGAGCAACTCGATATTCCCGGTCTCAATTTCGAACTCTGGGTGAAACGTGAAGACCTTTCCCCAATCAAAGCCTATAAATGGCGCGGCGCCGCCAACCGCATGGCAACTCTCAGTGAACTCGAAGCCAAACGCGGGGTCGTCACTGCCTCCGCTGGAAACCACGCCCAAGGCGTCGCCCTCGCCGCCAAAAAACTCGGCATCCGCGCGCGCATCTACATGCCGAAGTCCACACCGAAAGTGAAACAGGACGCCGTCAGCAAACTCGGTCAGGAATACGTTTCCGTCCACCTCGCCGGCGACAGTTACGACGACGCGGTCAAGGCCGCACGCGCCGATGAAGCATCGACCAAATCCACATTCATCCACGCCTACGACGATCTCCAAGTGATGGCGGGCCAAGGAACCCTCGCCGATGAAATCGTGCTCTCTGGCAAAGGTCCTTTCGATGTCGCTTATGTCCAAATCGGTGGCGGCGGCATGGCAGCTGGCGTTTCCACATGGCTCAAAGCCTACTGGCCTAACATCGAAATCGTCGGAGTCGAAGGCGAAGGTCAGGCATCCATGACCGCCTCCATTCAAGCAGGAAAACCCGTTATGTTAGATCAGGTCGATCTCTTCTGCGATGGTACCGCCGTCAAACAACCTGGCGATCTTCCTTTTCAAATTTGTAAACATTCCATCGATCGCTTCATCACGGTTAGCAATGCCCAAGTGACCAAAGCGATTCGCACGCTATGGGATGGATTACGTTCCATTTCCGAACCTTCAGGCGCCATGGGTCTTGCAGCTGCGCTCAAAGAAAAAGATTCTCTCCACGGAAAAAAAGTCGTCGTCATTTTATGCGGAGCGAACATCGATTTCCTTCAAATCGGTCGCATCGCTCAGTCCGAAGGAGCATCGTCCAAATTCAACCGAACCATCCGTGTTCAAATTCCAGAAACCCCAGGGACGATGTTGAAATTGTTAGATAAATGTTTCTCACAAGTCGATATTACAGATTTTCAATACGGTAAAATTGATCAAAAAATCGCGTGGCCGGTTTTCTCGCTCGCTGCAGATCAACTCGAAACCATCCAATCGATTTCCAACAAACTTGATGAGAATGGTTACACTTGGCAGGACATTTCTGGGGCTATAGATGTCAATTTCCGCGCCATCCCCTTCCGCAGCGACCTTCTCTCCCACCCCGCTTTTCTCCGGCTCGACTTCTACGAGCGCCCCGGAGCACTCCACGATTTCCTAGCCAAACAACTCACAGGCAACGAAAATCTGAGCTATTTCAACTACCGCCAATCGGGCGAGCGCATCGGCCGTGCCCTGATCGGACTGGATTTCCCCTCATCCTTTGAAAGGGACGCATTTGTGATGGCTCTCCCCCCTCAAGGTGAGGGCTACCGCCTCTGCCATGCCGTCGATTCTGAAACTTCTGCTCGCCTTTCGGGCTCTGCCACCTAAAAACCTCTCCCCACATTGTCTGGTTTCCTCTCGACAGTATCCAGTCGCCTGACAAAAATCCAAACCTCTTTCATAACCTTTCTCAATAATGCGGACAGCAATTTTCGGTGATATCCATGCAAATCTAGAAGCCCTTCAAGCTGTCATGGCCGACGCCAAACTGCAAGGTGTCACGGACTACGTGTGTCTTGGTGATGTGGTGGGATATAACGCGGATCCGATTGCTTGCTTGAACATCATTCGGGGTATGAAATGCCCGACAGTTAAAGGAAATCACGACGCTGATGCATCGGAAAATCACTCGTTGGAAAACATGAATCCCATCGCCGCTTTCGCGCTCCAGTGGACTCGTGAACAACTCGATGACGATCAACGCCTCTGGCTCAAACAGCTCCGCATGGTGCGTCAAGTTGCCGACTACACCATCGTCCATAGCACCCTCGACCAACCTGTTAACTGGAACTACGTCACCAATCGCTTCGATGCGATGTCGAACTTTGCCTATCAATTCACGCAGCTTTGCTTCCATGGCCATACCCATGTCCCGAAAGTTTATGTAAAAACGGATAAAGTACGCGAAGTAACCCCAGATTCCGTTAAAATCGAGCCCAACGCCAAATATTTCATCAACGCTGGTTCTGTTGGCCAGCCGCGTGATGGAGATCCTCGCGCCTGCTACGCCATCTACGACAGCGAGAACAAAATGATCGTTTTCCGCCGTATCGATTACGACATGGCGACGACCCAGGAGAAAATTCTCAATGCCGGCCTCCCCGAAATGCTGGCCGAGCGCCTTGCCGAAGGACGGTAGTTTTCGACTCCTAGCCACAGGCGTGGAACATTGGAAACAATTGCGTGGAACATCGATTCCGGCTTGACGCTTCCTGCCTCTACTCTGATGCTGAATACTTTCCGCCCAGCAACGCTGAGGTAATATTATTAAGTTTTTTTAAAATATCACCAATATTTCACCACAGCATCCTAATTGCTATCAACTTTTTAAAATTCAACTCTCTAAACTTCAAAACTTTATCTCTTTCATAATCTCATGTTTAAAAAACTTTTTGGAAACATGTTTTCCAGTGACATCGGAATCGACCTAGGAACCGCAAACACTCTGATCAACGTCAAAGACCATGGCATTGTTCTTCGCGAGCCTTCTGTGGTCGCAGTCAAAGCAGGAACCAATGAGGTCCTCGCGGTCGGTGATGATGCAAAACGCATGCTTGGCAGAACTCCGGGAAACATCGTCGCAATCCGCCCTCTCAAAGATGGTGTCATTGCAGACTTCGAAGTGACTCAAGCCATGCTCCGCCACTTCATTCGGAAAGTGAACAAAGGTCGTCGTAATAACCCGCGCGTTCTCATCGCCATTCCATCCGGTATCACCGAAGTTGAACGCCGCGCTGTTCGTGAGTCTGCCGAGCAAGCTGGTGCACGCGAAGTGTATCTCATCGAAGAACCTATGGCCGCCGCAATTGGTGTTGGCCTTCCTGTTCAAGAGGCTTCAGGAAACATGATCGTTGATATCGGCGGTGGCACAACAGAAGTCGCCCTCATTTCTCTTTCAGGAATTGTTTACGCTCGTTCGGTTCGCACGGCAGGAGATGAAATTGATGAGTCCATCATCCAATACATGAAACGCGCCTACAACCTCATGATCGGTGAGCGCACTTCAGAAGATATCAAAATCCGTATTGGCTCGGCACATCCTCTTCCCAAAGAAATGACCATGGAAGTTAAAGGCCGCGACCTCGTTGCGGGGCTTCCAAAAACCATCACCATCACCTCTCAGGAAATCCGCGAGGCGATGTCTGACCCTCTCAATACCATTGTTGATGCCGTCCGCACCACCCTCGAGCGCTGCCCTCCAGAACTCGCGGCAGATCTTGTGGATCGCGGTATCGTTCTCGCAGGTGGTGGAGCGCTACTCAAAGGCCTTGATCGTTTGCTACGTGAAGAAACTGGTCTACCAGTCCACGTCGCAGAAGATCCACTCAGCGCCGTTGCAGAAGGAACCGGAAAAGCACTTCAGGAACTCTCTTTCCTCAAGCGAGTAACCAACACAGATCGCTAAGCCCTAGGCTATGTCTTTCTAATCCCTGCAGATTTCGACCCAACGGTCATGAAACCGCTAAACCTTATCGCACTGCTTCTATTCCTCGCAGGAGCAACATGGGCTTTAACACGAAGCAAAGCTGTTGTCAGGGATATTCAAGTTGCCTATTTCAAAATTATCAACCCTACTCTAACAGCTGGTTCATCACTTGAAACTAAAACACGAAAATTGTTAGATGAAACCGAGCATTCAAAATTACTAGAAACCAAACTTGCCGCTGTAGATGGCGAAATCGGAAGGCTTCGCATCATCGAATCTCAGTTCGATGCATTGAAGCGTGAAAACAAGGAACTGCGCCATGCCCTGGATTTCAAAAAGGCAACGAACTTCGATGTAGTCGCAGCACAGATCATTCGCCGCCATCCAACTACATGGTGGCAAACCATGGAGATTGATGCGGGTGAAGAACGCGGCATTGGGATTCAACTCTCGGTTCTTTCCAATGAAGGCCTTGTCGGAATCATTGACCGTCCATTCAAAAACCGCTCATCCGTTCTTCTTATTACCGATGAGAAATGCCAAGTTTCCGTCCGCGTCGAAGGCACACCGGAAGTAGGCATTCTCAGCGGCCAACGCGGCAAATTTGATAACAACCCGACTCTTCGCCTTCGTTACCTCTCTAAAGACGTATCGCTTAAAACCGGTCAACGCGTTTTCACCACAGGTCGTGGTGGTATTTTTCAACCCAACATCCTCGTTGGAACGATACTCTCGGTTGAAAAAGGCCCGATCGACTCGGAAGCCCTCGTCACACCTGCTGTAAACCTCAGCGACTTGGGAACCGTATTCGTCGTCCTTTCCGAAACCCCTTAATTCTCAACCCCTTGGTCCGCTACAATATCAGCACAATAATCCTTCTGCTCATCGCCTTTCTGGTGCAGCAGTTTGTGCCCGCGTTCACAGGTCTTAGCCACGCACGTTTTCTCATCGTACACCTGGTTTTCCTCTGCTGTGCGGTGACGGTAACCACACCGACTATGCTCCTGCTGGCTTTTATTGGCGGGTTTTTATGGGATGCTCATTGTTATCTTACCCCCATTATCGCAGACCCTGAGGTCTACACGCAACCTGTCGAGTCACTGCGCTTTGGCTACTCCATCATCCTTTTCGGCATTGCTGGCTTCCTCATGCAAGGACTCAATCCGTTTTTCCGCCAAGGCAAGTGGCATTTCTCCGCCCTTCTCTCTGGTATTGCGATCTTTCTATATCTAACAGCGGAATTTTTAGTCATCTCATTTATCAGAGGAGATTTCACGATTACTCGATCCATCTTTAGACTGCTAATATACACCTCAGTCCTGACAATGATCATTTCTCCAATCGTTTTCTGGTTACTCTATCAAATCGCTAAAATTTTTGATTACTCACTCTATCCCGAGGCGAGAAGATCTAATAGTTGGCATTAACAACATGGAACCCAAATACAAACTCAGACTCTATCTCCTGACCGCCATCATCCTGGCCGGTTTTGGGACTTTGTTGTCTAAGCTCCATGAATTCCAAATCAAACGTCAAAACGAATTCCAAGCGCTCGTTCCCGGCAACCGCACCGTGACCATTCGTGAGCCAGGAATCCGCGGTGAAATCACCGACCGTAAAGGCATCCCTCTTGCACGCAACCTGCGCAACTACGTCGCAACACTGAATCTCGATGAAATCGCTAAAGCGTATTCTCAGCAATACGATGACAATCCGAAAGTAGAACGGCTCGTCAAACGAGATGGGTTTGATCGCGCCACTGAAGAAAAAGACATCGTAAAGATCGTCAATGCTTCAACCATCACCCCCCTACAGCAGCTCGGTCTCGCAAAAAACTACAATGCATCAGCCCTACGCACCCATTATCTTACCCATCGCGGGTTTGTTCCCTTCACTTATCGGGACGATCTCACCTATGAAGAGTTCGCCCGCCTAGCAGAGAGAAACATCGAATTTCCAGGACTCACGCTTGGCATACGCCCGCAACGCCAATACCCATACGGCACCCTCGCTTCCCACGTACTGGGCTATCTCAAACAATGGGAAAAAGGCGATATCACTTCAGTCGAAAAACGCACTTTCGATCACTATATAGGCAATGAAAAAGGCATCGCCGGTGTCGAGGCAACCATGGACTCTTACCTTAGCGGACCGGAGGGAATCAAAACCGTTCTCAAGGACGAAAAAGGCCGTACCGTTGGCATGCTAGATTACACCAGACCCGGTATAGGAGCAAAAGTTGAACTCACTATTGATGCTAGAATTCAATATTTGTTAGAAAATACACTGCGCCGCGCCGGACGAGCAGCAGGTGTCGTATTGGATGTCCGAACCGGCGAGGTTATCGCCATGGCATCGGTTCCTGACTACGATCCCAATGCGTTCATACCATCGATCTCCAGTGAAAAATTCAAAAGCTACACATCTAAGCCTCAGTTATCTCCTTTCACCAACCGCGCCATAACGTCTTTCACACCTGGCTCAACCATGAAAGTACCGACGGCAGTTGCTGGATCTCTCAGCGGCATGTCGAATCGTTCTTTTTCCTGTGAGGGTTTTGTCCCTTATGGAAATCACAATATCGGCTGCTGGCTCTGGAATAAAAGCCGCGGCAGGCATGGATCTCTCACTCTACCCAGAGCTCTGCAACAATCTTGTAATCCATATTTCAACAAACTTGCTAACGCTATCGGATGGAAAGCAATGGTCGATGGATTCTCTATGGTAGGACTTGGCAAAAAAACCGGTATAGAACTTCCAAACGAAGATCCGGGGATTCTACCTGGCTCTCGCGCATGGCGAGCCTCAGCACCAGGTGCCGTCATGACTCCAGCACTCACCGCAATGTTATCCATTGGCCAAGGTGACACGATGACAAGCCCCTTACAACTTGCAGCCATGCTTGCGCCGATTGCCAATGGGGGAAAATATTACCAACCTAGGATTGTCAAAAAAGTCACCGCGGCCAATGGCACAATACTAGTTTCCGATTTTCCAAAGCTTGAGGTCGATCTCCTTACTTCTGGAATCAAAGAAACCGATCTTGCTTTAATCCGCCTCGGAATGTGGAAAGCCGTAAACGAGGCGGGTGGTACTGCAGGCAAAGTTCGCATGGCAGATTACGAAATCGCTGCCAAAACTGGTACGGCACAATCCGTAGATAATGGTCAGAAGTCTAACAACTCATGGGTTATCTCATTCGCACCGTACGATCAGCCACGCTATGCTGTTGTGATTATGGCAGAATCTGCTGGCTCAGGCGGTGGCGTTTGTGGTCCATTGGTTAACATGGTCTACACAGGTATCTTCGCTCAGGAAAATGGCATGCGCCTCCCGCTTAAACCACAAACAGAATATCCGGGCCATTTGAAACGCATCGAAGCAATAGAGCCGATCAAAGACGTTCTTGCTGCCATCCAAGCCACCGAAGTTCCTCGCACAGATACAATTTCTTCCGCCATCGCAGCTGTAGACGACGGAGAAACCGGCAACGAAATTGGCGATATTTTACCTACAACCAAACCATCAACCTCAACCACAGTTATTTCTCCTAAACCAACCATAACCCTTGAAACCGACCGCGAAGGACAAGTGATCCCGCGCGCCACTCCCATCGTAGAGTGAAAACGAATTTACCAAAAATAAACCATCTAAACCAACACAACTCGTGATCAAAAAAATTAAAAGACTACTCGGCATCGGAAATACCGATCCACTCGAAGGCAACACCATCATCGTTAACGTTGAAAAACTCGAACGACGCGTAGCACTGTTAGAAGACGGCGTCGTCGAAGAATACACCGTTGAACGCGAAGGCGATCAAAACATCGTCGGAGGTATTTTTAAAGGCCGCGTTAAAAATATCGAGCAAGGCCTCAAAGCCATGTTTGTTGACATCGGCCTCGATAAGAATGCTTTCCTACACTTCTGGGACGCCATTCCAGCCGCACTTGATGGAGGGCTAGAGGAAATCGAGCGCGAAGGCTCGAAAAAGAACCAAAAGAAAATCACATCCAAGGACATTCCGAGCATTTATCCCGTCGGATCGGAAATCGTCATCCAAGTTTCCAAAGGACCTATCGGCACGAAAGGCCCACGTGTTACCACCAATATTTCGCTAGCGGGTCGTTACCTCGTGCTGATGCCCTTTACCGAGCAATTCGGTATCTCACGGAAAATTGATGATCCACAAGAACGCCAACGTCTCAGAAAAATTGTTCAAAAACTCTCAGTTCCAGAAGGCATGGGCATCATCATGCGCACGGTTGCGCAAGGAACCCGTGCACGTCATTTCGTTCGAGACCTCGCCATGCTTTTAGAACAATGGGACACTATCGACCAACGCCGTGCCAACAACCCTGCACCATGCTGTGTGTTCCAAGAACCAGGACTCATCGAAAAAACTGCACGCGATTTCCTCACCGAAGAAGTCGATCAAGTCATCTGCGACGACGAACAAACCACTGAACTCATTCGTGAGATCGCAGGGAAAATTTCAAGACGCTCCAAACGTCGCATTCGCTACATGCCTAGCGCTTCACAACCAATTTTCGAAAAAATCAACATCCAGAAACAAATCGACGAGGCGTTCTCCCGCCAAGTCTGGTTGAAATGCGGCGGCTACATCGTCATTGATGAAACCGAGGCTTTGATATCCGTCGACGTCAACACGGGTCGCAACCGTGGCTCCAAAGACGTCGATAAAATGATTCTCCAAACCAACATCGAAGCCGCTGAGGAAGTTGCTCGCCAACTCCGTCTCCGTAACATCGGTGGCCTAGTGGTCGTCGACTTCATCGACATGCGTCATCGCAAAGACCAAATGGCGGTTTACAAAGCAATGAAAGAACGCGTCAAACGCGACAAAGCAAAAACTCAGATCCTCCAGATTTCCGCCATCGGTCTGATGGAAATGACCCGTCAACGCCTCAACGAATCTCTCCGTGATTCGATGTATGAGCCATGTCCGTATTGCCAAGGCCGCGGCCGCGTCAAAACTCCGATGACCATGTCCATCGAGATTCAACGCCGACTAAACACGATCATCCAAACCCATCGCGACCAAGTCGGAGATCTTGTTGTGATCGTGAACTCGGATGTCTTGAATCGTTTCAGAAAAGAAGACGCAAAAGTTCTCGTCGAACTCGAGCGTTCACATGCTGGACGTCTCATTTTCCGTTCCGATCCCACATTGAATCGTGAGCGCTTTGCGATCGTCGACGCAGCTACTGAAAAAACCATAGATCAGGGCTAATTTGAGCGCTTTAGGCATATTCACTGCTTTGATTTAACTGAATGACACTTTTTTATCATGTCCCGTAAAACCAAACTTATTGTTACGCTAGGCCCGGCCACTGAGTCAGCGGATATGATAGGCAAGCTCATCGATGGCGGAGTCAATGTGTTCCGACTCAACATGAGCCATGCGAAACATGAATGGGCTGCAAAGATGACCAAACAGGTTCGCAAGGAATCCGAGAAACGCCATGCCCACATCGCCGTTCTTTTCGATCTAACAGGTCCATCAATTCGCACTGGTGATTTGGAAAAAGCATACGACCTCAAAGAAGGTGATAAGGTTGAGTTCAGGCGCGCCGATATTAAAGCTTCGATTCCCCTTTCCACGACCGTCAACTACCCCGGCCTGATGAGCGATGTTGCCGAAGGCAACACGCTCGTCGTCGATAACGGTGCGCTGCTAATGCTTATTGAACGCGTTGCAGAGGATAGAATCATCTGTGATGTCCGAACTCCGGGCAGCATGGGATCTCGCAGGCA
>Ga0315903_10002424_pt1 | contig 27413 bp, 34 predicted proteins | sample LakEriMetagenome_7_FD_203524 | JGI IMG/M metagenome (GOLD analysis project Ga0315903, IMG submission 203524) | Freshwater fungal communities from buoy surface, Lake Erie, Ohio, United States - Buoy 2 MA119 | ecosystem: Environmental > Aquatic > Freshwater > Lake | place: USA: Lake Erie, Ohio... | reverse complement strand
TCCCTTGTGCACGCGGCCGAAAGTTGCACAATAGGGGGGCCGGAAAGCCTCTGGAATCGATTCCTAGCATCCGAAACCGCCGTCGCGGCCGTTGCTAACGTCGAATCGATTGTGGGGCAGCGTAGGACCGTCCAAATAACACCGAAAGGACCGATATGGGAACACGTGGCCCGAAGCCGACACCCACAAACATTTTGCGTTTGCGCGGTAGCGAGCTGCTAGCCAAGCGGCAGAACGAGCCGACGGGTAGCGATGGTCCGCCGCTGGTGCTCCCATTCGTCGCAAACGACGAGGTTGCCAGGCGCTATTTCGACCGCCTTATCGAAGACTTGCGCCGGCTTGGGCTATACGCCGCGGAGGACTACGCCGCGCACAACGCGTGGGCGCAAGCTTGCGCCGAATTTGAACGTGCCGAGGCTACGTGCCGGGAAAGGGGCTTGGTACTTGAAACGGCGCAGGGCGCGTATATCTCTCCTTGGAAGAAACTGCGCGACGATGCAAGGTCCGAGGTTGCGCGGTTGGGTAAGTGCTTTGGGCTTACGCCAGCGGATCGGGTCGGATTGTCATCCAAGAAGGACGTAAAGGGGGATGCCAGCGGAATCGAAACGCTCCTCAAATCGACGGCCTAAGCTTGCCGCTGTTGCGGGGTTTAGCGCATCGGCCACCGCCGCAAAAGGCGATTGGTTCGACGTGGAGCAATTCGAACGCATACAACGTTTCTTTGGGCAGCTGAAGCACGGCAAAGGAATTTGGGCCGGCAAACCGTTTGAATTGCTTCCTTGGCAACGCGACCTATTGGGGGCGCTGTTGTGTTGGAAGCGCCCCGATGGCACGCGCCGTTTTCGGAAGGCTTATATTGAAGTCCCGCGCAAAAACGGCAAGTCCACACTTCTAGCCGGCTTGGCTATCTACATGCTCATGTGCGATAACGAGCAGGGAGCCGAAGTCTATTGCGCCGCAAGCGCCAGGGACCAAGCCGCAATCGTCGGCGACGCATGTAGGGCGATGGTTCAGGGCAACCCGGTTTTGGCGGCACGCGTGGACGTGTTCCGAAACGTGATTACGTTCGGCACGTCGAAGCTGGAAATTTTGTCCAGCGACGCCGGCACGAAGCACGGCAAAAACGCCAGCACCGTTATTTTCGACGAGGTGCATACGTTCCCTAACCGCGACCTGTACGACGCGCTGGTAACGAGCATGGGAGCGCGGCAGCAGCCGCTAGAGGTTTCAATTACCACCGCCGGCCATGATCGAAATAGCCTGTGTTGGGAATTGCACAACTACGCGGAAAAGGTGCGCGACGGCCTAATCGACGATCATGCATTTTTCCCGGCCGTGTTTAGCGCCCCCGTGGACGCCGACTGGAAAAGCCCGAAGGTTTGGCGCAAGGCAAACCCGTCCCTTGGAATCACAGTTACCGAAGCGTATCTAAAGGCCGAATGCGATAAGGCCCGCGAGCTTCCCGCATACGAAACTACATTTCGGCAGTTGTATTTATGCCAATGGACGGAATCGAAACGTGCATGGATTTCATCGGATGCGTGGAAGGCTTGCGCGTCGAGTGCCGCGGACCCGACATTGTTGGCCGGCCGCGAATGCTGGGGCGGTCTAGACCTTTCAACCACCACCGACCTTTCAAGCCTTTCGCTGGTGTTCCCGTTGGCCGACGGTTCGGTAGACGTGCTTTCGTGGTCTTGGTGTCCCGAGCGCGGAATTAGGATTCGAAGTCGCACCGACCGCGCCCCATATGACGTGTGGGCCGCACGCGGGGAACTGATTCCGACGCCTGGCGATGTGGTGGATTACGATTTCATCGCCGAAAAGATTCGGGACGTTTGCAAGACGTACAACGTAAAGGCGCTTGGGTTTGACCCTTGGAACGCTACGCAGCTTTCGACGCAGTTGTACGGCGAGGGCGTGCCGATGCTGGAGGTTCGCCAGGGCTACCGCACACTTAGCGAACCTTCCAAGAAACTGGAAGCGTTGGTGGTTTCCCGAAAAATCAGGCATCCCGATAGCCAGCTTTTGAATTGGGCTATCTCAAACGTCGTTTGCGACCAGGACCCCGCCGGCAATCTGAAGCCTTCAAAGGCTAGCAGTACCGAGCGTATCGACCCGGCCGCAGCTCTCGTAACAGCCCTTGCAACCTGGCTACACCAAAAGGTTGATACCGGCCCCTCTATCTACGAGGAAAGGGACATTACATGGGTCTAAAGGACATTGTGCGCCGCTATCTAGGAGCGGCCCCACCACGCGCCGATTTTGAAGAAACGGTTCCCATTGGGCAGACAATTTCGGGTTCCGTTCAGAGCTACGTACAGACGTACAGCTATACCGGCGAATCGATCACCCCGACGCGTGCGCTTGAATCGCCGAGTGTGTACGCGTGCGTGCGCCTGATTGCGTCAAGCCTTTCGCGGTTGGAATGGCAAGTGTTGCGCGAAACCGAAAGCGGGAAGGTTGCCGAATCGAATCACCCGCTTTACGGCTTGCTCAATTACGAGCCGGGCGAAGACTATACCGCAATGGCGTTCCGCGAAGCGCTGCTTACCAATTGCCTACTTACAGGCAACGGGTACGCGTATATCCAGCGTGACCGCGCCGGCCGTCCTGTTGCGTTGGAATTGCTGCGACCCGACTACGTGAGCATTTACCGCGACCAAAACAACCAACCGTATTACCAGGTTTGGAGCGGACAATACAAGGGAACGGACGCGGAAAAGAAATCGCGGAAGTTTCGATCCTACGACATTTTCCATATCACCGGGCCGACAATGGAAGGCGTTTTGGGCGTTCCTCCGATTCACTTGATGCGCGACATTATCGGTTTGGAACTGGAGGTGCAGCGTTACGTAACCACGTTCTACGCAAACAATGCCGTGCCTGCGGGAACCCTTCAGATGCCCGGCCGACTCAGCCCCGACGCTTCAAAGCGTTTGCGTGAGGCTTGGCAAGCGGCGCACGGTGGAGCAAGCCGCGCCGGCCGCGTGGCCGTGCTTGAGGACGGATTAAAGTACGAACCGATTGCCGCCAATTTCAAGGACGCCGACCTAATCGAAATGCGGAAGTATTGCCGGCAGCAAATCGCCGCCGCATTCGGTGTTCCGGCGCACAAAGTCGGCGACACGGATGCCGTTAGCTGGGGGAGTTCAGAACAGGCGGATGCCGAATTTGTGAAACACACCCTTAGTAGCTGGGCGGTGCGTCTTGAACAAGAGGCTTCGCGGAAACTCATTCCGCGCGGGGAAAACTATTGCACCCGCGTTTCGTTCGACACGCTTTTACGTGCCGACATGTCTACGCGGTTCAACGCGTACGCAATCGGCATTACCAACGGGGTGCTTACCGTGAATGAGGCCCGCGCCCTGGAGGGCCGGCCGGCGGTCGAAGGCGGCGATGCCATCCGTGTTCCGATGAATACCGAAACGCCGGGACAGCCCGAGCAGCCAGCGCCGCAGCCGGAAGAGCCGGAAGCCGAGGAGCCATCAATCGACTTGGACCCGGAAGAGGTGATTTCGGAGCCGGCCGCAGAAGTCGAGGAACCCGACGCCGAGGAAATCGACGAAGAGGAACGGGCGTCCATTGCTCTAGCCGCGGTTCGTCCTGCGGTCGAAGCGGCATTCCGCCGGCACGTTGACCGCGTTTCCGAATACCTTTTGCGCCAGCGAACCCAAACCAAAATCGACCGTTGGGAGCCGCCTTTGGATTGCATCGAAGCCGACTTGCGTTCGACCGTCGAGGGCATCGGTCGCTTGCTTGGGAATGAATCAAAAGCCACCGCGGTGCTGGAATCCGAGTTGCTCCGGCACGGCCGTATGTTGCGTCGAAGTGTTACAAGCATTGCAAGGCTTACGGATGCAATCGAAACATGGCGCACCCTTCCAGGAGCGGCGGCGGCATCCATGCTTGACCTGTTGAAGCTTGAAATCTTGAACCTCCCAATTTTGGAGAAAGCAAATGTTGAAGCGTGAGCAGAGAGACAAGGGAACCCTTAGCGGTTCGGATTCGCTTCGGGTTCGCGGTTATGCAGCGACCTGGGACACGTATTCGATGGGCACTTTCGACGAGCGGCTAGACCCCGCCGCGTTCAATCGCGCCCTAGAGGACGCCGGCGATATTGCGCTACTTTGGAATCACGACACCGGCAAGCCCCTTGCACGCGTCCGTGCTGGCAATCTTCGCCTTTGGGCCGATGAGGTTGGTTTGGGTTTCGAAGCAACCTTGCCCGACACGCAGACAGGCCGAGAGGCTTACGAGCTGGTGAAGTCCGGCGTAGTTACCCAATGCTCGTTTGGGTTTCAAGTTCGGGACGAAACCTACGAAAAGGGCACGGATAAGCCGCTTCGAATCATCCGCGACGCCGAATTGCTGGAAATCTCTCTTGTAACGTTCCCAGCGAACAATACGACGAGCGTGGAAGCCCGCCAAGCTTCACAGCCGGCGCGAAAGCGTATCCACCTGATGCCGCCTATTTGACCTTGCACGCCGGTTTTAGCGTGCGATAATCGCGGCGACAATTCGAATACGCCCAACGGCCCCCGCCTAGTGCGACCCGATTGGAGCGTTAATCGTGCTTCCGTGTAGCCCTTGTGGCGCATTGGCGCGAAGCGTTTGTAACTGGATGACTACAACCGCTGCGCCCGTGCGCTTTTTTTTCGCCGCGCAGCGCTTTTACGGAGACTGATGAAATGCGAACCAATACAGGCTTGGACCGCGGCAGCGACGAATACCGCGCCCTGTTTCAGAACTACCTTCGGCGCGGCGCGTCTGCACTTACGGAAACCGAGTTGCGAACCCTGAGCCTTGCCGGAAGCGGCCTGGGTAGCGGCGTTGCTCCAACCGGGTGGACCGACTTTATCGACGCCGCTATCGACCAGGACGCAATCCTTAGCCGCGTTCGAAAGGTTCAGAGCGCCGAGCGCTTTACGGCCCCCATTTACGTCGGTTCGGAAGCCATGAACAATACGAGCGTGGTTGCCCGTATCGACGTTACCGCTGGCGGCAGCGGCTACAGCACCGCGCCAACCGTCACGTTTACGGGCGGCGGCGGCAGCGGAGCCGCGGCTACCGCGACCGTTTCGGGCGGTGCGGTTACGGCCATTACCGTTACCAACACCGGCAGCGGCTACACGTCGGCCCCAACCATCGGGTTTACCGGCGGTGGTGGCAGCAGCGCCGCGGCTACTGCCGTGATCGGAACCGAGGGATTGCGTACCGAGAGCTATACGGCGGGAACGGCGTTTGCCCTTCCGCAGCAGGGTTCCGGCGGATCGACTACCTACACGTTCCAGCTGAAGAAAGTGCACGTTTGGTGCAGGGTTTCTAATGAGCTTTTGGAAGACAGCTCATCGGCGGCCAGCGTCGAGCAGTTTCTTATGCAGGAAATGGCAAGCGAACTTAAGGGCGAAATCAATCGCCAAATTCTCATTGGCAACGGTACGAGCGAGTGCCAGGGCGCTTTCAATTCGGCCAAGGCTTATAGCCGAACGGCGAGCACCGGAGTTGCGACCACCAACAAGACCAGCGACATTCTTGCCGCGGCTTGGGGTGCTACCAATACGGCGCTTCCTCCGATGAGCTACGAGAGTTACGTAAACAGCGTGGCGGTGATTAACGCTCGTCTTACGGCTAGTTTCGATTCGACGTTCTACCCTCCCCTGTTCCCGGTCTTTATGGGCAACATGCCGCAGGGAACCACCGTCGAGGGTCTTCCGACCATTCATTACAGGCTGAGCGCTACCACGCCGGCCGCCGGCGATACGTTGGTTATGTTCTTTGACCCAACCAAGTACCTGTTGGCTACAAACTTCGCCGGGTTTACTGTTACCCGCCTCTCGGAGAGGTACAGCGATTCAGACACTACGGCATTCGTCGCGTCCGTGCGGGCTGACGGTTGCCTACTTCACTCTTCCGGCGTGCTCAACGTGAACCGCGCCTAAGCCTGCACAGAAAGAGGACACACATGGACGGCAAGGAAACTTACCGAGGACTCGTCGAGAAGATGGGCAACCTCTACCGCGAGATGCAGGGTCTTATCGACGCTGCAAACGAGAACGGCGGCGACATGAGCGAGGCCGATACCAAGCGCTTCGAAGACATGAAGGCCGAGTACCGCAAGCTTCAGCAGCAGCGCGAGCGCAACCACGAGATGATGAGCCTTGCACAGAAGGACTCTTCGATTGGTTGGGTTGACGTTCCCGACGCGCCGGAGCGCCGCACCGCTGCCCCCAAGGCCGGCAAGAAGTCCGAGCGCTGGGGCGCGTTCGCCGATACCGCCGAGTACCGCGACGCTTTCGACGCATACCTTCGCCGCGGCGAGTTGGTCGGCCCGACCGAGCAGCGAGCGCTTAGCGAGGGCGGAGCCGGCCTGGGCGACGTGGTTGCCCCGACCGAGTTTTCCGACAAGCTTTTCGAGCAGCTGCAAAAGGTTGTGACCCTGCGACAGATTTCGCAGATTATGCCGATGGGGTCTTGGAAGCGCGACCTGGTTATCGAAGGCGCGGTGGCTAGCGTCAACTGGACAAGCGAAGGCAGCGCCATTACGGATTCCTTCCAGTCTGCCAGCACGTTTACCAACACCGTGCTTACCCCGCGCAAGCTGGCGGGTCTGACCAAGGTTTCGCGCGAGCTGCTGGAGGATGCGCCGGCCCGCGGTCCCGGCTTCAGCCTGGAGAACATTCTTACCAATTCCTTCGCCAAGGGTTTCGCGGAGAAGGAAGAGCAAGGTTTCCTCGTGGGTACGGGCGCTTCGGGACAGCCGACCGGCGTGCTTACGCTTGCGTCGGGCGGTCCTTCGGTCGGTAAGCAGATTGCTTCCAACACCGCTATTACCGCTGCCGAGGTGATTGATTGGGTTTACAGCCTGCCCCGGCAGTATCGCCAGCACCCGAGCGCGGCAATCCTCCTTTCGGATACGGCCCTTAGCTATATCCGCAAGGCGGCCGCTACTGCCGCTACCACGCAGCTTCAGTACTTTTGGGAGCCTTCGGGCCAGCTCGGCGAGCCGGACCGCATCATGGGTATCCCGGTCTACGCGTCGCACTACGTCACCGCGCCGGCGACCAGCTCGCAGGGCTTCGCGTCGGGCGGTGGTATCTGCGGCATGATCGGAGCGTTTGACTACTGCGTGATCGGACAGCGCAGCCAGTTCAGCCTTCGCGTGCTCAATGAGCGCTACGCCGACGAAGACAACGTTGGCATGGTGTGCACGAGCCGCGTGGACGTGAAGCTTACTCAGATGGACGCTTTCCGCTATCTGCGCGGCGCGGCCAGCTGATTGGCTGAGTAACGAGATACACGCCCCCAAGGCGGGAAACCGCCTTGGGGGCTTTAGGGACACCATGAAAATCAGAATGCTCCAAACCGTTGGAACCTGTGACGAGGGTTTCGGAGAGGGCCAAACCTATGAGGTTTCGGATTCTCGGGCGGTTGAGTTCATTTCGTTAGGTTGGGCCGAGCGGGCGGAGTTTCACCCCGACCAACCCGAAGCATGCGTAAAGCCGAATTGCTGCCGTGCGGCTAGGAAGGGCGCAAAGCGTGAAGGGTAATTCCTACATTCCGTTCATGGTCCGACGCGGCGACGGTTCGACGCTTTCGCTGGACTTTACGAGCATGTCGGCGCTGGATTCTCGGTTCACTTTTAGCCGATCCAGTTTGGCAACATTGGTTAGTTCTACCGGTTTGGTTCGTTACGCGGACCACAATTTGTTTACGAACACGGCGTGGCTAGGGTCTACGCTTCCAACCAATTGGGCTTTGCTTATTGGAACCGGTACGACAACTTGGAACGGTGATGGTTCCGTAACTATGACCGCCGTCACAAATCAGCGGCCCGCAATTAATCACGTAACCATAACCACCATCAATCCCGGTTTGCCACACACCTTCGGGTATTTGGCGACCAATGTAAGCGGCTCGCCGCAGATTTCGCAAATCATTGCCAGCAATGTTGCCGGTGAGACTTATGCAATCAATGGTGTTACGGTTGCGTCCACTACTGTTGTGCAAAGCAATGACTTGGTGTCGTGCACCTTCACCCCGACGACAACAAACGTGACGGCGCGGATTGGACCTGGATCGTCCGGTCTTATGTCAAACACAAGCGTTACGGCGTCTAGGACACAATTCAATATCGGAACTAGTTTGCAATCGTACGTTGCAAACACTAGTACCGCTTCCGCTTATCACGCTCCGCGATTCGACTACGACCCTTCGACGCTTTCGGCAAGAGGATTGCTTATCGAAGGAAGCACCACCAACCGCGTTTTGTATTCGCAAACGTTCGCAACTACGGGCGCTGGTACGCCGCATTGGACCGAACAGCACATTACGCGAAACAGCACCAACAATACGGACCCCGCCGGCGGGTCTACGGCGTTGCGTATCACAACTTCAAACCCAACCGGCACGCTGCTAAATAACGTAAACCTTGCATCCGCCCAGCGCACTTTCAGCATTTACCTTCGACGCGTAAGCGGAACCGGCAACGTCGAGCTTACGCTTGACGGTGGTACAACTTGGACCGCGCAATCGATTACCTCATCCTGGGCGCGCTACAGCATTACGGCCACAAGCACCGCAAACGTAGGTGTTCGCGTTGTGGCAAACGGCGACAGTATCGAACTGTGGGGGGCACAGGTCGAGGATGGAGCCGGGGCAAGTTCGTACATTCAAACGGGAACTAGCACCGTGCAGCGGGCGGCGGATTCGTGTGACATGACTGGTTCTAATTTCTCGTCGTGGTTCCAGTCGGGAACGCCGTACACGATGTTGTTCAAGTATTCAATGAATAACCCGGCAGATTGGGCCGGATCGAATGCGGATCGTGGCGCGGGTTTGTTGAGCGCGTCGTTCAGTAACCCCCGAGTGTTCATCAATGCCGCATACCGTGTTGCGTCGGGATCTACGGATATCGGCCGATTCGTTCGTGTGTACGACAGCGGAACGCTGGATATGGCTCCATCGGTATTGCCTGCCGCTGCGTCGAATACCGCTCTTGTGTTTGCCGTAAACACGAACGACGCTGCGGTGTCTGCGGCAAACCAAAGTCTCGGAACAGATGCGTCGTGCACATTGCTGACTGGTTACACCGACTTCTCAATCGGTCGGGTGTCTGGTTCGTCCGGTCATCTAAACGGATGTATCCGCCAAATCAAATACTGGCCGACCCGCCTGCCCGACGCAACCCTTCAGAGCCTCACACAATGACCGACTACTACCTACGCGCAAACACAGAAGCCGCCATGAAAAACGCATTTCTTGCCGCCGGCATCGACGTAACCGGAATCGATGGCGAGGTAATCATGGTTCAGGGCGTGCGCGTGGACATTGGATGGTTGGGAGCAATCCCAGGCGTTAGCGGATACCACGCCAACATGAGGGTGTGCGGAGAACTGCCGGAATCGATGCTAGCCGAGCTTCCCATTTTGAATCCGGCCCCATCAACGCCGGCGAGGGTTTGGGCATGAGCGAAATTCGGCAGAGCCTTTCGGACACAAACGCCACCGCCGCGGTGATTACGTCGGCAGAGTTTAAGACACACGCCCGCATTTACCATTCGCAGGATGATGCGTATATCTCTACGCTTATCGTCGCCGCTACCCAGGCAATCGAAGCGGAAACGCGGCGGGCGCTTATCAATCGGGAAATGACGCTTTCGCTGGAATCGTTTCCGGCCGAAGGTGAAATTGTTTTGCCGCGTTCGCCGCTTTCGTCCGTAAGCAGCGTTGGGTATGACGATACAAACGGTGATCTTCAAATTTTCGACGCTTCCAAGTACCTCGTTTACAGCGTAAACGGGGTTGGCCGCGTCAAGCTGAAGAGCACCGAATCGTGGCCTAGCACGCTTGCCGTTGGCGGAATGGACGTTTTCGTAGCCTTTACCGCCGGCTACGGGGCCACAAGCGCCAGCGTTCCGGCGGCCCTGCGGCATGCCGTTTTGCTTCAGGCAACGCACCTGTACGACAACCGGACGCCGGTGGGACCGACGCAGCTTTACGAGATTCCGCGCACCGTCGAGCGGCTTATCGTGCAGTATCACACGGGGGATTATCAGTAATGAACCCCGGATACATGCGTACTCCGCTTGAAATCCTGACGCCTACCGAAACGGTAGACACCTACGGCCAATCGACGAGCACCTACACGGTTGGGGATACGGTTTTCGCCGCGATAAACGAGGCTAGCGCGGATGAAAAGATGAACCACCGCCAAATGAACGCGGTAGTTACGCACCGCATCCGCCTTCGATGGCATCCGTCCATTACCCACAAGACGCGGCTTCGAACCGTCGCAAACCAAGCCGGAATGGCCGTGACGGCTTGGGACGTGGTTTCCGTAATTAACTGGCAAGAGCGCCGGGAATACCTGGATTGCGTTTGCCGACAGGTGATTACCTGATGGCACGCGCCGGCCGCCAATCCAACCTTTCTAGGTATCTCGTCGAGGGTATTCCCGAGATGGAACGCACCATCCGCGACCTGACCCACCGAGACTTGGAGGAAGCGGTACTAGGCGTGCTGGAAGATATTGGTATGCCAACCAGGCGGGCGCTTATCAACTACTACACAGGCCGCACAGGAAAACACGACGGCGAAAGCCTGAAACGTGCCATGTCTCACCGCTGGTGGAGCAGGAAGCGGCAGCAGGGTTTGCCGGTTGGTTTTACCCGCGTGCTTGCGGCTCGCAAACTGTTTACGGACGGGTTTGGTTTCAAGGTTGCCAAGCTGAAGAGGGGAAGCGGGTTTTTCCTGCGAATCAAGGCGTGGGGGCCGGGGATTCACTTGGTCGAAAAGGGGCGCTACAAGAGCAACAAGGGCAACAATTACACCGGCTGGCGTTCGGGTCTTTCGATTCTGAAGCGGTTCGAAAGTTGGGCAATCGGGGCGCTTAACACGCGCATTGGTCCCGCAATCGAAAAAGCAGCGCAGCAGGCGGCGCGTAGGAATGGGGTGCGGCAATGAGCGCAGTAGTTGCGGCCGTTGTACGTGACGCATTGGGAGCAATCCCAGGCGTTACGTCGCGCATTGGGTCGGGCGCAAACCTTCGGTGTTATGCAGGCTACAGACCCGCTACGCAGCTTCCCGCAATCGTCCTTACCTACGGCGAGGACCGCGACGTAAGCCCGTCGCATCAACGCACGGACAGGGTGCGAAGGTTAGACGTAACTATCGATTGCATCGGCGCGACCCTTTCGGCGTCTAGGTTGCTTGCCGAAGCCGTTCGCGTCGGCTTGCATGGGGCCGCCGGCACGGGCCGCGAATCGACACAGGTTTTCGAAATCCGCGTTATTTCGTGTTCCACCGAGTTTGATATCGGGGCAGAGGGAACCGAACCCGAAACGCATATCACAACCGTACGGGCCGAATGTACCTACAGGTCGCCGGCCGTTTCACCCATCACCATTACGGACCCTGGCGGTCCCGTGTAAAAAGGAGCCTTTCAAATGGCCGCATTCACTTCCTTCGGATCGACGCTTAAGGTTGGCCCCACAACTTCGGGCGCATACCAGGCCCCGACCAACACCGTCGGCGAAATCCTTTCCATGAACGTTGACGGCATTTCCCTTACTGCCGTTGACGTTACGAACATGACCAACCGCCACCGGACTTTTGTTCCGGGCCTGATTGACAGCGGGAATATCACGCTTGAAGTTAATTTGGACCCCGACGATACCAACGGGCAAAGCGTGATTATCGACCAACTGGATAACACCGCCGCCACCACCGCGCCGGTTGCGCTTTCGTTCCTGGTTGAGTTCGGCAGCAGCACCAACAAGGGTGCGCAAATGCACGGTATTGGAATCGTCACGCAGTATTCGGCCCGCGCGAGCCTTGACGCTGCCGTAACTGCGTCTATTACGATCAAGTGGAGCGGAGCAATCACCTTTACGAACGTTAACTAATGAACACGGCAAAGGAACGGCTTCTAGCGCTTCGTGCGGCGGTCCCTTCGGAGACTGTAGAGATTCCCGGCGTCGGCCAGGTCGAGGTACGCGGCCTGACCGCCGCCGGGCGGGACGAGTGGGAGCAGCGTATTTACGCTGCACGCGGTCGCACCGTTAAAAACATGCGGGCAAGCCTCGTTTGTATGTGCCTGTTCGAAGACGGAAAGCGCATGTTCGAAGCGAACGAAATCGACGCGGTTGGGGAAATGCCGGCCGCCGTCGTGGATTCGCTTTGGGACGTGGCTAGCAAGCTGAGCGGCTTGGGTAGCAAGGACCAGGAAGAGCTAGAAAAAAACTGCGAAAGCGCCCGCTGAGACAATTCCTGTTTCGGTTGGCGCTGGCGCTTGGAATGACGGTAGAGGAACTAGGCGAACGCATGAGCGGTTTAGAGCTGCAAGAGTGGATGGCATTCGACCGGCTTAGCCCGATTGGCGATGATCGCGGCGACCTTCAAGCCGGCATTATTGCCAGCACGGTAGCCAATGCGCACCGTAGCCGCGGCCGTCCGTTCCGGCCGCAAGACTTCATGCCGTTTTTGCAGCAGGAAGAAACCGAACCGCTGGCCGTTGCTCGGAAGTTGAAGCGGCAGCTTGAAGGGGGCGCATAATGGCCGTAGTTGCAAGCCTGAAAACCCGAATGCTGATGGAAACGGATGAGTACATGGCGGCCGCCGATAAGGTGATTCGCCGTACTTCCAGCATGTCGCAGCAAATCGGAAGCATTACAAGCAAAATTGGCAAATCCTACATGGGGGCCATTACCGGCGGCGTAATGAGCATGGTCGGCGCTAACGCCGTGGACGCCGGCGTACGTGCTTTGGCTAACGGCATCGCAAACCTTGACATTAGCCGTCTTCGGGACGCAAGCGCCGTTTTCGAGGAAATCGGAACACACGTCGAGAACGCGGTAAAGCAAATTCCGCTTGTTGGCGCGTTCTACGAGCTTGGGCAAGCGATGGCGCGGACCCAGGAAGACGTAGAAAACGACAGGCGGCGGGTTCAGATTTACAAGGAAATCGCAGACGCCGCCGCAGACGTTGCGAAGCGAGAGCGCGAAATCGAAGCCGCGCAAAAGGCACGCGCTTCAGCAATGCAGGCGTTTTCGGAGTCCTACGGAAAGCGCGTAACCGATTTAAACCTAGAGCTTCAGCTTCTAAAGGCGGGTTCGGAAGTAGAGCGCGAGCGCTTGCAGCGCATGGCCGAAATGGCCGAAATTATGGAGCGCATTTCCAAGGAAATGCAGGCCGCCGGCTATAACGAAAAGGAAATTCGGCTAGCCCAAGACAACATTAAAAAGAAGCTGGAAGAGCGAAACCGCCTTTTAGACGAGCAGCGACAAAAGCAGGAACAGCAGCAGGCCGTAGACCAGGCGGTACGCGAGCAAGAAGCACTTGCTAGGGAACGCGAAATCGCAGACGAAGCACGTTTAGCAGAGTTGAAGGCGATGCAAAGCGCTTCCAATGTGGTCGGAATTGGAACGGCCGTCGGTTCGGTGCGCGTCGCCGGCGCGGTCGATTACAGTTCCGAAGGCATGGCCAAAAGCCTTGACAGCATCCGAGATATCGACGCGCGAATCGAAGAAAACACCCGCAAGCTGAAAGACCTACAGAGGCCGGCATAATGACCATTCAATACAAGCTTGCTTCCCAAAACGTCAGTTTTGACCGCGACCAATTTACCGCGACGGCGAACTATCACGTGTACGACGATGCCAGCGCAATTCTTACCGTTGGCGAAATCGTCGGCGACTCCGGGCTAACGGCAATCCTCGGAACCGGCGCTACTAGTGCTTACCAATCCTTTGGTACTGGCTACCTTGCCAATTCGACGTATCCGAAGATTCGCTACGCCGGATACACCCTCGTAAACGAGGAAGGCGGCGCAAAGTGGGCGCTTACCGTCAATTTTGACAGCGCCCAAAGCGCATACAGCCCGAGCGCCGCGGCCAAGGACATTATTCCCGAAAATCAACCCGGCTTTACTGCGGTCGAGATGAGTATCGAAGCCGCGATTGTTCCAACATACCGCGTTGGTGCGTACACGTTGCCAACTGGCGGCAGCATCGACACGCCGAGCGAGAACGATATCGGCGGAACGCCCGTAGACCAGGCGGCACAGCCAACCGATGCGTTCGTATCCGTCATGCGGTTCACGCTTCGGAACGTAATGAGCGGCCGTCCATCTTCGACCCTGCTAACCAACCTGGCCGGGCAGACCAACACGCGAAATTCTGACGCCGTGACAATCGCCGGTTTTACGTGCGCTATTGGGAAGCTCCTGTTTACCGGAGCGCAAATTAGCCGCGTCGGCCCGAACGCGTACGAGATTACGTACAGCTTTGCATATGACGATGATTTCCACCTTCGGCAAATCCCGGCCGTGGATGCCAGCGGTTCGCCGAAGCTTGGAATTATCAATAGCGGAGCGTTGACAACCAACGCCGCCACGCTGGACGCCAATCAAAATAGCCCGCGTTATGCCGGTGTTGTCATGTGGCGGCAACCCTTCCCATCGACGAGCAATTTCGGAACCAACCTCCTTTCATGGTTGCCCGCATAAATGCCGCGCCTGACCCCTACTAGCGCTGGCAAGGTAGGCCCGATGCAGCCGGGCCAATACCGCGACCTGGCACGGGACGCAAACAAGCCGAAGACCATCGGCAAAGACAGCCGTTTGGGCGGTCCAACCGAAACCTTTATTGCCCGAATCAAATCCGGCGCGGTCCTGTTGAGCGGTTCCACTAATCGGTGGCGCTACGCATGGGAAGAGGTGGTGGTAAAAGACGATAACAGCGTGGTAGCCACCGCCACGCGCCGCGCCAACGGTTCGGACGCGTCCACCTACGCAATCAATCTTTGCGAAATGTGCCAGCAGGCCGGCGGCGCTACGAAGGTTGGTCCGGGGGTTACGATTACCTCCATTCCGGCCGGCTATGCGGTAGCGCCAATCGCCGAAAATACCTGTGTCATTATGCACGCCATGCAGCGGGCGAGCGGGAAGCAACTGTTTTGCTTTTCCATGCCCAACGCCATCGATGGTTCCTGCGCATGAGTCCTACCCCCATTGGTCCCCGCCACGCCGCGCCCGTCCCGCTATCTACCGTTATCAGCGTTGCACAGCTTGCCGTGCTTATGGTCGGCGTTGGAAGTGTGTTTATCACGCTGGGCCGCCGCGACGCCGTTCTAGACAGACTCCATAGCGACATGGGGGAGTTGCGTTCCATTGCACAGGAGTTGGTAAAAAGCCAAGTGCTAGGGGCAGCAAACGATAAGAGCCACGAGGAAGCGCTACGGCAGGTTGCCGCGCGACTGGACCGTATGGAGTCTCGGCCGTGAGGATTGCCCTAGCGGGCTTCCTGCTGGCCCTAGCGGCGTGCAGCCCGTCGAAGCAAATTGCGGTTGCGGCTACGGATGCGTCCAGCAGGGCCGAGGAAATCCACCGGCTAGCGCACCGAATTGGGGTGGTATCGACGCAGGCCGAGGTAATCGCCGATGCCGCACAAATAGCGGTGGAGGCTGACGCGATTAGGGGGGCCGCCGGCACAATCCACCGCGCCCTAGTCGGCGTCGAGGACGTTACCCCCTGGTGGGCGGTCCTGTTGCAGATTGGTTTTTGGGCGGTAATCGTGGTAGCCGTGGCGGTGATCCTTTGGCAAACCGGAATTGGGCAAGCGCTACGGGCGGCCGTCGGGCTGATTCCAAGGCGCAAGCTTCAGGAAGCCAACCTTGCCGCCGCAGCCCTAGACCCTAGTAGGGCCGAGGGATTGCGCGAGCTGATCGCCGCCCGCCGGGCCGCCGATCCGCTTTTTGAAGCCGCCTGGCGTAAGGAAGCTGAATATGGAAACGATTCGTAATATGCTCGGAACCGGGTTCTTTACTGCGGTGGTGTTTGTTGCCGGTGCTCTCGTCGGCCCGTCCATGTGGCGTTGGCTGAACGCCAAGCTTCCCTGGAATAAGTGAGCAACCTCCACCGGGTTTGTTGCGGTGCTCTTACTGACCCGCCGCGCCTTGTGCGTGCTGGTTGGTATCACTTTCTCGTCATGTCGCAATGCGGCAACCTGACGGTTTACATAGGGGTTCCGCAACAAACCACGGTTGGCGAAACGTGCGAATACGAAACGATCCCGAGCGAACCGCCGGTGGGGCATCCGCTGAAGGTTCCAGCGGCTACGGCCGCAAAGCCGGCTATCGATATTGAGTGCGGCGCGTACCACAATGTCGTACGGCATAAGGATCACACTATTTCGTGTTGGGGCTTGAACACGATGGGACAATGCAACGTCCCAACCACGTCGAGCAAGGGCGACTTGACCGACCCCGCAAACGTGAACCTAAAGAAAATCGTCGGATTGCACGCCGGCTATAGCACCACGGCAGTAACGTTTGCCGATGGAACGGTAGTGTGTTGGGGCGACAAGGCGGTATCTGAAATCGTGAACGGTTGGACGGATATTCTGATGAGTCCGCCGCCGCCCAAGATTGACCCGCACACGTACAACGCGCCAAACCTGACCGAAATAAACGCGGTCGATCCGGTGAATAGCGCCTATTACGCCCCCGTTTTCGATGGCGCTTACAACACCGATGCCGATGCCGTTACTTATAACGTGCATATCGACAGGCTTGGGACGTGGCATCCGACTTCGAAGCCCGCCCAACCCATGTTTGATTTAGGCGTAGAAACCGATCCGCATTTACCGCTTGAATTGAACGCCGAGGTAATGACGGCGCTTCCATCCATTAACGTTCAATTCCCCAGGCGCGACCCATATAACCCAACACCCGGAACCGACCCTTTCGAAGTCCCGTGCACGTGTGACGATGAGGGCGACCCTTGGAGCGTTGACTACATCGAAAAGTGCTGGCGGGACTACGTTTTCAGCAGACAGCTAGGCGACGGGCTAAAGTCCTGTTGCGACCTTGAGATAAAGCAAGATTTTGCCGTAGCGGTGCGGCGCACCGGACAGGTTGTAACGACGCGAGCAACAAACCGGGACGCGAGCTGCCCGGCCGGGCAAACCAACGGCGCTTCCAACTGCCGCGATTGCACCGCGGATTCGATGCTTGCGGTTAGCAACGGCGTTACGTCGCATGACCTGGGCGGCGGTACAAGCCTTACTTGCACGTGCGCGGCGGATCGCAAGTTCTATTACATAAAGGACGGCGCACCGCTTGAATTGTGTTATGCGTCGGGCGGCTTCGGCGGGTTGGCCTCGTTTGTGTTCGAAGGCATTGGGTGCGTTGGTGCAAACCCCGCTACTGAGGCGTCCGGCCACGATCCAAACTGGGCACGTGCCAACGGAGGTTTGGCGGATCGCTGGACCAGCGCCGGCCAGGTCAACGCAGGCACGCCGGCATGGCAGGAATTGAACTACGGATGGAATAACAGCGCACAACGCGTGCTTGACGGCCTAGAGCCGCCGGACAATGCCCCATATCCCGATTGCGTGACGGTGCACCCCGCTACGGCTTCATGTAATGAAATTTGCCCCAGCAGCGCCAGCTACGCCCCAGGCGAGCAGAACGATTACGGCATCGAAACCAAGTATTACTACCCCGTCCAATTCATGCTAAACGGCGTTCACGCCGGCACGAACACGACGCATTGGAACAGCGCCCCGAGCACGTTGGAGAAGAACGGCGTAGCGTTCGGGCAATGCGACACGCAACCAAGCCGCGACGGCCAAAAGTGCGAGCAATGCGGCGACCAGCTGCGGAAGTGCGGTTCCCTGCGTCAATACACGTACCCCAATGGCGGTGTTTTCTCTTATGGGTGCATCTACGCGTTGGGATTGGATAAGTACGGTTACGACAATTCCTACAGGGCACAAACTTCGGAGTTCTATACTTCGCTGCAATTGAACCTATGCAGCGCGGTAGAGCCGGCAAACTGGAGTTGGGGCCGCATGGGTTCGAAGCCCTGGGGGCCGTGGCACATTGGCGTTCGAAATGGAGTCGGCGACGCTTGGAACAGGAAGGGGCCTGTTTGCCATTGCTGCACCTGTGAACCGGGCGGTGTGAGCGGACAGATTGCGCCGTCACCCGGTTATCCGATTGTGATCGTGCCAGCGTTTGATATGAGCGGGCTAACCAATAGCATCGGACAGGGCATTTCGCAGTATGACCAAATCGACAAGATTTTGGGAACGCTGCTGGGAATGCCGTTCGAACACAACTGGCAACACACGATTCCCGACGGCCTAAACGAAAGCGGCGCAATTTGCCCCGGTGATTGTTTCCACCAATGGCAAGGTGCTTGCTGCCTACAGCCCCTACAGCCGTGTTCCTCGTCGTATTTGAGTCCAAACCCATACACGCAAAACGGGTGCGGCACGGGGCAATTTGAGCAGCAATACAGCTACTTCGGAAGTTCGTTTGGGCTTTATCACCCGCCTACATGCGTTGCAAGTGCGCGTATGGCGTTTGCCGTGATTCGTCCCGACCATAGAACGCTTGACGCATTCGGCGACCGCGTGGAAAAGACGAATAACGATACCTACCTTCCGGGGCCGGTCGGACAGACGCCGCCGCGGGACCAAACGCAATACAACCCCTGCGATTACACAGTAACCGGATGCGCGGGCACGGAAAACGAGTTCGGGGAATGCGCGACGCCGTGCGAAGACCCGCAAGAGCCGATGCAGCAGGCGTGCGCCCAAGTTCGCACCGAACAGGTTTTGCACCTGTGGGGTTCCCTGTGGGACCCGTGCCCGCCGTGGGGCCGCTATTGCCTGGCGGATTGCGAACTAATCAGCGAAAACCCGGAAACCACAAAACCGTGTTGCGATCCTGACCAAACCAACCCGGCCGCGGCGGACTATTGCTGCTGCGACCCAACCGAAACCGACCCCGCGAGCGCCAAGTATTGTTCGCCGGGCGAGGCGGCCGCGTGCGGGTGCTTGGTGGATTATTGCTGCGACCCGGATACCGATCCGAACTGCCCGTGCGACCCGCGGCTAAACGGTCCGTGCGATTGCCCCGCGTATCCGACGTGGACGCGGGTTCCGACCCACGTTCGTTTGAACGGCAGCACCACTACCACCACGAACACAACGCGAACCAGCGCGGCGGGTTCGTGGAGCTACGTCGGCGGTCAATGGGTTTGGATTGTTGCGGATACGAAGGCTTGCCAATATCAGCTTCCGTACCTTCCGTACGAACTTTGTATCGATTGCTCGGAACACACTTTGCAGTTCCAAACCGGCAGCGACTACAGTTACACAAACCCATGAGTAACGTTTATTACTACCGTCCCATGTCGCCGCAAAGCCGCGACGCGGCGGAAAAGCTGCGCGAGGACTTCGCAAAGGCGCAAGGCACGGTGCACCAACACATGATTGACCAGCGCGAGCGGCAGAAGGCGAAGCCGAAGCGCACGCCGCCCGTTGCCGGCGTAAGGCAGTATTTGGCCACAGAGGCAAAGCACGCCGTGCGCGGCCCCGCGCCGGCGGACGTGATTGAGGAACGAATCCGCGCGTGCATGGAGTGCCCTGGGCGCGTCGAGATTTACAACGGCATCGCTGATTCCGGGGGCGTCGGTTTTTGCACAAAGTGCGGTTGCCCGGCCAATCAGCGTTCGCAGTTGTCGGTAAAGTTGACGCTGGCCGGCGTTTCCTGCCCCCTCGGCAAATTTAAGGCGGTACAGGGAACCGGCGGAAACGTTGGAACGGCAATCGAAGCCGCTAAGGGCGTCGTAACAAGCGTGGTTTCGCAATTGCGCCGCTTACTGTGACTTACGACGCGTCGTAGAAAATCGCGGAAAGTTTTCATTGCATCGGCGCAAGTTGCCGATACTGTGCGCGTGGAAGTCGGCGCATGGTCTGCACATTGCAATTGAGGACGGGCACGGATTCAACGGCCCCATGCAGCCGCTTCCACCCGGATTCGTGCCCGTCCTCGGTTGCAACAGGAACAGGAACAAAGCATGCAAACGTTGGAATACTGGAAGCGCGTCGAAGACTTGGCGCTAACTGCACAAGACATGATTGCCGACGGGGATACGGAAGACGCGGTTCGGTTGCGTCTTGCATGCGCCACGAAGCTAAGCAAGGTGGTACACGCGTTGCCTACGCGGTGCGAAATCCGCACCGTGTCGAAGCACGCGGTTATTTGGGCTATTGCCCAAGTTGAGAAGGAACCGACCGAAACGTACCCCTTGGTTATCACCGGGCAGGGCGATTACCGCCGCGAGGTAAACGAGGTGGACATTGTGCAGGCGGAAATGCGCCGCGCCGCTTTGCGTAGTCGATTGGTTGCGGCGGCACGCCGTCTTTTGGGGGTCGCATAATGGACTTTGCCGAACTTGTTGCCAAGCGCGTTGTGGGCGATATGCCCGAGCACGAATACCACGCCGTAAATGCGCTGGGTTCGTCTTTGGTGCGTGAACTGATTCAGAGCAGCCCGCGCCACGTAATCGAACGCATTCGAAACCCGAAGCCGGCTAGCGAATCGCAGGTTTTGGGGAGCGCCTTGCATTGTGAGATTTTGCAACCGCACTTGTATATGGAAAAGTTTGCGGTTTGGCCTGGTGGCGACCGCCGGCGGAAGGAAGTGCGTGAGCAGTACGAGCAGTTTATGGCGAACAATGGCAACAAGGCGATTTTGAGTAGCGAGCAGGGAGAACAGGTCGAACGGATGGTGGTGGAAATCATGGACCACCCCGCCGCCAAGGCGCTTTTGCAGCGTTGCGTAGCCCGCGAAATCAGCCTTTTCCACAATGACGTTGTGCCGACAAAGGCGCGGCTAGACGCGTACGGACACGGCATTGTGGTGGATATTAAAACCACACGCGGTTCGGCTTCAAAAAATGGGTTTGAAAAAGCCATCGCGCAATGGTCTTACGGCATCCAGGCAGCGGCATATCAGCGCGTTCTAGACGCTCTCAATATCCCGTGTAACCACTTTGTTTTCATTGTGGTTGAAACCGAAGCCCCGCATTGCGTCGGCGTCTACGAGCTGGAAGACGAGGTTATCGACCTGTATTCGCCGAAGGTGGAACGGGCGTTAGAACTGTGGGCGGACTGTGTTTCGAAGGACGAATACCCCGCGTACAGCCGCGAGGTAGAGAAAATCGGCGTGCCGGCTTGGTTGCGCCGTCAACTGGAGGAAGGCGAGGTGATCGCATGAGCGAAATTCAAGTGTTGGACACGGAAGCAATGGAACGCATTGTGGCTAGCGTTATGCCGAAGACGGCATCGGATACGGATCGGCTTGCCCTTATGCATATGATGCGTTCCAGCGGCTTGGACCCGCTGCGCCGCGAGGTGTACCCAATCAGCTACGGCGGCCGGCTAAGCATTGTGGTCGGTGTTGACGGTTGGCGGCGACTCGCGCACGCAACCAGGCGGTACGCGACTGGCGAGGCGTCGTACCAATACGACGCGGAAGGGAACTTGCATTCCTGCACGTTTACGGTGCTCACCACCGACGGCGGCCGGTTTTCGTTTACGTGCTGGCTAGCCGAGTTCAAGCAAAATACGCCGACGTGGCATCGGTCCCCCCACCATATGTTGCGGATTAAGGCCGAAGTGCATTGCCTAAAAGCCGCGTTTGGTTTGGCCGGCCCGACCGAGTACGACGCGGAAACCGAAGTTACGGTTGCTGCACCGGCCGTGGTGCGCCCCCAAGACGAACGTATCGCCGAACTTAATCGCCTACTAGCGGCCCCATCGACGGAGGCCGCTACGGTTCAGGTTGAGCCGGCGCGGGTAGACCCGCCCGCGCCGGCAGACTTGGACGCCATGACGGACGAGGAAATATCGGAGGAAATCGGGCGACTTGCAGAGGTAAGCGGCGTTGCTTGGACGGCCGCGGCGGCCCGAGCTGCGGCGCGTCGCGGAGCAAAAACCGACAGGGAATACCGGATCGCGTTGGTTTCGCAGTACCAGCGAGCGAAGGCGCGGTACGAGCAGCAAAAGGACGATGGCGCATGAACAGAAACACCGTTAGCCGTGCCGAGTATTTCGCGCCATTCCACCGCGACGCTGCGCTAAATGCCCGAATTGATGCGGTAGTAACCAAACCTATTTGGATGCGGCTTGCGAACGAAGTTCGGGAACCTCAAATAAAGGCGGAATACGCAAAGCTGCGTGCCGCCGGCATGAACGAAAACCAAGCCTTCACGCGGGTTATGTGCAACGTGCACCGAGTCCCGCCGGGCGAGCTGCGGATAATCGACGAAGCCGCAGACGCCTTTAGTGCCGTGTTCGTCGAGATTGAAAAGAGATATTGCGATGATCGAAATAAAGAAGAGCGCCAAGAAGGATCGGAGTAACCTTATCGGCCGGCAAAAGCTGGAGGTGCTGACCGTTGAAACAGTCGATGGCAAGTTTGGGCCGCGGCTGAAGATGAAGACGCGTATCGAAAACACCGAGGAATGGGTACACGTGTTCATTACCCCAAGCGAACAGCGTTTGGGCGAAGTCTGCGCGGCCCTGGGGCTTCCGAAGCCGGTCGGCGGGGCCGCTTTCGACGAGCAGAGTTTGGTAGGCCGCTTTGGTGTGGCAATCCTGACGCTTGGCGAACCGACGGCAACCGGCACGCAGTTTTTGAACGTGTCGCAATGGGTCGCCGGTTTTGGTGAACCGGCAAAGGCCCAGGAGCCGCGCAAGTTGAGCCGCAACGCCAGCGGACCAACGGACCCGGAAATCCCGTTCTAAATCACGACAGAACACACGCCCCCCGGCTTCGGCCGGGGGGCTTTTCATGGACGAAGCATGGACACGGAAGAAATCCACGAAGGACTGTGGCAGTTAGTCGGCGCGTTGACGGAGGAAGGCGATTGCGTCGAATTCCGCAGCATCCCCGACGCGCAAAACCGCTACGACACGTTCGCAATCCGCGCAACCAAGGACGAGTTGCGGCAAGCCGTTTTGCGGATGAATACCGGGCAATACACAAACTGGTGTTGGGGACCGTCGCCGCGCAACTTGGAGGCGCAGACGGGGCCGACGCCGCCGGTAGAGCTATCCCGGTGTCTGTACGTGGATATTGATTCGGACCCGTACACGGGGGAAAAGGGGTGCACGGTCGATGCCGCTATGGGGTTCCTCAGCGACCAGGGCGTATTAACCCCAACCGCGGTAGTGAACAGCGGGCACGGGGTGCACCTGTATTGGGCGCTGGAGGAACCGATACGCACCGAAGCCGCCTGGAAGGCGTCGCAAAAGGAGCTACGCGAGCGGTTGCGCGGGGATACGTCGGTTAGTGATTGGCGGCGCATTCTGCGGGTTCCCGGATATTTGAACGTGAAGCCGGAACGCGGCGACCCTGTGCCCTGCACGCTCGTCTTTGTCGATACCGACCTTCGATACCGCTTGGAAGACCTTATGGCGTCCTGCAAGCCCGTAGAGGCTTCGGACGCCCCGCTAAGGACCAAGGCCGGCTTGGGGGCCGCCGGCGAGCCGGCGGGCGTCCTGACCGTTTGGGAGGACTACAACGCCCGCGGCGACCTTGTGCGCGACCTGGTGGACGTTGGGTGGTCGGTGCTACCAAACCCGGTAAACAGCAAGGGAGGCGGCCGGCAGCAGGCTTTGCGGCGTCCAGGCAAGCCCGCAGGCACGCTAAGCGCTACGTTCAACGGGACGGTGTTTTATGTGTTCAGCGACGCCGCGCCGGGGTTCGAACCGCTAACGGGCTATTCAAAGTTCTACGCGTATGCCCACGCCGTGCACGGCGGGAACGTGCGTCTTGCCATGCGGGCGCTAAATATGCGTGGTTTTGGGAGCGCGAACAAGCAGGGCGCTGGGGTTCCAAATGGCGGAAGTTTAACTTCCACTTTTGAGACAAAGACGGTAGCAAAGCGTGCCGGCCCGGAGTTGGAAGTAAACATGGGAACCGGGGAATTGCGTTTGGTCGATGAAACGGCCACGACGCTAGGCCGGTTTTTGGAAACGGCCGGCCCCGTTGCGCCGGAAATCATTCCGCGCATGTTGCGCCGCGGCGAGGTAATGAACCTTATCGGGTCGCCGAAGACGCGGAAGAGCTTTCTAGCGATGCAGATGCTATTGACCTATGCCGCGGGGAAGTCCATGTTCGACCTGTTCCCGAGCTGCACACCCGGTAGCGCGTTGCTTTACGATAATGAGCTAACGCGTGGCATCCTTCGGCATCGGTTTATTCAGGTGTCGAAGGAGATGGGCATAAACGCGTCGGAAATGCCCATCTATGTCGAATCGGCACGCGGCAAGGCCGAAAGCCTAAACGTTGTGATTCCGCGGCTAAAGCGTGAATACCAAGGCAAGGGGCTTGGGCTAATCGTGCTGGACGCGTTCTACAAGTTGCTTCCGCTTGGCTACGACGAAAACGATAACGCGATGATGACGGAGCTTTTTAACAGTTTGGACAGCCTTGCAACCGATTTGAACTGCGCCGTGATCGTGATCCATCACACAAGCAAGGGACTTCAGGTTTTTAAATCCGTGACCGATATGGGTAGTGGAGCTGGCAGCATGGCCCGCGCCGCGGATACGCACGCCGTGCTAAGGAAGCACCAAGACGAAAACTGTTTGGTGCTGGATGCCGCGGTGCGCAGTTTCGAACCGTTTAAGCCAATCGGGCTTCGCATGGGTTCGTATAAAGCGGTTTTTGATGAATCCATCGACGTAAAGAAACTGGAAGGCGCACGACAAAAGGACGTGGAGAAGTCTGTAGAGAACGTGGAAGCCGGCGAGTTGTACGAGCGGTTTACCCAGGCGGTAGCCAAGCGCGGCGAGCGGTTCAACGCTTACAAGCGGAACAAGAAAGCCGCGGCAGCTCAGATAAAGCGTGCGTTGGGGCTGACCGGACGAGCTAGCGAAGACCTGTTGGAGCGTTGGATCGCATGCGGCATCCTTCCTAGCGACGTTTGGAACCGCGATACGTCCGAATAAAAATGGCGATATTTTGCGTAGAAGTGAAGCACGCACCGCGTGCAACTATGTCCAAAAGTGGCGTTTTTGAGTTAAAAACGGGGGAAAAAAGTTACACACACACCCCCCCATACCCCCCAGTACTGGCGCTACAAAGCGCCAGTACATAAGGGGAGCCAAGTTCCACCGTTTCACAAGAAAGTGAAAGCAGAATGCCGACCTATACCCCGACCGCTATGGACGTGTTGAAAGCAATGGCAAGCCTGGATACGGGCGGATGCAGTAGCGGCTACGCCATTGCCGGATGGCTGAAGAAACTGCCCGAGGACCGAGAAAATATGATGCTTGCCATAGCTGCAATGTGCCGCGTGGCGCGGGTTGACCTTTGCTCGGCGTGCTCTTTACTGCGGTTGCCGGACTGCGACGAGTGCATGCAGATAATCGAAGAAACGGAGTTTCCCGAGGAAGAGCGTTTTACCGTGTTTTGCGAGATGGTTTTAGAAACCGTCCAGTACCACAACCGCCGGCGTGCGTTGTCTAGGAAAGTGCGCTAGGCGTGGGACAATGGGCGCATGGATACGACGCTCCATTGGGGGCCATGCGACGGCGATGTAGTGATCGTCGAGGATTTAGACCGGGAAATACGCATACCGGTAATTTGCGGCATTTGTCTAGACGATTTGCCGACCAACCTGGACAAAGCCTTGTATACGGAAGCCATGTATATCCGGGACAGCGAAGGGCGCTGGATCTATTCGGGGCGAATCAGGTATCGGGAAGACGGTACAGCGTATTGGCACGCGGCATAGTCCCTTGCGCCAGCGCATTTCGGGGTAATCCTGTACGCGTGGGAAGACTTAGCCGGCAAAAGGGCAAAAGAGGCGAGCGCGAAGCCGCGGCGCAGATTGCACACCATTGGGGCGCAGTCGGAGCGCGCCGCACGGTGCAATTCTGCGGCCGCGCCGGCGACGCCGACCTAACCGGCGTTCCAGGAATTCACGTCGAGTGCAAGCGCTATTCGCGCATTGCGGCGTTGGATTTCCTGGAACAAGCCGAACTTGACGCAACGGCTGGGCACGTGCCCGTTGTGGTCATGCGCGAGGACTGCGCTACGGAATGGGCGGTTATGGTTCGCGTAAGCCAAGCGCCCGAGTTTGCGCGGCGATTGCTGGCGATGCTTGGGGAAGCAACCCCAGCAGTTGAGGCGGACCCGTGAGGATTGCGGCGATTAGCTGCACGCATTCGCCGCATACGCCGCAAGCCACGCACCGATGGCTACTGGACAGTCTCGCAAACCTGAAAGGCATTACGCATTTCGTGCACCTGGGCGACGTGTTCGAAGCAAGTGCCGCAAGCATTCACCCGGACGAAGCAGCGCACACGCTGCTAGATGAATACAAACACGCGGCGGCGTTCCTGAAGTCGATTCGGGAGGTGTTGCCGCGCAAGGTGCGGTTGCATATCACCGAAGGCAACCACGACGACAACCTTCGTAGCCAAGACCCGCGGCGTATCCCGAGGCAGTTACGCGCCGTCGCTGATTTCATGCACGCGGAACCGTTTGCAACCGAGGCGAAGCGCTGGCATTGGACGCCCTACCGCAAGGACCGAAGTGGATGCTTGGAGCTTGGACCCGTGATAGCAACACACGGCTTCGACGTTGGGCAGAACAGCGACGAGTTAGAAGCATTGCAGTTTTTCAACGCGACCGGCGGCGCACCGCATCGCCTGTTTATCCGTGGGCACACGCATCGGCCGGTGCATCCGACGCAATGCCGGAGGACGCGCACCATTCCGCTTCCGTACTGGTACGCCAATGCGGGAACCTGTGGACCGCTTCAACCGAAGTGGATGAGCAGACGCGATACGAGCCAATGGGGCAGCGCTATCGTGGTGGTTGAGGTTGGCGGCATATTGGAGCGGCGGCGTGGCCGCAATTGGCACGCGTATCTACTGGAGATGCCATGAGCGTTGAAAGCATTCGCGTAAAGGTGAATGGCCGCGTTTGGCGTGTCGTGCTTGCGCCGGCTACCAGCATGGGCCGCGATTGGGGAAGGTGTGACCACCCGCCTGGACGCCACCCGACTATTCAGATTCGGCGCAGCTTAAAGGGCGTAAATTTGCTGGATACCGTCGTACATGAATTGCTCCACGCTGCCCTACCTCAACTGGACGAAGAAACGGTGGACACCACCGCACGTTCGATAGCGAAGGGATTGCACGCCCTGCAATACAGGCGGCAGACATGAGGCAGCGCCCGCCCAGGCTGAAGGTTGGAAAGCCCAGCGGAATTCCCCGCGCATGGGTCGAAGCCAAGGACGAGCGTGGTAGCGCACACTCTCGCGGCTATGGCGCTTCGTGGCGTCGGTTGCGGGAAGCCGTGTTAGACGCGGAACCGTTGTGCCGTTGGTGCGCTAGGTTGGGGAAGGTTGTGCCGGCGCAAGAGGTAGACCACATTCGACCGTTGAAGGATGGTGGAACGAACGATAAGGAGAACTTGCAACCGTTGTGCTGCGCTTGCCACGACGATAAAACCGCTAGGGACATTCGCTCTCGAATAAAAGGCCCGTTTTTGGCCCAAAAACCGGGGGGGGGCTTCAAAAGTTGAAGCCGTGTCAGGGAC
>Ga0315903_10002422_pt1 | contig 27416 bp, 32 predicted proteins | sample LakEriMetagenome_7_FD_203524 | JGI IMG/M metagenome (GOLD analysis project Ga0315903, IMG submission 203524) | Freshwater fungal communities from buoy surface, Lake Erie, Ohio, United States - Buoy 2 MA119 | ecosystem: Environmental > Aquatic > Freshwater > Lake | place: USA: Lake Erie, Ohio... | reverse complement strand
TGCAGGTAGAAAATCAGCTACAGGTTGGATCGTGTCAGGGGCAAAGTCTAACCGAGTGCTCTGAGTTTTGTTGGGCAACGGCGACGGGCGGCAACGTGATCCAGTTGTCTCGCATGTACGCCTATCTTCGCTCGCAGCAGTTCGACAACATTCGCGGTGACTCTGGCAGCACTTTGTCAGGTGGCACGAAGACGGCCAAAGAAGGGATCTGCCTGGAAGCAATCGGCCCGTATACCTCTAGTTATCCTGGCTGGGGTTGGATCACTCCAGCGATGAGCGAGAACGCGAAGAACTACAAGCTCAAGACGCACTCGGTGATCAGGTCGGCGGACGAGGTGCGACAGTATATCGGATCTGGTATTGGGATCGTCCAGATCGGGATTGCCTGGAATTCGACGATGACGCCTGACTCGCGAGGTTGTATTCGTCGGTGGTCTCCAGGCGGCGGCGGGCATGCGGTCGTCTTCTGCGGCTATCTACCTGATGCCGAAGTGGGTGCTCAAAGCTCGAAGGGCTGGTGGGCATTGCTCAAGAACAGTTGGGGTACACGCTGGGGCATTGGTGGCTATACCTATGTCGATCCCAGCGCGATCAACCAGATGCTGTCGCACTCATGGACGGTCATGATCGGGCGATCGGACATGGAGGTTCCAGGTCCGCGAAACATCGATTGGGTGAAGGAGAGCGTTTTCTCATGACACAGGATTCGCTCATCTACATCATCGGAACCGGCGTCTGCGGTGCACTCACGACAGCGGTGGTCTATTTGTTTCATCGATTCGAACAAGCCAAGAGTTTGCTTGTGAATCACTTTGAGGCTCAGCTTACTGTCGTTAATTCTCGGCTTCAAGATTGCGAAACGGATCGAGAGTCGCTTCGACAATCGATATTTGATCTACACCGCGAAATGATCGAACTGAAGCGGAGGATGGCGTAGTGGGCGTATCTGCTCTGCTGTCTACTCAGATCCTCGATTCCTCGGCAACTGGTCGATCGGTTTTGACTGGTGCGGATGCCGCGGCGATACGCAGCGTTCTTGGTCTGGGATCGCTGGCGACGCAGAGCGGCACCATTGCCGACTACTTGACGATTGCGTCGGCGGCATCGAGCTATCAACCGCTCGATAGCGATCTGACAGCGATCGCGGCATTGTTTACGACTTCATTCGGTCGAGGCTTGCTGACAGAGTCATCGAACAGCACGGCACGAACCACGCTCGGGCTTGGGACGCTTGCCACCGTATCGCCAACAGGGACGCCTGACGGAACTAAGTTTCTGCGTGATGACGGGTCTTGGCAAGTACCTGCCGGAGGCGGTGGCGGGATCACCACGCTGAACACATTGACGGCGACGACGCAGACGTTTGCGACCGGGACAAGCGGAAGCGACTTCGGAATCAGTTCGACGACCTCTACGCACACCTTCAATATGCCGGACGCTGGTGCGTCTGCTCGCGGGGTGGTGACGACTGGAACGCAGACGTTTGGCGGTGCTAAGACGTTCAACTCGCTATTCACGAACGCACTCGGGACGATCACAGCTTCGACGCCTGCCACGTTTACGCAGACGTGGAACTCTGGAGGTGTGACGTTCAATTCGTTGCTCGTCAACGTGACTGACACCGCGTCAGCGACAGCAAGCACGCTGCAGGATTGGCAAGTCGGTGGAGCGAGCCGGGTCAGGATCACGAAGCAAGGAAGCATTGTTGTTAGTGACACTCCAGGCACTTCGGCAGGGTTTGCGAACACGGCTACATTCGGAGCGTCCGGAGTTAATCCTGTGTTCTATCGTGGCACCCAATTGGTCGCGATGTTCGATGCTGCGCTCACCATACTATCAACAGGCTACCTAGGAATCTCATCCGGCACGCCCACAGAAGGAAACGCGGACGTTCGGTTGTTTCGCGACGCGGCGGCAACGTTGGTGCAGAGAAACGCTCTCAACGCCCAGACGTTCGCCGTGTCCAATACCTACACGTCTTCGACCAGTTTCGAATATGGGCGGTTCTCATGGGTGTCGTCCGAGTTTCGCGTTGGAACGGCAGTCGGATCGGCAGGCGGTACGCAGCGAGTGACCTCGTTCGGGTTGTGGAACTCAGGTGGAACGTGGACCGAAGCACTGAGAATCAACACAGCAGGAACCGTGACGATCGGAGCGTACACGTTACCAGCGGTTGACGGCACAAACGGCCAAGTGCTCAAGACAAACGGGTCTGGAGTTGTAACGTGGCAAGCCGACAGCACGGGCGGCGGCGGTGTAACCGACGGTCATAAAGGGGATATCACGGTTTCAGCGAGCGGTGCAACGTGGACGATCGATAACTCTGCCGTAACGCTGGCTAAGACGACCGGAATCCAGAAGGTGATCACCTCGGGAACGGCGGCTCCGAGTGGTGGCACCGACGGCGACATTTACTTGCAATACACTTAGGAGTAACGCATGCCAGACAACGTAGGTTATACCGCCGGGAGTGGCGTCAATATCGCAAGCCGCGAGGTCAGCTACTCTGGGCAGACGGCACAAGCTCAAGTCGTCGGGCTGGCAACGTTTGCTGGATCGGATGACGCGAAGACGATCGCGGATGTCAGCGACTCGAATCCCCTACCGATCGCTGGCTACGGCGAACTCATTGAAGCGATCGAGGCGATGCGATTTGCGATTAACCAACTGACACGCTCGATTGGATACGCCCTGCCAAACACGAGCGGTCAGCCTATTTTCGAGGCTCGGCAAGCAACAGCAGCAAACCTTCAGACCACAGCGACACAAGCCGGAACGTGGAACATCGGAACAGTGACGGCCGTCACAAGCCAAACGCAAATCGGCGGTCTGGCGGCAGTCCATGTTGTTCCATCCGTAATGAACACTGACGCGGCGACACTCCGGCGAAACATCTCAGTCACCTAAGAGGAAATCATGGCAACGACAAACGGAAACCGAAAGATTCTGGACCTTAAGCGGTGGGAGATGTGTGCCCCTGCTCCTGTTGCATCGGCGGCGGGTTCGTGCATCGCATCGAGTCGGCATTCCCGGCAGCAGCAATTGTATTTTCGGAGCAACACCGAAGCGTACATTTACAATCCGTCCGAGGACGGTTGGGTGCAACTCGCGTCTCCGGTCATGGCAGGCACGTTTGGTGCGGGGGCGAGTGCTACCGCTGGGGCATGGTCAACTGGGTCAACGGTCGCCGCTGCCTCGCTGACCGCAACGGCTGGAACGACTTCGACCATCACGACCAACCAAACACTTTCCCGCGACCTTCGCGGCTACAAAATCCACATTCTGAGCGGTCCTAACAATGGCTCGGTGCTGGATATTGTGTCGAATCAAATCGGGTCCAATGCCGTTATTACGGTGGCGACCCAAGCCTCGGCATTTTCGGCCTCGACGGTGTACCGATTGCTGACCCCTCGCTGGTATCTGCTGTCTGCAGGTACGCTCGCCTCGGGCAGTTTTCGCGTTTACGATTTCGCTACCAACACCTACCAAACGCTGGTCAACACGGGCCTCCCGGCGACCATCGGAACCGATGGCAAGCTGATTGCCACACCGTCGATTGTTGACGGGGCTTTCAAACAGTTCGCCACTGGCACGGCGACGAGTGCCACCTCGACGACGCTAGTGCAAACTGGCAAGACTTGGACGGCGAGTCAATGGATTAACTCGCAGGTCCGCATCACTGGCGGAACCGGGGCCGGTCAGATTCGGACTATCACGGCAAACACGACCGACACGCTGACCGTCGCAACGTGGACCACCACGCCAGACGCGACCTCGACCTATGCAATCGAAGGCAACGACGATTTTCTCTACTACATGGGAAACAATGCCGTTACACTGTACCGCTACAGCATCAGCGGCAACTCTTGGTCAACGCTAACGCCGGGGGCGGCTCGGGCAGCTGCACCGTCAACCGGCATGTCAGCCCACTGGGTTCACTCGGCAACGGAAACCGACTGGACCAACGAATCGGCAATCCTTAACGGGCGGTACATCTACTCGTTCCAAGGTGGTGCAACTGCCAACCTTCACCGGTACGACATTGCCGGGAACACTTGGGCGACGATTACCTACGCGCCCAACACCGAGACGTTTACCACCGGAACAAAATACGCCTTGCACAACGGGATTCTCTACATCCAAAAGGATGCGACTGGCCGCTGGTTTGCGTTTGACTTCTCGCGAAGCGAAATGTTTCCTTGGGGGACGATGCTTTACACGCAAGGTGCGGCGCTGGTTGGCGATACTGCCTTCGACGTGATTTACGAGGACGGAGCGACCGACATTTACTACGTCCACATGCTCCACAACACTTCGACGATCCAACTTCGCCAACAGGTGATCTAGCATGTTCCTGACGCTGCTTGCACCACAAAGCACACCAACACCAGCATCTACCAAAGCGTGGATCCGCGTTAGCAGCGTTTGGAAAGAGGCTACTCCGTTTGTGCGAGTTGCTGGAACGTGGAAGCAAGCAACGCCGTTCATTCGCGTGAGCGGGGTCTGGAAAACGCAACTGGACAAGACGCCAGCGGCGATTGATTGGAGCACAGTAACGTTCAACTCGACGGACGAGGAATGCATCGTTGTCGGTCGTCAGTTCACTGGGATTGATCAGCAGATCAGCGTGCAGATCCAGCCGGGGACGGGGACAAACCCGACATTGCACTACCAGAAGACCTCAACAAGTCTGAACGGAAATACAGTGACCGCGTTTCCAACCAGTCCTTGGGTTGATGTGACGGCAAACACAACGATCACAATTGATGCGGGAGAATGGCTGAACTTTGCCTGCTCGGATTCGTTCCAAGCTACTTCGTCTCGCACGGCCACAATCGTCAACGTCTCAGACGGAAACGCAACTCTCGACACCTTTAATTATCGATCGGAACTCTAGCTATGCCTCCTTACAACGAGCCGCAACCTGGTTTTGATGCCGTGCAACATGCTGCCAACAAGGTCGCGAGAGCGAACGACTTTCATGATTTGGTTGTCGCGACCTATCAGCAAACGTATCGCGACTTCTGGGGACTGAAGCAAGAGGGTGGAAGCGTCTACAGCACCGAGCAGATGCAAGCGGTCGTTGATGCGATGCCTCAATCGACTGCGATCCAGATTTTGCAGCACGCGGGAGCGTTCGCGGCGTACATTTCGACTTCGTATCCCGGATCGCTCGGAGTTCAATTCCTCGACGCTGCGTTCGATTACACGATTGACGAGAACGGACTGACTATTGGGAGCCTCAAGCAGGAATGGTCATGAGATCGTGCTTTGTGTGTTTGGTTTTGGTTGTAGGTTGCAATGCGGATCCGTGTTGCAAACGTTGCAAGCCGCCATGCGAATGCAATGCGTGTGATGAATTCTGTGCTTGCCAAGAAATGGAGTCTGTAAGTGACGATTGAAATCACTCAAGAAGAGCAGCAGCAACTGATTGCTTGCATCGAGATGGCAATCAAGCACGCACCAAACAGCTTGCAAGTGGCGGCACTGCTAATTCCGTTGGCAACGAAATTGAGCGAGGCGAACAATGTCTCAAGTAGTTGAGTTTTTTGCGGCTCCTGGGCAGACTGTAACCGCGCAGCTTTATTCGGCTGGCGACGATACGCTGGTATCGTCGCAGTCGGCAACCGAAGCTACGAACAGGAAGGGCGTTTACACGGCGACCTATACGGGCGTTGCAGCGGGAACGTATCGCGTCCTGGCGTTGGTTGGATCGACACCGATTGCAACTTGGTGGGTGGATTTGCTCACGGGATCTGCGACGTACATCGCTTACGAAATGCCGCTGGCCGTGCAGGTCGCAAGCGTCTACAACGCATCTCCGTCAGCCGGTTGGACGAATGGATCGTTTGGTGATCGTTTGCTCATTTCTGCTTCAGCACAAAGGACTGTCAGCGTCACAGGATCAAACCATATTGCGTCTGCAGTGCATAGCATGGAGCCAGACGTAATGACCGCATCGGCTCTTGCGTCTGACGCAGTATTAGAGATTGCAACAGCGGTGGAGGCAACGCAGGCACTAAGTCGTCTAGATTCGATGATCGAGTCCGATGGTGCGGGGCAATTCCGGTTCGACACGATTGCACTATCGATGGCTCCAGCAGGTGGTGGCGGTGGTTCTGGCGATGCGAGCCAAGCGACACTTTTGCTCGTTAAGGCGAAGACGGATTTGATCACTGTCGGTCAGGTGCAATACACATCTCCAGTATCACCTATTGGGAACATTGCTACGCCGATACTCGCAGGCGACGACTACAAGGCCAGCATCGGAAACGCTTTTACTTGGACCATCAACGCTCGCACTGGTTACAGCGTATCGACCGCAACTTGTCGATTCGGCGGGTCTAGCGAAGACACCGGCGACGGTTGGAATGTGTCTGGTACGGTCAGCGATTTGGGTGGAGGTGAATGGCAACTGTCGTTCGACCTGCCGAAGGCGACGACATCGACGCTATCTCCTGGTTTTTATCGCTGGTCAGTTGAGCTCGTGAACCCTGGAGGCGATGAAGTGACTGAGGTGTACAACAGCAACGCGAATAGGCAGGTTGAAGTGAGGGCAAAGCAGACATGATCCCCCCCTACATGATGGGTCCTTATAGTATGCCAAAATGGCATCTTGCCGAATATCAGCCACGTTTTTTTCAAAAAAGTTAGTGCGTTAGAGGGTTAGGGAGGGGTGAGTTTTGTTTGCACTTCAAACGGTCAGCGACGTGCGACTAGTGGGGAGAGCTTTGAAGGAAAAATGGAATGTCAACAGGACGAAAATAAAGTCCGCACTTATGAATGCTTTGGCCGATCCGGATCTTGCGATCGATGCCGCTAAGGTTTTGTTGTTGGCTGACGCTCTTGATGTGAAGCGAGAGGAACTCGAACAGAAAAAGGAAGTCAAAGAAAATGAGCAGCGACTACGACTTCTTGAACTCGCTCGATCTGTCCCAGCTTCAGAACTTGCTCGTCTTGCATCCGAAAACGGCATCGGCGGCAGATCCGGTCAAGGGGGACGAGCGGCTAAAGCAACGCCAGTTAATGGCAAAAAAGCGAGCCGCAGAGCGTGATCTTGCAATACCGATTCCGCTCGATATTACACGCCGAATCGATGCCGAGCGAGATCCGCAGCGATGGCTAAACGTCTACTTTGCAGAAATCTTTCGCGAAGCCTGGACCGACGACCGCCTAGCAATGCTTCACTCAATAATCGACGCCGCACTCTACGGAGGCGACCAGGCAATAGCCGGTCCTCGCGGCGAAGGCAAGACGACGATCGCAACTCATGCGGCACTGTACTTGATGGTTCGCGGGCTCTCAACCTTTCCTGTTGTGATCGGGAAGAGTCAAGGCAAGGCACAACTAGAACTCAAGTCGATCAAGGAGCAGCTCCAGCAGAATGAGCTATTCATTGCCGACTATCCCGAAATCGGAGTGCCGATGCAAGCGGTTGGTGGCTGGTCGTCTCGTGCTCGCATGCAGACGGTCGGCGGCATGAACACCAATATCGAGCTAGCCGCCGATCACATCGCGTTCCCAACGATTGCACGCTTGCAGTTAGCGGACTGGCCAGAGTCGTTTGAGGTCGCAAGTTGCGGCCAGGTGCTCTACTGCCTTGGTATTGACGGACCTGTTCGCGGTACGAAGTTTAGAAATCAGCGTCCAACGCTCGCAATTATCGACGACATCGAAGACCGTGAGGCGGCAGCGTCTGAAGCATTGATTGAGAAGAACGAAGAGATCCTGGAAAAGGACGTTGCAGGACTCGGAGCCAGTAGTGAGCGGATTCCCAGAGTCATGCTCTGCACGGTGCAGAATCGCAAATGCATTGCCTATCGTTTCACCGATCCGCAGGTCAAGCCGTCTTGGCGAGGTAAGCGATACCGCAAGATGCTTCGCGAGCCTGATCGTATGGATCTCGTCCAGCAGTACATCCAGATGCGGCAGACTCGATCGACCGATGACCCGGACGCGCGGGTTGCGTTCCAGTTCTGGCGTGATAATCAGGTCGAGATTGAAGCGGGTTGCGTGGTTTCCAACGTCAATAGCTACTCAAAGAAGCTTCACGCAGACGGCGAGCCGCTGGAGTTGTCGGCAATTCACGCCTACTACAACCGAGTCGCAGACGTTGGACCAAAGGCTGTAGCGACCGAGATCGACAACGATCCTCCGCCAGAAGCGGGACCAGCTGGTCTTGGCATAACAACGGACATCATCATGTCGCGAATCAGCGGTCTGGATCGTCGGCAGTTGCCAGCCAACACCATCGCACTTACCGCAGGAATCGACGTCGGCAAGTATCGATGCCACTGGGTCGTTACGGCATGGTGGAGCGGTGCCGGTGGATGCGTGGTTGATTATGGCGTTCTGGAGGTGTCAAACACCAATAGCGACATGGATCATGAAGCCGCGGAACCGCAGATCTATAAAGCACTCCTCGAATGGCGGGACTCGCAGAACGGCAAGCAATACGTTGACGCGACCGGAACCGAGCGAAAACTAGACTTCGTGCTTGTTGACTCGGGAACCTTCACCCAGGCGATCTACGAGTTCACTAAGCAGGTTCGCGGCATTTATCATCCCGCCAAAGGCCAGTATCCTTACCGTCAACGCAAGCAGAACACAGCTAATACGCTTGCCTCCGAGCATCTGCACGCGGAACGCATGGCATCGTCGGACGTTTGGCTCTACGAGCTCGACACATCCTACTGGAAACAGTTCGTTCATGAACGATTCTTGTCTCCGACCTTTGACGACCAGAACATGCTACGGCGTGGGGCATTGTCTCTTTTCAATCCGATGCACGGCAAAAGCCACTTGAACTACGCCATGCACTTGACCGCCGAAGAATTGGTCTCGGAGTTCAAAGAGGGCAAGGGCGTCAAAACATACTGGACCGTCAAGAACGAGAACAATCACTGGCTTGACGCGACCTACCTGTCGGCGGCGGCTGGCGAGATTTGCGGTGTCAAGCTGATCGCACCGAGCGAAAAGGAGATCGCACCTCGCATGGTGGACAAAGACGCACCCAAGCAACAGCCGCAACCACAACGAAGGAATCCGCACGGTCGATTTCGTCAACGGCCAGGCGGTTGGATACCACGGAGGAGAGGATAATGGCAAAGAAACGGAAGCAACAACCAGTGCAAGAAGTTCAAGAGACACAAGTAATCGAAGCGGTTATTGAGGAATCGAAGCCGCGTGAGTTCGAAGCACGTCCATGCTCATCTTGTGCAAGCGTCCGACCATACGGCAAGAACTATAGCCGAGTCTATTGCACGCGAGCTTCGATTCGATATTGCAAATGCGACTTTTGCGGAAACACATGGTCGCAAGAAGGAAAGTAAATTTTCGCCCTCTGTACTATTCCAATAGTACAAACATCTAGCAACCAAAACATGCCATGCGAAACTTGCTTGCATGGCAACATCTGCAAGCCTGCTCTCACAAATTGACGCAGCTATCGAGGCACTGCTTACCGGCGGTGCGTCTTCGTATTCGATTGGAAATCGATCGGTTACGAAGCTTGACTTGCCGGCCTTAATGAGCGAACGCCGGATGTTGCTAACTGAAGTGCAACGCGAAACCGGATCAGGCGGAATCGCCCTCGGCAAGATGACGAGGCACCGCCGATGATCGACCGCATCTTCGATTCCTTGGTCTCTGCCATTTCTCCTGTCTCTGGTTTGCGACGCATGCAAGCCAGACGCCTGCTTCGCTCCTACCAAGGCGGCGAACCCTCCCGCGTTAGCAGTTCGCGGAATCCTAAGAACCAACCCGCGGACATGGAATTGCTCGGCCCGTTTGGTGCCGATCGAACCAGAGCATGGGCCAGGGATCTTGTTCGCAACAACGCCTACGCTTGGGGCGTCGTCGATACGATCGTTTCCAGCGTGGTAGGTTGCGGGATTCGAGCACAATCCACCTTCGAAACTCCGGAAGGCGAAGACGTCGAAAACGTCAACGATGTACGCGACAAGGTTTGGTCCGAGTGGTGCGAAGTCTGCGACGTCAACGGCCAATACACCTTCGAGGAATTGCAGGCCGCTGCACAGCGTGAGATTGTCGAGGCCGGGGAAGTGCTGGTCCGCATTGTCCGCACCTCAAGCATTACCTATCGCGGCATCCTGCGACCTGTGCCGCTCGCACTTGAATTGATCGAAGCTGACCGTCTCGCAGGCGACAAGGACACCTACGCCGCTCGGCTGTCGGCACAAAACGGCAACCGCATCATCCGTGGCGTCGAGGTGGACGACCTTGGCAAGCCTGTCGCGTACTGGATCTACAAAGACCACCCGCTCCAGCCGTACGCATTCACTCGCACACCGGAGCGGATACCGGCCAACGAGATCATGCACCTATTCCGGCGTGATCGAGTCGGCCAGACTCGCGGCGTGACTTGGTTTGCTCCGGCACTTAGCTGGATTCGGGATCTCGGAACCTACGTTGACAACGAGCTGCAAGCCTCGGCGGTCGCGTCCTGCTTCACGGTGGCGATCAAGACCGATACGCCGATCGGCAACCTCTACGATCCAGACGGCGGCAGCGGCACAGACTCAGCAGGCAATCGAGAGCGGTACGTTGAGCCTGGCATGATTATGGAACTCAAGCCTGGCGAAGACGTCGTTGGCCTCAATCCAGGCCGTCCAAACGCCGGTGCCGAGCCGTGGATTCAACTCATCCTCCGTGGGATCGCGGTCGGCACCGGCCTCTCCTACGAAGTTGTCGCACGCGACTACAGCCAGACATCGTATAGCTCCAGCCGCACCAGCCAACTCGAAGACCGACGCCGCTTTCGATGCTGGCAGCAATACCTGATTCGGCACCTCTGCCAACCAGTCTGGGACGCGTTTTGTGATGCGGCGGCGTTGTCTGCGTTGCCAGGGTTCGCGGCATCGTCCGATCTGCTTGACGATCGACGCCGCGTCGCTCCGGTCGAGTGGCAAACTCCGGAGTGGGAGTGGGTCGATCCACAGAGCGAACAGACCGCTAGCGAGATGGCGTTGAACTCGTTCACCGACACGTACCAAAACGTCCTCGGATCGCGTGGCCGATCGTTCCGCAGCGTCTTCTATCAGCGAGCAAAAGAAGAGCGGATGCGGCGGAAGCTGGGCCTAGTCACTGCCGAAGAGCAGCAACTAGCGATCAGTGCCGCACAGACACAACAGACGGCGGCAAGCGATCCGCAGGGATCTGCACCATCCGCACCTGTCGAGCAACGAACCTCTGGCACCGGCGAAATGGTGGGTTTGTCAACCCTCCAGTTCAACCGCAACCGCAAAGCCATCTTCAAGACCCTGGAAGAGCTTGCTGCAGGCACTCTCTCAGAGACTCAGGCTCGCGTCTTCCTATCGTCGATCGGCATGAGTCCCGACAACGTCGATGCGTTGGTCACTGACGCTATGGATGGATCCGTGGACACCGTAGAACCGGAGGCCGCAACGTGAACAAAGCTAGCCTCATCAAACGACGCAAGCAACTCGACGAGAAAAAGTCGGTAGCACGCCTGGCGTCGGTTCAACGGATCACCCGCCTGTTCGCTGCACCCAAAGACGGCAAGGCTGTGATCGCGACCGAGACGCCGATCGAAATCTACGACCAGCAACGCGGCTGGATCAAGCAAGTCTTGCTGATGGACGGCGTGCGATTCCGTAATGCCAAGCGGCAGTTGCCGATTGTTGACAGCCACAACGACAAGACCGTTCGCAACGTCTTCGGCTCGATTCGAAACATCACCATCGAGGACGGACAGCTAGTCGGAGTCGCTGAGTTCGCAAGCGACGACGAATCGCAAGTCGTCGCCACTCGCTACGCCGAAGGGCATCTCAACGACTTCTCGATTGATGCGATTGTCATCGATCGCCAATTGATCCCAGAGGGGAAGACCTACACCACCGCACGGGGTGAGGTCGTCGAAGGTCCAGCGGAAATCATCACCGCATGGGAACCGCATAACGCGTCGATCTGTGCAACGGGTGCAGATCCGAATTCTACAGTTCGTCGGTCATACGACCGGGAAGAGGTGCAGAGAATGGACGAAGCCTTGATGCAGGCAGTCTCAAAACTCGGCGTGCCGGAAGGTATGACCGACCCAGTAGCAATCATCACGTTTCTAGCGGGCAAGGCGTCCGCTAGCGAGTCCGAGTCACCCGAGATGCCAGAGGTCGAAATGATGGCTGACGCCAAAGAAGAACCCAAGGAAGAGCCCGCACCCGAAGCAGTGCGAGCCGACATGCCAGCCGAAGACGTTGAGCAAAAGGTTGAGGCTGAGGTTGCTCGTCAACTCGCTGCCGACCAACTCCGACGCAAATCAATTTACTCCGATGTGAAACTCGCAAAGCTTGAGCGAAGCTTTGCCGAGCAACTCATCGACGAGGGTGTTTCTGTGGAAGTCGCTCGCGAAAGGATCATCCGCAAGATGGCAACCCAAGAACCCGTAGGAACCTCTCCCAATCCCGACGTTCGCGTTACCGAATCCGCCGACGACAAGTTTGCATCGGCAATCGGCAGCGGACTGATTCAGCGATCGATGAAGGCCGCTGGTCTTCGCAATCGTTCTCAGACCGCACCAGGTGCTGACGAGTTCGAGCGAATGGACCTTCGCCGAATGGCAACCATGTGCGTCCAGCGGATGGGCATTCACACCGACAAGCTCGGCATGCCCGAGATCGCACGCATCGCAATGGGTGCTCGTGGCGTCGAGCAGAAGTATCGCATCCAACGCGATGCGTACCATACGACCGGCTCGTTCCCATCGCTACTGCTCGACGCAGCAAACAAAACGCTGCTCGCTGCCTACGAAGAAGCGACCTACACATGGTCAATCTGGGCACGGCAAGCCGCAAGCGTTGACGACTTCAAGCCGATCAACCGGATCCGCATGGGTGAGTCGCCCGACTTGGAAGCGATCCCAGAGGCTCAAGCTTACCCCGAAGGAGCCATCACCGACCTTCGGACCAGCTACCGGGTCGAAAAGTACGGCAAGCAGTTTTCGGTATCGTGGGAAACGGTCATCAACGATGACCTGGACGCCTTGAGCCGCATTCCTGCCATGCACGGCAACGCTGCTCGTCGCCTTCAAAACAAGAAGGTCTACGAGGTGCTGACCGCCAATGCGAACGTGGCCGACGGTTTCGCTCTCTTCAGTGCCTCGCACCCAAGCGGTAGCAACGTCTCTGGTAGTGCAGGTGCTCCGGCGGTCGGAACGCTCAACACTGGCTACCAGCAGATGATGCTCCAAAAAGGCTTGGCATCGGATGCAATCCTCGGATTGACTCCGGCGTTCCTGATTGTGCCGCCTGCTTACAGTGCAACCGCTCTGGAGTTGGTCAACAGCCAGTCCTACAACGCCGCGAATAACAACGAAGGCGTTGTGAACATCTACGGCGTCAACGGCGTTCGTCCGCTTCAAGTTGTGGTCGAGCCGATTTTGCATGCAAGCAGCTCGACCAACTGGTTCCTGGCCGCGAACACGAACCAAATCGACACTGTCGAGCTTGCGTTCCTGAACGGCGAAGAGTCGCCGGTACTGACCAGCACGCAAGACTTTGACACCGACACTTACAAGTACAACGTCCGACAGACGTTCGGTGTCGCTGCAATCGATTGGCGTGGGTTGTTCCGCAACGCTTCCTAGTCTGATTGACGACTTCCCGCCCTGGTCGCAACCGGCCAGGGCTTTCCCTCAAGCAAACACAACTTCCAAACCTGGAGAAAACAAATGGCCGAGCTTCTCGATTTTGAACAACGCTACGTTGACGACTTTGTCGGTTCGAGCGTTACGTTTCCAACCTCCGCAAACATCGGTACTCCGTGGGTTACTGCGGTCACTGGTGCTGCACCTCCGACCCACGTTCGAGCCGGCAGTCTTGCGACCCTGACGTTGACCAGTGCCAGCCAGATTCAGATTCTCGGCTTGCATCACGGTGACTCTCTGGCGTTCGACATCGACGACATCCAGCGAGTCACCATGCGGGTCCGCATCGGTGCGACGACCTTCACCTCCGGATCGATCCTCTGCTTCGGCGTCGGGTCGGCTCGAAACGATGCGTCGAACGATGTCGCCGCGAATGCTTGGTTCCGGATGGAGGGTGCAAACTCGACGTCGCTTGTCTACTGCGAGACCGACGATGGCACGCGAGACGTTGACGACGTTTCCACCGGCTTGGCGCTTGCAAACACTTTCCGCGATTTCGTGATCGACTTCACGGGCGGCAAAAGCAACGTCAAGTTCTACATCGACGGCATCCGAGTCTGTGCCTCGCAGACCTTCGATATGTCGGCGTACAGTTCCGGACTGCAACCGATCGTCCAGTTGCAGAAAGCCGCAAACACCAACGCGGACGTCTGTGTGATCGATTTCGTAGAAATCGTTTGCAAGCGACGAGCCTAATGACGCTGCATGACACCATCCGCTCTGATGCGGCTCAAGTGTTCTGCAACGCAAGCGACTTCGCGGAGTCCGTTGTGTACTACAAACGCAACGGACTCTCGCGAACCATCAACGCCGTCGTCCAGCGCGAGGCGTTCGCGATCAACCCCGAAGACGGGGACACCATCACTCCCGTCTTCGAGGTCCATGTTGCCAACGATGCCGCCACCGGAATCGCCAGCAACGAACTGAACATTGGCGGTGACATGCTCACGTTCGCGGTGCGGGTTGGAAAGCCAGCCGAGCGACGGAGCATCACACGCCTCATCAGCCATGACGAAGGAATGTTGGTGCTTGAATGTCGCTAGCCATCGTTGACCAGATAGCCAATGCGATCACCGATCGCGTTGCCTTGATGGTGGACAACGACGCCTACGAGATCGGTATCGCCGAGGTTGTGGTACCGACGCGAGTCGGAGAATTCACGCCTCGCGATCGCCAGATCGTTATCGTCCAAGGCGACGATGAACGAGTTCCCGACCTAGACATACCAGGAAATCCGCCAGGCATTGCACGGAGGCAAACCTGGAATATTCGATGCCACTTGATGCCAGACGAAGGGAGCGGTGAGGATGCAGTCAATCAAGCCGCTGCCGACATCGTCAAAGCGATCACCACACCCAACAGCACATGGCATAACTGGGGCGGGCTGGCGATCAACACCGAGCTCGGACGCATTGAGTACGTCTCGTTCGATGGCGGGCCTGACGGAGTCAACCTTCCGATCCATGTGCTTTACCGCGTCTCTGAATACTCTCCATTCGTGTCGAGGATCTGAGCCGTGATGAAAATCGACGTGGACAAAAAAAGTCTTGCAGAGTTGTATGTCGCTGCTGGCGATTTCCAGAAGCTGATCCCTCGACACCTGCGAGCATCAATCAACAAGGTATCAAAGACCGTGCGAGTGCAGATCGCCAAGGAACTTGGCAAGGTAATGCACCTCAAAAACAACTTCGAGCCAGGGTTCAAGAAGGCCGAGACGCTGAAGCGATCGATCAAGGCCAAGAGCATGGCGACGACCGAAACCCTCCAGGCACGTCTCGGATTCTTTGGCGGTTATCCGTTCCCGCTCAAGTACTACGACGCACGGCAATACACCAAGACTCGCAAAGGCGAAAAGCAAAACAAGGGAATCAAGGTCAAGCTCACCAAGCCCGTCAAGGGCAACAACGGCACGCGGATCCTGCATGATGCGTTCATCGTCACCACTCGCAAGCATCACGTCTTCCGTCGCGTCGGATCGACTCCCTCTCCGATCATTCGCCTCAACGGTCCCGCACCAGGCGACTACTACAGCGACATCCAGGCGATTCCAAAGGCCAAAAAGATCGCCGAAGAACGCTTGCCGATCGAAATCAAACGCAGAGTCAGAGCGATTCTGCTGGAGAAAAAAGGAATCCTAAAACTCCGAGCATCCAGGGGCACCTAAATGACACTGCTGAAACGAAAACGAATCCTTGCCGCCAAGACTGAGGCGACTGCCGGCACTGCGGAAACGCTGGGTGCTGGAGACGCGGCATACAACGTCTACGATCTCACCGTCCAGCACGAGATCGAAAAGACACCTCGCGAGGGTCAAGGTTCCTTCGGCCACTTGTCCAGCACCACCGGCGGACACAAGGGACGGATCACGTTTAAGACCGATCTCGGCTGGGACGGTACTGCCACGGAACCCGGATGGGCAGACACGTTCTTCCCTGCTTGCGGCTGGGTCAAGGTCACTAACACGTTTACCCCTCGCAGCGAGGCACCTGGTGCCAACGTCAAAACGCTGACGATGGCCGTGTACGAAGACGGACGCCGCAAGCAGATCCGCGGTTGCATGGGGACGTTTAAGTTGGTCTGCGATACCGGCAAGCAAGCCATGATCGAATGGGACTTCACCGGCATCTGGGAGACTCCTACGGACGTTACTCTGATCGCACCGACGTACCCGACGGTCGCACCGCTCCGATACGCTTCCGGTGTAACGACGTTCAATTCGGTCGCCTTGCAATGCCAGAACGTAACTTTGGACTCTGGGAACACGGTCTATCTTCGAGAAGGCACTGCCGCAAACAACATCAGCGGCTACCTGTCGGCGGTCGTCACCAACAGGAGACCGCTCGTCACCTGCAACCCGGAAGCAAAGCTAATCGGAACCCAAGACCGCTATCTGTTCTTCCGGGACTCGACCCCCTACGTCCTGACTTTCGAAATCGCTGGACCGACCAGCTCGAAGATTGTCGTCTCTGCACCAGTGGCGACGATCGAAAACATTCAGGGAGCGGATCGCGAATCGCTGATTACCGACGAGCTGACGTTCCTATGCGGCCAGAACGGATCGACTCCTGATCAAGAAGTATCGATCGTCTTCACGCCGTAATTTTCCACAACTGCAAACGAGGAGGATGTATGCCGAAGTTTCTTGAGCCTGGCGTTTTGTTCGGGATTGTCCTGGACAGCGACGCATCAAAACCGAAAGACGAGCAACCGACATTCCTGGTCGCTTCGCTCAGCATGCGAGGTCAAACGCAACTTGAATCCGACATGGAGGAGAGCCTGAAACATGATACCGCCGACGCGATCTTCGGAGCTACCTGCGATCTGCTCGCTAAGCACGTTCGCGGGTGGCGAAACATGGGCGAATACAAATTCGGCGAGTCCGACTTTCGCGACTTCCTTTCCCACGGAGAAGCTCGCGAACTGCTCCGAAAGATTCTGGCAAACCAGCACGTCGAGCCAGACGAAAAAAAAGATTGAGGGTAGCCGCGGCGATCCGCCGTGGCCGCCTGTGCGGATCGTGTACCAGTAAGTGCCGCGATCTAGGAACCGAGAGCCAACCGATAGAAATCGAATGCCCGAGCTGTCATGGTTCGGGATGCCGCCACTGCAAGGACGGAAACGTGACCATCACCGGATGCCCGAGCGAATACTGCCGATCCATGTCGAGTGCCGTTCGGCTATTTGAGCTGTTCGAGAAGGGAATCCTCCCGGTCGCAGGTGGTGCTCTTGACCAGTCCGCCTGGTTCCTCGCTGCCGAGCGTCAGTTTCGGATCGACGACGCCACCATGAAGGCGGAGGCATCAAATGTCTGAAGCCGTCGAAGTCATCATCTCCGCTGACGACCAGGCATCGAAGAAGTTTGCCCAGGTTGCCGCGAACGCCGAAAAGGAACTCGGCCGCGTCAAGGACGTAGGGAAGAATCTCAAGGGGGCTTCCGCCTTCGGTAGCGTCATCGCAAACATGCTTGGCGGAACCGAGATCGGCGGTGCATTCAACAAGGTCGGAGAGTTGACCGAGAAGGTCAACCAGTTCGGCGAAGTCTCCAAGATGGGCAAGGCCGGTGCTCTTGCGTTCAAGGCCGGCCTCGTCGGGCTCGCTGCCGTAGCTGGTTTCCAGCTTGGCCAAGCACTTGGAAACTTGATTTTCGACACGGCAAAATTTGAACGCCAGCTAGAGAAGGCACGCGAGAAAGCGAAGTCGCTCGATGCCGAATTGCGGAACATGGCGTCCGCTCGAATGAGCCGCGATGTTGCCGACCTGGAACTGATCCGAGATCCAGAGAAAAAGACTGCGGCCATCCAACGGATGATGGAGATCACGCAGAAAAACATTGCTGGCACCGAAAGCAAAATCAAGGCAAGCGAAAAGTCGGTAGACGCCTGGGCCGCTGCCTGGAAGATTACTGGCGAACGCAAGGGCGAAGAGCAACGGGTCAAGGATCAGCTTGAGTCCGAAAAGCAGATGTTGGAAACGTACAAGCAGCAACGCCAGCAACTGCAGCAACTTGCCGACGACAAAGAACGAGCCGCAAAACTCGCTGCAATCCAGGACGCGGAAAAGCTTGCTCAGCAGTTCGACACCATGCTGACCGGCCTTAACGAGCAAACCATTGCACTTACCGAAGGCGAATCCGCTGCCGAGCGATACCGCCTGAAGACGATGGGCATGTCCGATGCCATGATCTCCTGGATAGTCGGAACTCGCGAAGCCAACGACGCATTGAAGGCCGCACAAGCCGAGCAAGAGAAAGCAGCACAGTCAGCACAGAAAGCCTCCGACGCTTTCAGCAGTGCGGCCGTGAACGTTCAGAAGCAACGCATCGAACTCGAAGAAGGCGTCGAAGCCGCTCGCAAGTTTGAACTCGTCCAGCAAGGCATGTCTGACGCGATGGCCGAACGTGTCGCCGAAGAAGAGGCCATGAACGAGGAACGAAAGAGACAGGCTCAGGAAGAAAAAGACCTGATCAAGAAAGAGGAAGACGACCGAGCCAACCTAAAAAAGATGGTCGAGGAAGAGACCGAAGCACTTCGGCTAAAGCGTATCGAACTCGAAAAAGGCGTCGATGCTGCCGAGCGTGAACGACTGCTCAAGCGTGGCGTCGATGCTGCCGATGCCGACCGCATCGTGGCCGAAAAGAAAGCACTTCGCGAGCTCGAAGAACAGCAACGCAAAGAGCAGCAGGAAAAGGACAAGACCAAGCAGGACGCCGGAAAGAATAACGAATTCGGCACCGCGGCCAAGGAATCACGCCTACTGTCGCGTGGCACCGAGAACCAGCTTGCAATCAGCAAGGAGCAGCTAGCAACGCTGAACCGAATGCTCGATGTCATGAGGCAGGACGCGAAGGGAGGCCGGCTCAAACTGAAGCCGGTGGTCAACTCATGACGATTAACGGCGTCGATAAAATGTGGAGCCGCTCGTCCGGAGACGCGACATTCTCCGACAAGTTCCGGCGTCTCGATGCGAACTTCGAGGAAGCGTACCAGGTTCTCCATACAGTGGGAGAGACCAGGGTAAACATCCTCAACGCTGAAAAAGACGGCAATCGGATCCCGTACGCGGGGGAGCCCTATCCTGGCTTCCCTTTCGTTGTCGCTGTTTCCGCAAGCGTTGAAACCGTATCGCCGATCCTCTCGATTGTCTCGATCAAGTACTCCGGAGAAATAGGCAGGTCCAACCGCACCGGAGACCAACCCAGCCCGCTCTTTGCTCCGCCCAAGATTGACTGGGACGACGTCGAGACCGAAGAGGATGTTGACGAAGACTTTGATGGAAACCCAATCGTTACCGCAAACTTCGAGCCGTTGACCGGGATCAAACGTCCGATTGCGGATCAGACCGTGACGATCCGTCGAAATTTTCAATTGTTCAATTCGTACGTCCAGGCTCGGTATCGACAAGCGGTCAATTCTGACATGTTCCTGGGTTGGCCTCCTGGCACGGCACGAATCGTCAAGTTCTCTGCAAGCAACGTCATCGATTCAAATCTGGGCTATTGGGAAGTGACTGCGACGATTCAGTTTCGATATCCGTACAAAACGACTCCGGACAAGGCTTGGTACAAGCGAGTCTTGCACCAGGGGTTCTACGAACGCGTCGGAACGGCACCAAATGAGCGAATCGTTCGTGCGACCGACGGCGATCAGATGCCGGTGAACAAGCCAGTCTTGCTTGACGAGGACGGCGTCAAGATCCCGGATGGCGGGACACCCTATTACAAAGAATTCAAAATTTTCGACTCGCTACCATTCTCCCTACTTGGACTGATCTAGGAGACGCATTCAACATGGCCAACGAATTGTCTGTAAGCATATCGCTGCAATACACGAATGGAAACTCTCGGTTGAGCATTCCGTCCGCTCAGCAACTTATCGACGTTGGGTCGCAAGTGCGGGCCGCGAATACGCAGATCATCGGCACGACCGCCGAGGCTCTCGACATGCTTGACGTTGCCAACGCCGGCGCGTCCTACTTCCTCAATACCGACGCGACAAACTACGTCGAGATCGGCGTCAGCGTTACCGGAACCTTTTACGGCTTGATTCGCTTGATGCCCGGCAAGGCAGCATTCTGTCCGCGGCTGGCGACCGGAACCCCGTTCGCACGTGCTAACACTTCGAACGTCAACCTCGAATACATAATTTTTAGCCAGTAGGTGATCCGTGGCCGAAGAGTACGGCTTATTCACTCCAGAGCAATGCCTTCGCATTTGGAAGGCGACGAAGGAGTTCGAGCGTCTCGGTTCGAGCAACACCGATACGTTCGTGCCTATTGCAGACGCACCGATCTACATCAAGAACGATAGCGGCGAAGCGATTCCTCCATACTCAATCGTTCAAGTGACCAACACGGTAGACGATGGCAAGAACTACTTGCTCGTGAAAAAGCCGATCGTCACCAGCACCGCTCTGACTGATCGATTTCTGTTCTCTGGACCGAGAGAGATCCCGATCGGCGGGTTTTCAATCGCTCAGACTGGACCAGTATTTCGCGTCAAGAAGGATGGAACTTCATTTGTAGCAGGCATGCGTCTTGGACCGGTCAACAATCAATGGACCATTGGTAAGGGGGCAATGTTCAGCTACCTTGGCAACGACGCCATCGATACCAGCATCGTTCGCGTCGATCGCAACGAAAGCTTGCAGTTGGCGATCGCCACGAGCGGCATTCCTGCCCGATCGGGAACCACGCTCGGTTCTGCGACTGTCACGGCAAAGCACTTGACGATTAGCGGTTCCACGAGAGTCATCGCGGATTCGTCAAACACATACACCGCTTACAACCTAGCCGCAACTGCTGTGAACGTTGATTCGTACATCCTGACTCTTAGGCTAGGCGATGTCCACGTTGTGATCTGGGAGGAATGCTAGTGGCAAACCGAAACCAACCGGGTTGCGCTTGTTGCGGGAACTACGACTGCGACAATCCAGGCCAGTTTGCGATCTCGATGAACGCATCAGAGATTTCTTGCGTTGCCGCGACATCCATATGCCGCCGGTCAGATGACGGGTTCAATTGCTGTGCATGCGTAGTCATCAATCCATTTACGTCTGGATGCCGCGAGATGCTCTGCTCTGGGGTTGGGTTCCCGGACACGTTTGCGGCACAGTTTACTTTTTCTGGCACAGCCCAGCATAAATACTACACGGCGGGTCAGGGTGCGGAGATAGTTCCTGTCGCTGGCGATCCGCCAGCATCTGCCGACAAATGCTGTTGCAGCGGACCGGAATTGCAAGCGACGCTTGATTACTCTTTTACAAAAACAATCAACGTCAAGCCGATCATCATTTCGCAACCGCTGTACATTCGCGTCTGTGTTTATTTCACGGACACGCTCACGACCGGCGATACTGCACCCGTTAAGCGTTGGGTAGTCTATTCAGAGTACTGGAAGCGATACTCTGTTTCGTACTCCGGTTACGGCAGCAGCACCTATTCTCGGACGATTCCTGCGGTGCCACTGTGCCACGAAAAATGGAATGTTGACACATGCGGATCGAACTGCACGCTGGAGCAAATCCCGTGCAGTCCAAACGATCCCGACAACGTAAACTTCTGGCTCAGTGAAACGTACGAGTTCAAAGACATTCCGACCCCCAGAGTCAAGATCTACAACACCAAACCGTCCGGCGTCATCATCTTTACCGACGAAGATCTTGGGACGGATTACGAGGTGTTTTTGTGCAAGCCATTTGGCCAGCTTTATGAAGACACGCAAGTCGAGTTCGACATCCCGGCCCCGCCGTGCCTGTGCGATGGCATCAATCCGCGAGACGTATACAGCCCGACAGTTACGCACCGACCAAGATGCTTGACTGGCCTGCCGAAAGATTGCGGGTGTGCGGTGAACGAAACAGCCTTTCCAGACTGCCCGCCGTACGAAGGCGAACCCGGAACAACGCCATGCGATTTCATCAATGACAATCCGTGCATCCTCGATCCGGTCAATTTCGGCGGATCAGGAACGCAATGCTGGACGTTCACGCCAAACATTCCAGATGCCTTAGATTTTTGTGCTCCGCGTTGTTACGGAACCGATCTAGGCGGAGGCACGGACTGGTACACGACGCGACGGTACGGCCAGAGCAATCCGATCGGTCAGTTTGCGTCTAATCCTTGCAGCGGAACCGCAATAGCATTGCCAGATATTTCCAGCGATCCGTTTGACGCTTCGCAAGGCAATTGCGTCTATCGAGACGGAGACGATAAGGGATGCTGGGGGTATGGCCCATTGTACGTCGGATCCGGTTCCAATGCTCCTTGGATCAATTGCGGAATCATGCCAGTATGCGCGTTTGAAAGACTGATCTTTCCGACAAATTGCACTTCCTATTTCAATCCGATCACCTGTTACGATAAATTCGGAGTCCCGACAAGTCCAGACTCTTCATGCTTTACCAATCTCGTACCGGACGGCGGATGCCCAGACCGAGCGTGTTTGTGTGGCGATACAACTCGCTGGACGTGTTACGAGCATGCGTATTCAGACAATCGCAACCCAGTCAATATACAAACGCCACAGCCTGTCGTTCATCTTCAACAAAACACCGTATCCTATTCCGTGACTTGCAGCGTTGGAGAAAAGGTACTAGTACAAGCACCGAGTCCAACTTGGTCAATCAATCTCGACTGGTCGCAAGTCCCCGACCCGACAAACTGGACGACGATCGAATACGACTGCACACCAAACACATCGACGATCACCAGCAAGCAGATCACCGGCGTAAATATTGCGGGATCGATTCAACTCCGCATTGATCCTGGAACCGGCTCGATTCCAACGCTGTACTACAAGATCACTTCCACTCAGCAAACCGGAACCGTGACCGGACCACCTGACGGCACGTGGACGGCGATTACCGCCGTTACCACGATCACAGTCAACAATAACGAGTGGGTCAGCTTCTGCACCTATGACTCGACAGGCAGCACCAGCTCCCGCACCGCGACCGTGACAGCGAATCCCGGAGCCTGCGAGAGCGAACTGGATACGTTCGTTTATCAATCGACCTGTCCCGCCGACGTAACGCCATGCTCGGTCAACTGGACGACGACCACATATTCCGGAGTCAACGACGAAGCGAACATCGTCAGCCAGCAAATCACGTGCATCAACACCACCATCACGCTCCAGATCCAGCCGGGCAGCGGATCGATTCCAACGCTGTACTACAAGATCACCTCAACGCAGCAGACCGGAAACGTTTCGGGCACACCAGACGGAACATGGACCCCTGTCGGCTCCAACACGAACATACTCGTTTCAAACAATCAATGGCTCAGCTTCGTCGCCTACACCAACCCGTCAAACAACGGTTCTCGCACGGCAACCATTGTCAACGTCACCGATTCCAACACGACTCTGGACACCTTCACCTATGACAGCACCATCTGACCCGGTGATCCGCGTCACCGGATGGAAGACAACAACCAGCACATCAGGCACGCCGCAAGTGGTCGAGACTGCACCGCTGCCAGTCGTCGCACCCGACCAGCCACCACCCCCGCAACCCGATCCAACCGTGTTGGCCGGTCGCCGTGCCTGGTCCCTTCTCCACCGCTACCGCGGATGCGATCCGCAGTGGGTCGAACTCTGGGAGTACTTCATTCCGGCGGGCGGCGGATGCTCATGCAAGGCAGGCTACAAAGAGATCCTCAAAGACCACCCCTTCGACTACTCGTCGCCAGCCGCGTTTTTCGCGTCTGGCTTCGCACTCCATAACGCGGTCAACCGCAAACTCGGCAAACCAGAACTCACGCTCGAAGACGCACGGAAGTTGTGGATCGAAACCCAAGGAGGCGACAATGCCAGCACCGAACCGAACGCGAGCCCGTGACCTTGCTCTTGAGTTGTGCAAACAGTTTCCGGACGCACCGAGCTTGCAGCTTGCTCGCAAGCTTCGCAAAGACCATCCCGTAGTATTCCACTCCACTGAATACGCACGCGACAAGATACGGCACATCCGCGGAGCGAAAGGGAATCGACTGAGGTCCAACGCGGAGCTACCTCGCACGCCGCGATCCGCGGGCGAACTCCCGCCGATGCCACCCTCGCTCGCCGAACCGTTCGAGCCGTTCGTTATGGACGGTTGCCAACGGGTCGGAGTTATCTCAGACCTGCACGTTCCGTTTCACTCGGACAAAGCGATCGATGCTGCACTTGCAAAGCTCGAAGACAACGAGATCGATGGACTCCTAATCAACGGCGACTACTGCGACTTCTACGCGATCTCACGCTACGAAAAACATCCCGATGCAAGATCCTTTGCCGACGAGCTCAAGTTCTGCATCGAAGGGCTCCGGCACATCCGAGCACGATTTCCGAAAGCAAGAGTAGTCTTCAAACTCGGCAACCACGAGGAACGCTTCGACAGCTTTATCTTCCAGCGAGCACCCGAATTGTATGGCGTCGACGCGTGTCGAATCCAGGACTTGCTCAAGCTGTCCTCGATGGGGATCGAGTGCGTCACCGACCAACGCCCGATCCTGCTCGGCAAGCTCCCAGTCCTGCACGGCCATGAGCTCGCAAAAGGAATCAGTGCACCAGTCAACCCCGCACGCGGTGCGTTTCTCAGGACGATCCACACCGTAGCCGTCGGCCACTCGCACCGGACCAGCACGCACGTGGAACCCGACATGTTCGGGCGCGAGGTCGCAGTCTGGTCAGTCGGTTGTCTGTGCGGACTGAACCCCAGATACAACCGCTTCGCCAAGAGCAATCACGGCTTTGCCTACGTCAGCGTGTCCGCCAATGGCGACTTCGACTTTGAAAACTACCGAGTCAGTCGCGATTGGAAGGTGCGAACAGCATGAGAATCCGTCTCCGCAATCGGTACTTCCGGCTCGACTTCGAACGTCTCCCGCCAGACGCCGACGGCCTCTGCGATTACCACGGCAGGTTCATCAAGATCCGCAAGACCCTCCGCGGCGAACGGCAGCTTGAGGTGATAATCCACGAGCTACTCCACGGATGCCACTGGGACCTGGACGAGCAAGCGATCACCGAGACCGCCGAAGACGTCGCTAGGATCCTTTGGCGTCTTGGCTATCGCCGCGAAGCCTAGTCCTTCCTAGCAAACCGCAGCGAACCGAAGAAAAACATCCCCAATCCCGCCAGGATGACCGCAATCCCGAAGTAGTTGATGAGATCGTAGAACCAATCCTGGCCAGGCGTAGACGCCTGAGCCGTGGCAGTGGCGGAGATAATCCAGCCGACCGCAACCGCGGCCAGCCCACCCACAAGCACAAATCCCGCCGTCGTTTTGTTCATTGTCTGCACAATCGATCCTCCAATCACTCAGCACGCTTGATTTTGGCGACCGCATCGCTGAGGTGATCCGATCGCTTTTCCAAATGACCATACACCCGCGAAACCATCGTCGGGTTGACATGCCCGAGCAGTGCCGCAACGGTCGGCAGCGAAACCCCTGCCTGGAGTGCATCCGTCGCGTAGGTATGCCGGTACGAATAAGCCGTGACCCCGTCCAGCCCGGCCGCTTCTCGGAGGCGACGAAACCGCAGTACGATCCCATCCTTCGGCCAAGGCTTCCGGTGAGCCGACAGCAGCATCGGACCCGCCGGCCTAGCGTGTATCAAGATCCTCGTCAGCGTCTGCAGACACGGCCCACACCGAACCACCAACGGCTTTCCCGTCTTGCTGCTCGTCTTGTGCCGACGAAATACCCAGCTATCCCCGACCACATTCTGCGACGTCAGCTCCCGGACTTGTGCAGGCCGTGCCCCAGACAGCCGCAACGCAATCAGCACCAATCGGAACGGACGCGCTTTTGGTGCCTCGCACCCAGCAATCAAACGGCAGTGATCCGCATAGGAAATCATCCCGTCCCGAGGTTCTGGGCTCGGGAGCCGCAATTCCGTCACATCTGACCAAGGCAGGTACTGACGCCTAATCGCCCAGTCCAGCGTTCGCTTCACCGCGTGTCCAGCGTCGCGTTGCCGAGCTGCCGACCAGACACCCCGACCACCTCGCAGATCCCGCTCCGACCGCATCCATCGAGTCACATCTGCCTTGCCAACTTCGCGAGCCAGTCGGGTCGGTCCAAACCACAAAGCGAACTCCTCCAGCAACCAAGTCAGATCCGCAAACCTCACCTTGCTCAGCTCCGTTTCCTGGTGCTTCAAAAACGCCTCACAGATCGCCTCCAGGCTTGCATCATGATGCCTATAATCCGCGATTTTCCGAAGCCGTTCCCAGATCGCGAACGCCTTCTTCTCATCTGGATCCAGACGGATGAAGTGCCCTTGATCATCCTTGACATACCAACACTTCCGTGCTTTACGAAAAAACGGTTTACGCATGAGCCTAGATTTTGCCATGCGATTGACACGTACGGTCAGCAACTCAAACAAATCCGAAAATCGCTGGTGCCATTCTTGGTGCCCGGCACCATTTCTCGTTTAGTCGTTTTCGTCGTTTCCCCAGTGTTTTCCTTAGTGGGCGGTACAGAACTCGAATCTGTGACCTCAACGATGTCAACGCAGAAAAGAACGCAATTCCCTGTGTTTTTGTTGTGTTTGAGTGGTGCCGTTGCTGTGGAAAGCGTGTCGAAATCAATCGCTTGGTGCCGTTTTGGTGCCAGCTTCCAGCATTAGCACCTCCAACATTATCCCCGGGTCACCCGTGGTTTTTCCGGTATTCTCCGCGGCTGACCCGGGGAGAATCTATTGTTCGTCTGTTTTACGGTCGCCAAACAACAACGTACTTATTTCCGTGAATCGTAATGTCGGATGGACACAAAACCATTTTGATCCCGTCGTCAGTTTGCACCATCTCTTTGATTGGAACACCTGCTCCAAACGCGATGGAAAACCTCTCATCTTCGGACAGATCGGAAACCCGCTTGATCGACGAACAACGCGATGGACCCAAGCCCTCATTGCTGGTTTCTGACATTTTCAAATCTCCTTTCGGGCTGGGTCATCGCCAGCGTTACACCGACTAAAACGGTACGCTGCGAAATTCTGTCATTGTGCCTGGGATGCGTTCTGGTACTCCACCTTCAGCACACGGAGGAAACTCTTTGCTTGCCACCATCGCTTCAATGCAACGTCGGTCCCATGACACCGAAACGCTTACCACAACGCAATCATCTGGTAGTTCGTCCGTCACTGGCAACGCCATCCAATGCGGTGGATTTCTCCACCAATTCAAAACGTCAATGATAAACCGCTGATCTATGCTGATGATTTTCACTCGTCGCTCCTCAACAACGGA